>Ga0179591_1306486_pt1 | contig 24334 bp, 22 predicted proteins | sample CZOMad2_1_08_16f_FD_182891 | JGI IMG/M metagenome (GOLD analysis project Ga0179591, IMG submission 182891) | Vadose zone soil fungal communities from Angelo Coast Range Reserve, California, USA - CZOMad2_1_08_16fungal (PacBio error correction) | ecosystem: Environmental > Terrestrial > Soil >...
AGCGTGCACTTTCTCCCAAAAGACGGAAGGAAAAAAAACGGGTAAAGAGGACGCAACCACTGAAGGGGTCCCCTAAAGAAAAAAACGGCGAAGATGGTCGACGGAAGTCATCGGTGATCATTTTGAAAAAATGAAGTATCCCAAAAGTGGAAAAAACAAAAATTAAGACTTCGCGCAAGCACCAAAAGCCACAGAGAAAATGGAGGGAAGAAGTAGCCATTGGCATATGGCCTCAAAAAAAAAGCAAGACAAACGAATTGGGGCGTTGGACCTGCTGTACCTCGCGGTAAAAAAAAGCAGCAAGATAACTTAACCGGAGGGAGGAAAAAGCACCGGAAAAATAAAAACTAAAGGACAAGTAGGGGGAGGAACTCGACGAAAGAAAATCGTGTAACAAACACCGACGGTACGGGACCTACGTGACCGGGGGGGGGAGAGAAAAGGAGGGAGGCCTCACGGAGGGCTAGTAAAAAACTCAAACGAACACCTTTCACTGGGCAATTAAGAGAGAAGCTATGTAGGTCTGACCTTATTGGGGAAAAGGAAGATAGAATCTCGGCGCGATGGAGGGCATAAGCGTGGGACAGTAAATTCCGTCACAGGGGACTCCAGGTTCGCGGGTTCGATCGACAAACCGTCAGAAGGGGCAAACGGGGAAGGAGGGGGACTTCAGGGTAAAACTTTAACAATCAAGGTGTAAAAAGAACGCGCCGGGTACCCGAGGGTGGGACTTGAGGGAAGACCCCTCAAAAGGATATGGGGAAAACGCACAAAGGTGCGGTCAGGAGAAAAGGTGTGCTCAGAAAAATCTAAAAACGTTGGAGTCTCTAACCCAATCGGGCCTCAAAAGGTTTTTCGGGACTCAAGGGGGGAGAGGAAGAGGGGGAGCGAAGTGATCGGATCTCGCCAACAGAAGACTTGACCGCTGCCCAAGTCCTTACCAAAGGAATGGAAAAAAGATCCGAAGAAACCTTTGCGGTTGCGGGAGGAAAGGGCCGGAATGATCAAGAGGGGAGAGAATGCGCAGATGCGAAGAAATATTACACCTAATAACTTGTGGCTTCAGACAACCTTTTTCCCGGGCCAAAACACCTACCACAATGGTACACATAAATCCACAACGCCCAATAACAACCAATCAACACCCCCCGACGACCACCACACACACAGCCAGCGGAAGACACCGAAGCACACAGGCAGAAACCCACTGAAAGGGAAAAAATAAAAAAAAAAAAAAAAAAACAAACATCAGAAGTGTCACAATCGACACACCACACAACATACACCTCAAAACAATCGAATGAAGTCATCACACAAACACAGCACACCAATCCAGAAAAAAAACCGAGACCCAAAAAGCACAAACACAAACGGATGGAGAGGAAGAAAGGATTTTCCGACAGGGGTCACACGTCACTCAAATCGAAAGAATGGGAAAAGTGACGCAAGGGGGAGGGGAAAAGGGAGAAAAAGCTCAGAATCGAAAGGCTTCAGTCAATCGATATGCTATTGAATTTATTCGTTGGTCAGGGTAGAAAGAGACACGGGGAGGAGAAGGTCAGTGGCAGGAAACTTCAGGCTTGGAGGGGAATAAGGGAGGGCAAATTCACTAAACGGAGCCGCGGCCAAGAAACAGGTCGCCGAATCTCTTGGAACCAGGAAGCGCTTCAAAGACGCAGGGAGGGGTCTTCGTGCATGGAGGGGGGGTAAGACGGGGAAGCTGAGGAAGAGATATCGAAGCAGAAGTCCCTGATATATTAAGCGAGTCTTCATGGTAAATCAGGGGTACAATCACTAGGGGAAAAAGCCTCGAAAGCAAAAGATTGGGGTTGTAATTAAGTCCTTCGACTAACGAAAGGCTGCAAAAGTTGCGGGTCCTGGGCAGAGACTCATTGCGGAGGGGAAAAGCCTCCTCGAGGAACAACAAGTCCGAACAACAAATAAACCGACAAAGAGTGAGAGGGAGACAAAAGGGCAGCAGGCGGCATTCACGTGAAGTCCGCCAGGCGAGCTCTACGAACTAAGAGCCTCTTTAATAAGATGAAGGAGGAATCTGCCAGACGGGGAGCAAAGTCAGAAGGGCACAAGGGTGGGGGGGGAAGGCAGGGGAAAAATGGGTGTCTACTTCAAAACGAGGCAAGTGTCCTTCGGTTGAACAGGTATTTATTTGTCTATCTCAAATCAACTCTGGGTGGGGTGGGTGGGACAAAAGGGGGAGAGGGGAGAAGACCAAGGGCCAGAAGAAAAGGCGCGCGGAAAGCGGGGAAGGCCAGGAAATGGGAAAAAAAGGCGGTGACGTTTCAAAATCAAAAAAACAACTTAGAGGATGCACAGAGATCAGAACGAACACTGTTCAAATGCGACAGGGGAGACGCTACAGACAGAAAGACGTAAAGCCGGGGAATCAAAAACCGATGCAGGAGGGGACAGTTGAGGGGTCAAAATCAAACTACCTTATAGGAGGACCACATCAGGCAAGACGCCGGAACGCAACTTCTGAAGCTGCAAACATTGGGGGGAGCGCACGAAGGGCGGGGAAGGGAGAGGGCGACCCCCGTCTAAAAAAGGTCGTGATTCGCCTTGCGCAGTAAGAATCAGAAGAAAAGGAAAGATCAGGATTGGGGGTCGCAAGGAACATTGGGGGGGTAGCACCGCGGAGAGAAGGTCGACCATCAAGCGCGGATCAGGAACGAAAGATTCGCGGGTTAACACTGTTGACCACTCCATGGAAGAGTTGGGGAGTCGACCGGCTCGGACAAGCTCAGGGCGAGAGAGGCAAAAGCAAAGACCCCCCCGCGATTTGCCTCATTCCGCCCGACAGAGTCAAAAAATAAAAACTATGGAAAAAGACACGAAGACCTTGCGGGCGAATCAGATCGAAGAGCCCAAGAGCTTGAACAAAAACGACCATGCCCAACGGACACGCAGCGTAGTAATCGCTGTCTGAGCCCGCCTTCGTCACAACTTAAAGATCAAGGGGGGAAGGAGGGCATAAGGCCGAAGAGCCATCACAACGAAAGCACTATCCCCAGGGTCGATATCCCTGACGTGCTTATGGAAAAAAGGCCTCACTGGGGGAAAGAAACTAGCGCATATCGATTGAATCCAGGTGGAATCCAGGATAATGTGGGCGACGGTAAGGCCGGGTCCGTGGGGTGAGGCATCGGTTAAGAAATGTGAGGATGACGGCGAGTGATCCCTGAGAAAACTAAAAAAGAAAGCATAACTTTTGTATCAGATGGGCGCGACGGCCAGATAGGGGCACGTTAGTAGGGAAACGCGATAATGGGGGCGGAAGGGGGCTCAGGGGAAATCTCGTCACGAAACACGGAGAAGGGGGAATCATAACCTAACGGGAGAATTCGAATGCAAGAGATCAGTCGGTAAGAACCAATTGCTGCCTGAGACGTAAAGAGGAGTGGGACGACAAATGTCACACTCCGCAAAAACATGGATTTATATCTGGCTACGGACGAAGAGGGGACTGGGGCCTAAGCAGAATCTAGAGAGCAGAAAGAGAAAAGGTAAAACCAGCAATCAAGGAAGAAGGGCGGACCGTAAGCCATTTTCAAGGACCAGTTCATTAACTTCGATAAATGGAATTTAATGGAAAAAAGAGAGGAAATCAAGAAAAGAGGCCAACACAAGTGCCGATCCAGTAGTCCATAACATTCTCGGGTCGGACTGTCCGGGAGTGTGGGGGCCGCGAGAAAGGGTTGGAGGAGCGGGTGAAGAATTGGGGGAAGAGACGCAAGGGGTGAGGAGAGAAAAGAGCAAGTTGTTATTTCAAGAACGCCACCTCGGTTCGGCGAGAAAAGGCATAGCTTACTACAAGCAGGAAACTTGTTGCAGGATAGGGGAGGAGGACGACAAATACCAAACGCAAGAAAAGGTGCCGACTCTGCTACCCAAAAAGTAAGGAAACAGCATGATAAAAGGGGGGGTAGACAAAAAGAGCAAACCTGTTTGCAAGTAGGTCAGGCCTAAACTCAAAAGGTAAAGAGGAGTAGATCCCAAGGAACGAACGTTAGACAACCGTGGAAAAAGGAAAAAAAGCAATTAACCCGTCGGGGGCGGGAAAATTAAGAAAGAAAAAAAGAGGATAACTCCCAGAGCGCAAAGCCGGGCGGAATGTTTAGGTCCGGTAGGGGACATCGAGAAAGAGGGGAGTCTGCTGACCAGAAGGGGAAGAGGGAAAGCAGGTCAGACAAAAATGGCAGGCACTGATAGCCCAAAAATGAAAGGGGGCACCCAGGAAAATTTGGGAGAATGTCTAGGTGATGGGCGTAAGGATGGCAAAGGTGACGGGGTCATGGGTTCAACTACCGGACGACTAGGAGAACCCAAAGGAAAGGTGTTTCCCATTAATAAAAGTATGACCTGAACGGAGAAACGCTCAAGACGAGTTCGGGGACCCAATGGGAAGGGGTCCTGTACGGTTTAGTTTCTGTTGGGGGGGGGACAAAAATTAACTTGCCCGTGTGTTTAGCAAAAAGCACTGGAGCATTAAGGCTGAAGGGACCGGTAGTATCTGCCGGTCCCTAAATTCACAAAAAAAAAACCCCCGGACCTAACCAACTTGGCAACGGCGAAGATGACAAACGCGAGGGTACATTGCAAAGAAAGAGATTAGAGTTGGGCTTAACGAGACCAAATTTCGTGAAAGTAATTGAAAAAGGGGGGGGGGGGGGAGAAAAAAAAGTGCCAAGGCTGGTACCCCGGAAAAAGAAGCCGAAATAATTCGGGACTTCCCCAGGGTCCGTAATTCTCTCCAAAGGATCATTCGTTTTGATTATCGTCAGAAAAAGGAGAAAAGGTCCGAGAACCGGGTGGGTCGGATGTTGGGGATCAACGGGGACCAAACACCTCAAACGGCATGGGGGGAGTGCTCCAGTTGGAAAAAAAAACCAAAAAGGTCATGCATCAAAAGCACCAGATAGGGGAAAAAAGGGGGGGGATCTCCATACATGTATTGAGGAAGGGGGGGAACATATACAATGGCCGATACACCCGACCTGGATTGCTGCCGCCGTGATAATCAAGGAATCCTAAGTACCCTAAGAGAAAACCGGGGGAACCTTTCCATCAACACTCAATAAAGAGGATGTGCGTCAGTGGAAAGATAAAGAAAAACAGCCCCAGGCCCCAGAGATGAAGGCGGGCGCTGGACCACAAAAGTGGGTCACGCTATTTGACCTGTTTTGGAGAACCAGGTGGAAGATAAACAGGGTGTGATAAAGGGTGGCGGAAAAATTTTTGGCCAGCAGGGAATTTGCGGGGTAAAAGGTCGAGAGATCCGTCGTCGTGGAGTAGGAAGAAGACGAGCACGTGGAATAAGACCGGATGAAAGGAAGGAAGCAAACCGGAAGGAAGAAGCGGGGAAAGCAAATTGGCAAAGGTCTTCGGGGTTGATCTAATCTAGGGAAAAAGTGCACGGGGGCGGGGAAAAAAAAAAAACACGTCAAAAATGCCATGCGGGAGGAAAGGGGGGGAGGAAAAAGGTCATAAAATTATTAAGGAATATAGGGGGAAGATGGAATATGGGAAGGCACCAGTACTAAGAAATAGGGGGAAGAAAAATAAGAGCAGAAGAAGGAACGCGCAACAAAAACTCTAAGACGTGTTACTCAGGGGATTTACGATGTCGGCTTCGTTGCACAAGGGCACCGGGGGGTCTCGACAAGTGAAAGGTGGGGTCGGCTAACAAGCCTACAATGATAATCTTTTCATCGCGGGTTTAAGACGACTACAACGAGAAAACACTAGTGGCGGGGAATGGAAGCACAAAAAAGAGACCTGGAAGTCAAGGGGAGGGGGACTGAACTCCCTCATGAAGTCATGGGGAGTGGTATTGACGGGAAATACTAATTACAAAAGAGATGGAACACCAAGCCGAAGGAGACGTCTTCAGGCAGGGATGCTGATTTCTCACCATCCTGTTCAACATAAGGCGGGATCGGCATGTTAAAAATGGGACGCTCTTCTGCATAGGGAAAAATTGTTAACTCATGAATCTGGGGGCGTCGTGCAAAAAAAAAAAAAAAAAGGGGGGGGGGGGGGGACCAAAGGGAGCTGCCTGATCTTACGTTCGGTCGTGTTTTGAGAGTCGGGAGTCACACAATAGAAGGGTTATGAAAGTGTCCAAATCATGGAGCCATGTGAGAAAGAAAACAAGGAGAAGGGGGCATTTTCCAACGGGATCCGAAGTTTGTCAGCACGGGAAGGACGACTGCGGTGCAAATGAAAAGCATGGATGAGAAAAAGGCGGGAGATCCAAAATCTAAAATGGTCGAGTTCACGGGAAATCTGCGACTAGCAGGTACCGGGCAGGTTCGGGAGACGCAGGCGAAACGAGTGAAAGAGGGGCAAGGTTGAAAGTTCTGGTACGGGGAAAGCAGGAGACCTCCGGAATGCACAAGCATGCTCGTCGGGAAGGAACAGCAGGGGAAAAGGGAGGAGGGGGCCAAAACGAACACGTTTACATATGACGCAAAACGGACACAGTGGTCCAGTGAACTCGCCGGGAACGAATGACGTGAAACGGAAGACCGGGCATTTGGCCAAAAAAATCCGTGGGCAACCGGAATGCAAAAAAAAAGAAGATAAAAGATACTTCGGAACCATCACCCGCAAACAGCCGACCAAAAAGGAAAAAGGAGCCATTGCAGATTCAGAGGGAACGTCCGGCGAATGGGCTTGTGACAGGGACCCGAAACTGTCCGACTGAAGAAAAGGAAACATTACAAAAAAAGGTCTCAGAAAATCAAGCCCACCCTCAAAAGGAAAAAAAATGGGTTCTAAAGAGCAAATATGAGAGGGGGGATGGGAAGGAAACCCGACGGAAGAGTCCCTACGGTCAAACAAGGGGGTGCCTATCACATCAGGGGGGGCTCCGGCATGGGTAAGCAGAAGAACAGGGACAAGGGTAAGGGGGACAGGTAACTCTCGGTCCAAGGCCTACCGAGGCGATTGTGGGCGGCTTAAGTCATGCGCGAGGGCATAAGAGAGTCATGAAGGAGGCCACAGGAAGCCAGGGAGCGGGGGGCATGAAAAAAGGGGGGATGGAGAAAAGACAGCAACGTGAGGCTTAAGTAAGTTTTCGTTCATCTATTGAAGTTAGAGAAGAAAAAGAAGATTGCGGATGATCGCCAGTTCGATTGTACAACACAAACATGGCGGGCGGGCTCTAAAAAGATAAAACACGGTAGTCCGAAACTCCAGACATGAAAAAGAATTTGGCAGGAAGGGGCCGCTCGCAAGCGGGGGGCGGATTGGGGGGGAGAAAAGAGGTATCGAAGCAGACCTCAAAGCTAAAAGAAATTACATTGACCGGAAGGGAAATGGCGAACCCAGGGGGCCCCACGTTCTTAGGGACAGGTTGCGGAAAGGGCTCGCAAGCGAGGTCTCGCGGAGATGCGAATATGAACGAGACAACCTTATCCTTGGCTTATGCTAATTGGTTGGTGTACGTGCTAGCGTAGAAACCCTAAGGGCCACCACTAAGGGGAAAACGCAGAGAAGGTAAGGGGCAGGAAGATAATATAAGGGATCAACTAGTGGGTGAAAAAGATCGAGCTGTGGGAGAGTTCACACTCTCGACACGAGAAATGCGTCTGGGGGTCACGATTACTACAGGTCATCGGAGTCGCCAGTCGGCCACGATTTACAAGGGAGGGGGAGCTTAAGCGCTGCTGAAGGGGTAGACGACCGAGTCAAGGGAGAAATCACATTCCGTTTCCCTCCTGACCTCGTAGGTACCTGAGACCCTCAAAAAACCTAGGGAGAGAAGATTCTTCTGGGCCTAGTTTACAGGGAGGAGGGCAACGAATAGAAAAGAGCCGGCAACGGGGGCTCTCCGAAGTTCAGGAAGGGGGGAGGAGAGTAGTTTCTTGGAGGGGAGATGGACTGGGAAAAAGGGGCAAAGCGCGGGAAGGAAGGAGGCAAATAAGTAGCACTATATTTACCAGCTGAACAAGGGGACATTCCAACAAGCTGCTGGGGGAGGAGGAGGAAAGGGTGGGGGGGGGATGACGCGGGGGCTGGGGACGGTCTTAGAACATCAGAAAATTTTTCGGGGCCTCGGGGGGGATCCTCGGGGTACGGAGAGAGGGAAAAACTAATGGGAGTACTCGAATAGAAAAATCCTAAGGGGGGGGGGGTCGGGACCGGCTACTGGGTGACAATGCTGCCTTTGGAAAAATGGGGGGAAAATCAGTAGTGCGAAGAACAGCCCGAAGAAATACCCGGCTCGCCGAGGACAGCAAGAGGTGAGATCACCGGCGCATCATGCGAGTTCTGAGGTCCTCCTGCAAGATCTACACCTCTCTATTCCCTTGTCGATACCTAGGTATACTAAGAAAAAAGAAATGCCTCAGAGGGAGAGAATGCCGGGAGCCGTTACAGACTTTTACCGAAATGAACCAATCTTCAGTAGATTAAGATGTAACTACATTTCATAAAGGGTTCAAGACAGCACATAAGAAGGGGTTCCAGGAGGGGTTAGGATGAACCGGTAGTTCTTATCAGGACGCACCTTTGGAAGAAAGGAAGCGCCCATAAGCTCCGAAGGTCCTACAGTGATTTTCTTGCATGAGATAGACAAGTAAGTAACAACGATAGAGATGCCACGGGACAAAAACGTACGGAAAATTTCTTGGAAAACAGTCTGGTGGCGGGAAGACAGAAGCAGTTCATAAGGGCAGGGAGGGGGGAAAGGGGTGATCCCGACCGATCCGGATTGGCCCAAATAAGTATAATACTACTGCAGCGTCCAAGGTAACAGAAGCCTCTCTCCAAGGTCATTGGTAAGGCAAATTCGCCGTGGGGAACGGAGTGCAAAAAAAACGCATGGGAATCGAAAGGGCCGAGGAGTCTCGAAGGGAGAAAGCGGCAAAAGAGTGAGTTAGAGAGGAAAGGGAGGAAAGCCCAAGTACTGAAAAGCGCCAGAGCGAACTGGTCGAAAAAGCTGGGTCAAAGGTCCCTCGGAGAGGACCAGGGAGACAGCGCAGGGGGATGCGAGGGGGGGGGGGGGTTGGGTGGGGAAAACTGTCGATATCAAAACAAAGGGACCCGTTCCAAAACAGCAGAAAGGGAGGAGTCACAGGCTCAGGGAAAGGGGCGCCGTCTTTCTTCCTCCCATCCGTTAGAAGGGGGAAAATCATTACCGACAGCATATAATGTAAGAAAAGAGCTTCAGGAAAGAGGAAGGCGGAAAGTGCGGCTAAGAGAAAGTCTAGGGCAAAAGTTAAGCACCCTCCTCAAAAGGCCACACGAAATGGTTGGTAAGAGGAAGACTTTTCTAGAGGAAGCCGAGGGCGGCGAACACCATGTCTTTGGACCAGGAAGAGATTGACGTGCTTGGGTCCATTACTAGACCAGCCAAGAAGCAATCCAGTCATTCTGAAAAGAGACTGGGAGAAGCCAAGTGTCGGGATCGGGAGGGGCGGGGGAAAAGCCAACCTACTCAACGAAAGGCGGGAGGGGGAAAGGGGAAGATCTAGCTATAGTTAAGGGACAATGCCATGTCAGGGTAAACGGCAATAGAATGTTAAGGAAAATGAAGGGCGGCTGCATTTCTTGACGGAAACTATCTTCCTAAGAAGAGAGAGCACCTAACTGTGGTGGAAGAAGAGGAAAGAACGGCGCCACGATTGCACTGGTAAAGAGGAAAAAACGATCCATTTGAGTGTATAGTCGGGGAAAGATTCGTCAACCTCATCGAAAAGAGAGAGTTTTGGACAAAGCAACCTCCCGGCGAATGAAAAAGTATTCAGACGTACCGGGAAAGGAAAGTTCGAGGGATCAAAGGGGCGGGGGGGAACTAAATTTGGGGCCCTGCCATCAAAGAACACAAAAAGCCTAAAAACACATTACCGGGGGAGTACTGTCGCGTTGTCAAATTTCAAAACCCAACCGTGAAGTGGCTTAGGCGAAGAAAGGAAGAAGAAAAGACGGCCCGGAAAATCCTGGAAGCCGAAAAGTTGGCGAACCATTCCGCAGGAAGCCGGTTCAAGGAATCGAGGTCTGAGTGAGTCTGGGGTGAGATCCAGACTCGAAGAGCAACAAAACAAAGAGATAAGGGAAAAGCCATTGCAGGAAGTACTGGAGGGTCGGCTGGATTATATAATAACTGGAGTTGGTCACGAAAGCAACCATTTGCGACCCGCAGGGGGTGTCGGATCAAATCGAACGTGTTATTGCGATGATAACCCTCGTTCATTCAATTATGAAAGAAACCCTTCAGGGAATCATAGGTGCTAAATTTTCGGGTCGTCTCGCATCAGCACAAAAAAGAGGACCCATGGCGAATGTAATATAGCCCAACAAGACGTATGCAGCCTAGCATGATGATATCGAATGGTAGACCAAAAGAGAGGCTCCTTTTCAAGCGTTTCGTCGAGGGAGAACCATTGCCATCAAGAAAAAAAAATAGTTCAGGCGTCAGTAGAGCAGCCGGAAAATAAGAGACAAAACCGGTGGGACGTCCGGCAAAGGGTGATTTAGGTCAGGGGGACAGGAAGGCGGAGGGGTGCTCGTCCGGCAAAAAAGAAAACGTGTCAGCATGGGTCGGGGGGGAAGGATGTGCTACACGAGAAGACAAGGTGAAGGCTTCTTGGACCGAGGACAGGGCGAGGTAGCAAGTTTCAAGCCAAACATTAATCACTAGAGCCCGTTCGGACGAAGGGGAAAGGCTCCTTCAGAAGAACAGGGGCGACGGCGTTAGAAAAGTGGGGGGCGAAGCGGAGCAAGGGGAAGTTAAGGTTGGTTACCCTCGGAATTTGAACAATTGATGCAACCGTGAGGCCCTGAAAGCTAAAGGCGAAAGCGAAGTGGCATGTGAAGGTGGTTGCTAACCGTTGGTGGGGAGGATGTACAGGGAAAAGCTTTCCCCACAGTGGTGAAGGGAAAGGGAACCTGAAAAAAGGTACAAGGTCCGGCGGAGCAGGGGCCCCCCGGCCCAACCGTTTAGAAAAATATCCTCGCGTTCACACTTCCCGATTAAAAGCCGGGGTAAGGAAAACTCGAGGGGAAGATTTGGGACGTTAATAACTACGATAGTAAGGAGAGGATCAGAGGGGAAGACATGGCCATGCAAGCCGGCAACCTGCCAGTGCGAAGGAGGGGGGCACACTACCCGCGGCAAGAAACTTCTTTGTGTCTCAAATGACCCAAAGCTGATAACGTGATTGACAGAACTACGTACCGCAAAAACAGGGACGCCCAGACATCCCATAGGGGAACCGCTCAAGCGAGATCCTCGGCCTCATGACCACAAAGCTGTAATGAAGAAAACAATTGGTACAAGCAAAGACAGGGAAAAGAATAAAAAGGGAAAAAGGAGAAATACCGCCTGGGACGTTCTTCGACAGTTCATATGGTCAATTCCCGAAAAGGAAGGGGCGCTGCGGTGTCCAGACAGGCCATGAGAGGAGAAAGTATTTTAACGTCGAGCCAAGTATTTTCGTTAGGGGCTGTGCAGAGGGAAGGCAAGACCATGGAAAGGCAAGGCGTTGCGGGGGGGAAAAAAGTACAAAGAAGCACTTTGCACATCTCAGGGGTGCCTGTACACCTTTCCAGGTAAGGATAACGCGATAAGTCCGGAAAGAGCTCATCGTTGTCATAAGTGACGCCACGAGCGGGGGGAGAAGCCTCTGGGGAATCAATGGAGCGCCCCCTCAGATAACTTGGAAGCCGACCGGCGGGGAACAGCGTCGCTGGGGGTGGAGCGAAGTGAAAGAAAAAAAGAGCAACGGATGCACCTGACAAATTTCAGGATCTTAAATGGGGGGGAGTTCCCTATTAAGAGACTCAAAAAAAACCAACTGGGAGAATCTAGGAAAGAATACAGGAACAAAACACATTGGAAACAGAGCACGTGGTGATTGAGCGTACCTCAGCATATTACGGGACGTCACCAACGCCGAAAGGGCGACCCGGAGCCCTTGGGAGGGAAGGGGGATCATGGAGACGTGGAGGGGTCGGAACAAAATTAAATTTCACTTTCTGCAGGGGGGGGATGCTACGAACAGCACGTGAGAGATCGCGAATGGGGTGCAGAAGGGGATAGAAGGAAAGGAAAAAAACGCATCAAAACTGATGGAGAAGGGGGGAGCTTTTAAGAAAGGAATCCAAGGGATTCAAATCCAGTCCAGCGACCAAACGAAGACAATCAAAATCATCGTGGGAAGGAGGTAAGAAGAAATGAGGAAAATCGAAAATCATGATCTTGACGCCAACGACCGGAGGGTCAATTTAAATGGCTTTAACTCTGGATTTTCAAAGCCATGTTTCGAAAAACAGGCGGGATCGGCAGTTTATAATGTTCCAAGGTCGCTCAGAAGAAGGAGGGGAGGAGGACATTGTTCAGAGGGGGGAACGTCTTAGAAAGATTGGTGGTGAAAATAAAAAAGAAGATGGCGGGATGCGGAGGTCGGTAAGGCTCGTCCCACACGCAGAAAAAACCTTTAGAGAAAAAGGGGAGCGGTAGGCAGGGTATACCACGGAAAGAAGCTGGCGGCGCCTGAAGGTAAAAAACGGCAAAGTATTGCCCGACTGGCAGTCGCCGGCTTTGCACTGAAATGGGAAACTGCAGACCTTACTCTACTATGGAATATTCAAGGGCAAAAAAGAGGGAGAGTGCATCGTCATGTACATCGGTGCAATCGAACGCGAAGGTCCGGTCAGGGTTTGGAGAAGGGAGGCTTGAAGCAGGCTCACCAAAGGGAAGGGAGACACGCAGGATGCTCGGGAGCACACCAGCGTTCCACGAATTCCACCCCGAACACTGTAAGAAAAAAACCACTGAGGGTGCCCCTAAATCGACATAAGGAAAATAATGGAGACGGGGAAAAGGCATAAGATCATTGGGGCCACCAGGCAAGCCGCTAATAAATAACCAATTATAACGATCCACGTACACAGCAAGAATCACCTTCACGGCAAAAAGTGTGAAGAGGACATTGCTCGGAGCGGATTAAACTTCTCGAATGTATGGATTGCCGCGCAGGGCCAAGACCGGCCGAGGAACCAAGAACTCCCACCCTTAAGAGAGAAAGCACCGGCCCCACAATGAAAACAACTGGCTCTCACGGCGAGCACAGAAGAGAGGGGGAGGGGGAAGGGGTGAGACCAACAGCTTGAGGGCAAGTTGTCCTCGTGAGGAGGGGGATCCAGGTCGCGACACGACTAGTTTCTCTTAAGGAAGCTCGAAAGATGAAGGGGACAAAAAGGACGCCTAGTCGCGTGGGGGTCAAGGAAAAATATCGCATATATCCGGTTTACTTACTACGGAGGACGGGTCATGGACGATAGCCCCATTTACGCCGCTTCCGGGGTGGCATGAGGGGGGAAGACGAAAAGAAAATTCCTGAAGCAGGAGGCCTGAGACTTGAAAAAGATACTACCCAGGGGGAAAACTAATTGGGGGTCTTCTCCAAGACAAAAGTTCGGGGGTTTAGCGAAGGACGCCATGGGAGGAGTCGCCAATGGTGGGACGACACACGTTAGGAGGAGGGGTACCAATCCAGAGGAAAAAAAAAAAATGTTTCAGCCCATGGAACTCAAGAGCGCAGAGGGGTGGAGCGGTCGACTCAGCCGCAAGAAACTGAAAATCTTCCTTGACCGGATTGAAACTTCGCCGACAAGGGGGCCCACTTTGTTTCCAGGAAAAGGGGGAGGGAGCAAGAAAAGCGGATATCTCGCATTTCATTCCAGTCAAGCATTTCGAAGGGACAGAATATAACGTGGAGACATACGGGAGTGGTGGGGGGGAAGTGACAAAGAGTGAAAAGGGGCCAACTAAAAGATGAGGCGAAAGAGGGTCATCTCTCGTTTCTTTTCTGGGCTTTGGGTCAACTCGAGAAGAGTTGTGGGCGAAATTCTACTATATCTCACGAAATCACAAAGAGGAGAGGGACACGAAGGAAGAAAAGACGCCGTCGCAAAAGGAAGACTGGTCCGGATTATTACGGGTACACCTAACTCCAGGGGCACTTTCATTCAAAAAAGAACAGGATAACATCGGGACACGCAATCAAGAGGAAAAGGGCGGCCAGGTCCGGTTACAGATTCATAAGGACAAAAGAACTTAGGGAGATTCAGGGGAAAAAGAGGGAGTCACAACGAATATAACAAAGAAAAGTTGCAATTACCTGTTTCCTAAGCGGGACGTAAAATTCTTTCGGAGGACGAAGGGCCATGGGAAATAAAGGCTAGATCGCGGAAAGGGACATTTGAGCTTACATCTGACACGACTGCCAATGCCAACAGAGGCTGTTCAGGCGGGGAAGAAGGTGGGGGGGAGGGGGGAAATAGAGGGGGGAGCGGGAAGTCCTCGCACGAAATTTACGAACCGTTGGGAATTCTGTCGGCATCAACGTTAAATTGGAAGTGCGTCAGGATGCAAGAGGGAAAGGGGAGAGAGGAAAGATCCGCGGGGTTGGAAAAGGAGATGCAGAAATTCAGGGTAATGGGACAACTGGGTAGTCAATCGCCTAGGGAGTCACAATCCGCGCTCTGGAGACAAAGAGTCGAAGAAGGGCTACAAAGCGTTCGCTGGAGAAAGGAACAAAAGGGACATCATCAGATCGAAAGAGACGACTCTAGAGGCGGGCATTTTCGAACGATTGAAGCTTACAAATAGCATTCAAGAAGGAGAAAGGGGAGGGCAAAAGGCCGGTTTTGCCGGGGAAAGTAACAGGGAAAGAATGTCCGTCTTGGGCCTCCTCTCATGAGGTGGGAGTCTCTCCAAAATCCTAACTGCCATACGGGTCTTGAAAAAGGACGTATACAGCGCTAAAGGGGGAGGAGGCAGGGGGAACCAATGGCGTAAGGATTGGTCAGAAGGGGTCGGTTTAGGCGACCCAACACACTTTTAGTGATGAAGGGGAGATGCAACGAACTCATGTGCGGAGACCAAATGCGGTAAAAAAAATTCTTACCCTTAAGTTCAAGCCTGGATAAGTGAAAGAAGGGGTCAGGGACAACTAAAGAGATTATTGCACAGGTAAGGGAGCATAAATGAACTATTCCCATAAAAAAAGAAGGGGAAGCGCCTCCAGGGTTCACTCGAAAAATTCCGATGGGGGAGCTGTGAGTGAAAAAAAAGGAATGTATCGGAAAGAGGGAGGCAGGGGAGCAGGGGGTGTCCGCGACATCGTTGATAGAAAGCGCGATGGCTTACCATTTGCGTCCTAAACAGAAAGCCTCGCCAGAGGCGCAAAAGGCAATTGGTCAGAAGCAACAAGATGGGGGGAGAATCGGCGGTCTCCACGCGGCGGGGACTGGGAATCAACTCAGGCGTCGTATACGACAAGTTCCATACAGTCCCGGAACAAAAATCGCATCGCCGTCGTAACGGAAAGATAAGGGCTTTCAGGACAGATACTCCAAGCAATGCAGAGGCCAAAATGAAGCACGCATGCCGGAAAGAAACTGACATGGAGGGCGAGGGAGAAAAGATCAAGGAGGAATCCGCACACACCATGCAATAAAAAACGGGGGTTGAATACGGAGGCAGTGTCTAGATGTAAGAGGAGGAGGAGAACAAGTGTATCTTTGGGCCGATTGAAGGGCGGGAGGGCTGGCAGTCAAACGCAGACATAGTAGGGGGGGAAAGTTACTAAACCGGGATAGAGCAAGTAAATCTCGGGGGTTTCTAGTAGTGAAAAGCATAACTAGTGGGAGAAAGCTATCGAATTGGCTGTTGCCACCTGCAATGAGAAGGCAACGTGGAACCGAGGGGAAGGGAGTTAAACGGGCAATTGTATCACTGAGGTTGGAAGAAAGGGAAGAGAGCGGCGTAGGGCATATCATTATCATCGGAAGCGCAGAAAACTTGTTCCTGGGGCGCAGAAGGCTAAGCGAGGGACTGTAGTAACGTGACCACTCAAAGGCCGCTGGGTTGTGGGGGAGGGAGAGAGGCAGGGGGAAGACGTACGACCTCTCACACTCTCATTTTAAGAAAAAACGCCGTCAGAATCACAGTAGAAAAAATCTGCTATCGACCAGAACCGTGACGAGGAGGAGACATATGTTAGGTGTAACGACCAAGGGGAACACTAACACACACAGCGCATGAAACCCCATTCGGGATAGAGGGGGAGAAGGGAAGCTTTTTCGTGATATGAATCTCCATAGTCAGAGCCAGGCCTGCCCTCAGAAGGACAAAAAAGTTGGGAGACGGCGGTTAAGCGGAAGTTAAATCAGGGAGGGGGAAGACGGATGAGTGGGAAGATGGTTGAGGAGAATATCGTCCTATCAACACACCCGATTGCGATCCTTGAGGCATGGGCGGGAATCGGCGGTTAGGAAAAATATGATTTGGGTAAAAACGAGAATAAAGGGGGGGGCGAAGAGGGGAGATCAACTCATGGGCTAAGACAAGGTCCATTTTTGTGTAACTAACTGTCTGAAAGAAGAACCCCGGAAAAAAAAGAATTTTCGCCGCGTCAATAGGCTTAAAGTAAAAGTAGACTGTTGAAAGGGGACATTTCGGGAAAAGAATGCCCCAATGAAGAAAACCATGGCGTCCATGGACTTTCGTCATCCGACGGACGTTGCAGTAAAGAGGGGAGGAAAAGAGAGAAAATGGGGCCACCAAGAACGGCCGTTAACAGGGCGGTTAGATTATTGCAAATCAACCAAAAGAATTAGGGCCGAGGAGAGAAAGGAGGAAAGCGAAGGGACCGTAAACGGAATCCGGGGAAAAAAACCTAACAACTTCATCCTCCGCCGTTCTGTTCTCAGACAAGAAGCGTCAAACAAGTGGGGAATCATGTGTGGGGCCTATGTGCTCAGCGAGAAAGAGAGGGGGAGGACTTTAGATGAGCCGAGGAAAGCGAGGGAAAGCAGTAGAAAAAAGAAAGACCCATCGAGAGAAAGGGAGACTCTTCACAGGGAAAAACGAAGGCTGGAAAGGTGGTGCGAGAGGGAGTTAATCAGGGGTTAACGTTCATCTCTTTGGGTGACACAAAAGGAATTGAGTCAAAAAACCCTGACGTCGAATTACCGAATGGAGGGAGAAAGGGTCGGGAAAACCACCGGGGTGGGGACAGTTGAGGAAAGGTAATCTCGTGATTTTGGTCGAAAGTTCAAAACTTGAACCCCTTGGGTGATGGGCCAAGCATGAAATCGGGGGGGAAGGACGTGGCTCGGACTTAAAAACGGCCTCAATCCAAAAACCCAGAACTCTATACCTCGCCGTGGAACAAGGACCGTGGGGACCGGACCTACCTGGCGATTCGAGAAGAAAAGGGCACGTGGGAAAAAAACCACGGTCCAGAAGGAAGGAGAATGGTCAATCCCCGTCGAAAGGGCATTTCTGCAATCGTGGAAACGTTGTGAAGGCAGCCCCCAGTCCTTGGGGGGTTAGAAAAAGCCACAGGGGAAGAAGGGGGGATGGTTCATACCTCAAAACACCGGACGCCGAAAACCAGCGTCAGGACGGGAGTGTTGGGTTCACCACCCTCTTCTGACAAGCCAGACGCAAGATTTAAGGAAAAGGGAAAAAATGGGGGGGGAAAGACATTTCTGAAGGAGCGGTGAGCCAGAAATGACTAACCGTCTTGCCAAACATATGGTGGGAGAGAAATACCAGAGTTGAATCCACACTGAAAGAAAAGTTCTGGAGGCCGCAGCTAAGGATAGGGGGGGAAGCAGGTTAAGGCTTTGGAAGGCCCATATAGGAAAGGGAGTATTTGTTCATTCGGCGGTTAAAAAAACTTTGCATTCAGCTGTCCGTTGGGAGAAAGGGGAAAAAGTTGGGAAGACCCACCAAGGTTTGATGCGGAAGGGGTAGTCTAAGGCCTGCAAGGGGGGCGATGGGAAACTCAAATTGCCGCGAGCTCAGGCGCTGGTCGTTCCTCCCGACGAGAAAAGGGGTAGGAAGAACCAAGGGAACAGACACGCAAGAAAGTAACCTGAAGAGACTGCAATCTCTCTTATCACCGAGGTCGGACTTTGTAATTTACTATGCCTGAGGGAAAGGATTTACTCAACCAAGGAGAGAAATTGAGGGGAATGTTGCCGAAATATGCATAGGAAGCTCCAAAAGGTTAAAGAATTAAATTTGGAAAAAACCGTGGTGAAGAAATCAACAGACGTGGTTGGGATGAAGGAAGGGGCGATAGGAAGAAACTTCTAAAAACCGAACTCTTGAGGCAATAATTGAATTTTCCTGTACGCTTACGGACAGGTGCGTGCTTCCGAAAGCCGAAGGTAATGGAGAAAGGCAAGGAGTCGGCGACTTAACAATCCGAAGGGGAGATCTTGCGTCAAATTCAACTGGGGGAAATGACAAGACAAAGGCCGAAAATGGGCAAGGGATGTTGAACCAACCCTGAAAAAAAGCCTGACAGTCAAAGGGAGGGGAACTCAGAGAACCCACTCCCTGCATCAAGAAGGGGGAAGAAGGGTAACTGCAACTAAATCACTACTATCATTAGGCCAACGACGGGCACATGTCTAGGGCGGCCAAAACTCTGGATTTCTCAAAAGAATGTTTAGGAAGCAAAAAGAGCGTCTGCATGTTAGAAAGGGAAGCAAAGGTAAAGACGTCTGCATTGGGGGTTTTCGTATGGCTTAGAATGGGCAGAAGGGGGTTGGGACAAACGAAAGGCCTTGGACGTGAGGGAGGAGTGGGGTCCGTAAAAAAGGAGGGAGATGGAAACAAGCGGGAAAGGTGAAATAAAAGTCTCCAGGGGGAAAAAAACAAAATTTTTGGGAAAAGGGTCAGGGCGCCTGCATGTTAAAACTGGGACGCCACGATTCAGAAGGGGCAGTCAGGCTTGAAGGGGAAAAATGGGCAAGGAGAGAGGGATCCACGAAACGAGATGGGACAGTTAACGAATTGATGGGTCTCGGTCGTCAAGAGTCTCCGTGAGAAACGGTCAAAGGTATCGGTCGGTTGGGTCACCAGGGGCCCGGGGAAAAAGCGCGAAAAGAGACCGAGTCAACGTTCGCCATGAAAAAGATTGCACAGGGGTATTAGTGCCCCATGACCGACGAAACGAAAATAAGCAACACTGTACAAATGGGCCAAGACTCAAAAAAGACTATGTCTCAGGGAGATTAGGTTTGCACACACCATTCCGAGCTCAACGTCGAAGTGCAAAAAAAGGAAAAAACTGATAACGGACTTCGAGGCAAAGAAACCAAAACAAATTCGCCACCGGGATGGAAAGGAGCCAGTGCAATACTTAATCGACGAAAGATAAACTGGAGAGGAAGAATGTGGGGCTTGAAAAAAAAACCAGCCATCATAAATCCTGAAAAACCGCGGCTCGACAGAAACTAAAAAACACGGGAAGACAAGGCCGTGTGATCTCGCAGGGGAAAGAGAAAAAAGGGAAAGAGGAGGAGTCAACCGACGGAAGTCTGTGAAAGGGGGCTTTCAAACACTGCTGAGAGGAGCGCTAAAGAGACGCCGATAACGACCTGGGCGCAGGATGAGGACCTCCTTATGAGGAAAGAGGGAGAGGGGGGGAGAAGAGCTATCTCATAGTAAAGGGGTACTTCAACGAGAGTATAGTCCTCCATTTAGGCCAAAAGGGGGGGTCCCGTGGGTATGGCGAAGAATACCTCCCCGAATACTGCAAAAGGAGGAGAAGGAGGGGGGATTGAAGATATATCCTCTCGCAACTCCGAGGCGGGGGGAGGGTCTGTAGGCCTCTTAATTTAGCTCAAAAAAAAACATGATGACGCCATGAGTTGCTCGAAAAGCTAAATGACAAAACAAAAACATGCCGACCAAAGAATGGTGGTACAAGCCAGAAGGGGGAAGCTGGGCGCGGAATGGATCTGACAAGCCGCACCGACTTCACCGTCGAGCCATCTGAAGAAGGATTGGAAAAAAGGACAGTACCGTAACACTGGTCTGTAGGGGAAAAAGGGGGCTTCGCTCGCAGGGGGGAAAAATAGCGAGGGGAGGAGAAGAGGCACGAAAGTCAAGAGGTGAAAATAGGGAATTAATGGGGGCTTATGCAACTTGCGGGTGAAGGGGAGAAGGGGGGAACCGAAAGGGGTCCACAATAATATAAATGAACGGGGACTGGTATGTGGTGCTCGAATTCGTTTCTTGTGGGGGGGGGACAAACTCTCGATATTGGGCATGGAGTTAATCTAAGAGCCTAAACGAAAAAAAGCGATCGAGCGGGGGAAAAAAAATCTACAACAGACGCCGTAGGAGCCAGATCGGACAAAGGATGGCTGACTAAGAGGAGGTCTCCTAAAAACGCCCGTGAATGGACTAAAAAGAAGATAACAGAGGCCTGCAAAGCAACGGATCGCGGGGAAAACGCGAACCTCGCTCAAAAAAAAAAGCCGGGGCAACTAGTGGGTGAAAGGTATTTTCACCAGAAGAAAATATTATCAGGCCGGGCTCTCCGGAAACGGGAAAGGCGAAAAAATCTGTAGGGTCGGAGGAGGAGAAGGGAAAAAGAAACGCAACAGGCGGAAGGATAAATGCGCGACCATCAAAAAAGAGATGACCAAACAATCGCGGCTGAGGCGAATGCAAGGGGCAGGTGTTGGGAAGTAACTCGATTGAGAGAAGAGGGAAAGAAGCGAAAAAAGACCGCCCTTTCGGAGTGACGGAGGAGAATGTGTAGTTCGCATTAAAAGAGGGTCCATCTGGGGGCGGGCACGCGCAAGAAGAAGGGGTGTGGGTCCGTTCCGGAGACAGAGAAAAAAAAAAAGGAAGAAAAAGGAAAAAGGGGAAACTCAAAGGGGGAGAAGACACCTTTCGATCCTCCTACGGGGGACCTACCCCGGACCACGTACCCGAAACTTGCGCTGAAAACAATTCCGGCCAGAGGAAAGGGCAGATGAGAGGTGGAGAATGCAGAAAGAGGCGAAGCTCTACAAGAGAGCGTAAAAATTGCTCTTCAAGGAGCAAAAAGGGCAAGCGAGGCGATAAGGACGGTCGACAGTCCCCAAAGTTTAAGGGGGAAAGTTCACCGGGAGAGTGCACGGGGAATTCTTGGCAAATACCGGTAGGGGAAAGGGGAGTGTTCAAAATCTCCACCATAAGATATTTCTTTCTTCCCTTTGGACTGAATCCGAATTGATCGTCGCAGAGAAACCAGAATGGCTCCGAAGGACGACAGTTGGCTTTCGTTGGCTCGCGAATGAAAAAAAAAAAAGGAGAAAAAAGGAGAGTGGAAACAGGACGGGCTGAATTTGTGTATCACATGGGCGGCCCTACATCCCGTCCTGTAGAGGGAAAACGGGTCCAAGGGAAAGACTATCCTTATTTGCAACAATGGAAGGAGTGTAGAAATCCTAAATAAACGGATGAGGTGAAAAGAAAAAAAGGAAGGATCGCGGACCTCCCGGCGGCACATAGAGGGGGGGAATTTCAAATCTCATCAGGAGGGGGCGGTCATGGGAGTTCCGCGCATAAGAGTCATAGTCCTACGAAGTCGGATAGCTTACCGCCGAGGGGGAGGGGAACGTCAATCCCAAGGCAAAAGAAAACGCCAGAAGTGGCACAGCTTGTCTCAACTCTTAGGAGCACGTTCGCCAGCGGGGAGGGGGACTCGCTAATAAAAGAACTAGATGGAAAAAACCCAGGTGGAAAACGGACACACGTCCAAGTGACAGCATAGTGTTCTGAACTGAACGAATCGGAACACACCATCGAGTTGAGATCGCGCTGAAGACAACGCGGGAAATGGTCAATACCGCAAGGCAGAGGAAAGAGGAAGGACACTTGACGGGATACGAAACGGGCGATTGCATCGATCGCGATTTCGAACAACCAGGAACATGCAAGCCGACATGCACAGCAGCGTTGGGTTTAAAGGGGCGTTCGAGAGGGCACTCCAGTGAGCAGAAACCCATGTATCAGTGGCGAAAAGAAAAGTAAAAGGGCAGTCATCCACTAAGAAAAAAAATAACCGGAAATGCGAACCAGAGAAGGAGAAACGCCTTTGCAGGGAGCGTGACATGAGGGGGAAAAAAGGAATCCAGAGGACTCGCATAGAGAAGTTGATAAGGGCCAGCATTGTAGTTCTACTGGGAAGAAGGTGTCAAGGGAGTTAAGGCACGAGTGACCTGGGGAATGAGGTGGAGGGGCGTGTCTCGAGTCGAAAGAAAAGAGTTCCAGGTAAGCGTAATCCTCCGGCCGAATCTTTCCCTACGATTGAGAATTCGTGACAACTCAGTCCTTGCGGGAATGCATCAGAAGGAAAGTCGGAAAAAAGCGAAAAAAAACTCCGAGAGAACCAAACCAAGCAGTCGAACCAAGTAGGCATACATATGACATATTTCTTGGACGCGTCATCTTGGGGGGAGGGGTGGCAGCTGAAAGAGGCTACACGGGAAAAACACGAAAGTCAGCATAAACCTTACGGGGGAGGGAGAAGTGAGAAAATAAGTGAAACGGGAATACTCAAGAGAAGAAATATGGAACGGGAACGCGACTCAATGCCGAAAATTAAAAGTGGGTCGGACCTGGGAAGGGATCCAGGTTCAGCCAATTAAAAAGATGAGGAGGGACTAAGCAGGGGGGGGGGAGGGTGCGGAGGAAAGATCAAGTCACGGCCACCCTTTCGTTCGTAAATTATGGCCAGGCGTACTGGATTGGGTCGGCGGAGTGTTGCAAGCTGTTGTCTGCACAGACATTGGGGAAGAGACCAGTGGGGGGGGATTCTAAAAGTGCTATTGACCTGACTCCTAGTCTAGAGATGAATCGAGAGGACCGTACCAGCTGCAGGACGAAGGCAGGGGGGGGAATGATGGATGTAGTCGCCTTAGAATCATGCCACCCCACCCAATGGCGTCCACATGCTACTAGAAACAGAAAAGTATGCAGTCGCGCGCGAAGATATAGAGAGGGAGAAAACACGAAAGAGAGGAAACGGGTGAAGAAGATCGAGATTCCATGGGGATCACATCGCAAATGTCTTTCGCCTTCGGCCGGAGCCTATGAAAAAACCTTGTGGAACGTCCGGCCACGGGCAAAGCCTTGAAAAAGTCTGTGTCACGTAAACCTGCCAAGAGGAGTTGGCTCGTCAGAGCGAAGGAAAGGGGGTAAGGAGGGGGTGGGCCGGGGATTGAGAGATAGATCTAGGGGTCTCTTAGCTAGACTTGAGATGGGAAAAGCTGAAACCAAAATTTCGGGTAGAGCACGGGCCCTAAAAACAGGAGCATGACGGCATCCAGGGGGCGAAGGGAGCGCGGGGGGGGAAAAGGGTGGTAGAGAAGGGGTCAATTTTGGGTCAATCAGGTTTATCAACCGCGGGGGGGGGGCCAAATTGAAGAACAATTGCCCTGCACGGATCCATTCGAAAGGAGTGCGAGTTCAGGGGGGAAAAAACTGGGCATGTGACAGCTGGGGGGGAGAAGTTTTCAGGCACATTCCCGGAAAAAGGAAGTGGGAAAGGGAACCCGGAGCCTGAACCTTTTCGCACGAAGCGGAGCAGGGGGGAACTGAGCCCAGTTTCGCCAAACACCCCGGACCGGGGGAAGAAATTCAAAGTGTGCCTCATTGGAGAAGGAGAATAATTTTGGGGAAGATGAAACTCGCTCTCGGGGTAGAGTAAGGAAAAGCTAGGGTGCCCATCGGGGTCAGCAACTGCTAAGGGGGGGAGGGGAGCAATCAGGGGGAGCCCGTTGGAAAGCCGGAGCCGCCATCGGAGTTGTGGTTCCAGCTAATCTTGAAAGGACGTGTTTAAAGAGCAGACGGAAGACAACCAAAAAAAAAAGAAAACAAAAGAAACCACAATCCTACAGCGTCAAGTAAGAAAGGGTGTAAAAACCTGTCAATCTGACACATAGGCATGATTAAACCAAAAGTGGGGTAATCGCCAGAAAAGGCTTCGAGTGGAACATGTAAAAATGCAAAAGCCTGTATGGAGGAAGACAATTAAAGGGGGAGAATGGAAAAAGCCACATGAAAGGGGGATTCGAAACTTGACTTCCACAGCTCATGTAGGCGTACTACTCTATTAGGATTTCACGGGACGGAAAAAGGAAAGAGAATGATGGGAAGGGCGGGGGCAAGACGAGTGTTGCCACGTTGGAAGGAGCTCTTTCAAGGGGTGTGTACCCAGAATCAACGTTGCCAGCGGGGGGGATAAGGCCGGGGGGTCGTCCTTCCCAGGAAACTCTGAACAGAGGGAATGAAAAAGAAACTCCTTCGGCGGGGTCTGAAAGAAAACGCCGCGGCCTTTCATACTACCCTTCACAAGAGGCAGACCAGCACAAACGTCAGAAGTAAAACGGAAATCTCCAGGCGGACAAACAAAAAAGTTGGTTTGGGGCAAAGTACGAGGAGAGATGACAGTTCCCGTCTGCCTACTTGAGGTAAACCTTGGGAACGGGTAATAGGAAG
>Ga0179591_1343699_pt1 | contig 24315 bp, 48 predicted proteins | sample CZOMad2_1_08_16f_FD_182891 | JGI IMG/M metagenome (GOLD analysis project Ga0179591, IMG submission 182891) | Vadose zone soil fungal communities from Angelo Coast Range Reserve, California, USA - CZOMad2_1_08_16fungal (PacBio error correction) | ecosystem: Environmental > Terrestrial > Soil >...
CTTCGTTCGAAAAGTTTGCGGATGAATTTGGCGTGCTTTATGTCCAACGAGAGTGCTGACTAAGTTCAGGATAATTAGGGAGTTACGATGCCCTTGCTAATCACTGTCGGACTTCAACGGTATTTTTTGACAAAGGATGGACAAACCGGAGGGAGAGGAATTGGCTAATGGTGAGGGGCGATTCGAAAGTGCCTGAAAATGCACAATACAATAAGCTGAAGTTTTAAGACTCAAAGGGGGGTAAAAAAAAGGTTGGGGGGGCGGGAAAAAGGTATTTGGGAGCGGGAAATTATGTTAATGAAATAATGGGTCAGTGATGGAAAGAAGGCTCTCCTTTCTCGGGGGCACAAGTAAGGGAATGTCAGAGCGGGGGAATGGGAAGGTGGGAAAGAGGCGGGTTTGATAGGAAGAAGAATGAAAGACTGTTTAGAACCACATCTCGGGGCAGGAAAGGAAGCGATCATTTGCAAAGGGGGCCGAACTCTTACATTAACCAAAAACGGAATCGCCAAAAACCTGGAAAAAAGGTTGGGAAAAGACAAAAAGGGAGGAGGGGGAAGGGTGGGTATGAAATCTCTAAGCGCCAAAAAAATTAAAAGAAAATAATTGTCAAGACCCGGGAAGATGAATAGTAAGTTCAGGGGACAAAGGTTGAGGGAAAATTATCCGCCGTTTGGGGTCAAATCAGTCTGAATCAAAGCGGAAACAGAATATAAAAAAAGTATGGGGGAGTAAGGGGGGGAAAGGGGGCTAATTCAGGGGGGTGTGGGCGCGCGGTGGGGTTCTTGGTAAAGAATCAACATGTTTGTGTATTTTAAAACTGTAGAAAAACCAGCCTTACTAGAGTGGAATCATCTTAAAACAATAAAGCCCCGAGGAATCTTACATAAAGGAAAAGAAACTGGTCTTAAAAGGGGTTAGAACGGGACCAAGAACATGGAAACAGAAACGCAGCAGGCTTTGGTTGGACCGGTGATGGGCATAAAGAAAGGAGAGAAAGGGACCCTTCCACGCCATACTCCCTCAGTCATTTTGTGAAGGGGGAGAAAAGGCAAGGGGGAAAAAGAATATCCTGGCAACTTCCTGAAGGGGCAACGTGGGAAATTGGGGGAGAAAAAAAGAAAAAGTCGCAGGGCACATCACATCTTTTATTCAGACAGGTTTTGTGGACCCGATATAGATCTTTGGTTTGTGGGAAACAAGGTTGATCTGAGATATTGGAAAAAAGTGAATTCAACCAGAAATATAGGGAAATTGTCAGAGGGATATTCTATTCTATCATGAATTGGCTTGAAAAAAATGATGGGGGGGTGTGAATCCAGGAAGGATCTTTAAGAATAAGTGCCTGAATACCTCCGACAGAATGAGGACCGGCTCTGAAAAAACAGAGGATGTAACAAAGGTTCCTTCAAACACCAGTCAATTTTTTTATCAAAACTATATCTACAAAAGAGGCGAAGTGGCATTTTCAACCAAGGGGGCCAATAGTATCACCTCCAAAAAGAAAGGAGGGAAACGGGGGTCAATTTAAAATGCACCAAAAACTTGGGATTTGGGGGGATCCATCTTGTCAAAAAAGAGGTTTGGGGGCTGCCCTGCGGGGAGGCCACAAGGATGTTCCTTTATATTGTGGTGGTGTAACCAAGCCATACCAGTCAGAAGAATCCTTGGCAAAGCAGTGGCGGTCAAAACGTGACGGGGGGTGACATCGAGATTCAGAAGTATCAACAGTAAATAGTCCTTTCATTTCAGGTGGCAGTTCAAGGTGGTATCTTGAAGGAAGAAGGAGGGGAAACATCTCCGGAAGGTCCTGGAAACTGTTTAATACAAAATATATTTCTTCCACCCTCAAGAAGCGGGGTCCAGTTGGGGAAGAAAGGAAAGGTCATATGTTACGCGATGAGAATCTGCTTCAACACCCGGAGGGGGGAAGGAGAAAAAGAAAAAAATAAAGGGGGGGACCGTTGCCTTTTCGTCTGGGTTGGTTTACAGAAACACGGAGGGATAGTCATAAAAAAATCGAAAATGAAAACGTAATTTTTGGGGGGACTCCGAACCTGGTGGAAGAAGAGAGAGGGAAGGGCCCGACCAAAAAAAACGGGTGAGTTATGGAAAAAATATTGGGTTGATCAAAAAAGGAGATCAATCAAAAGGACCGTGGATGGTTTCAGATATAAGAAAAATAGTAAAAAGGACTTCCGGAAGAGGTTATGGTATCTGATCAAGGTAAGTCATTTCAGTTTAGGGTGGGGGGAACTGTGGAAGCGACCGGTTCTTAAAGGGGGTACTAGAATGAGTTGGGGAACGGTTTGGGAGAATGTCAGGGATCAAAGAAGGAAAGACCCAACTCGGGTCTGCAAGATCTGAAAAACTTTGCCATGAGGGAAAAATACCCTTGGTTCAGAAGTGATGACGGTGTGAGATTAACCCGGGGGGAACCACGAAAGACTGCAGGCATGTAGTAGTAAAGATTGGTCGGAAAAAAACAAATTTGGGTGGGGGCAAAAAATGGTAAAGTTTTGGAGAATATTCCGGCTAGGGGTATTGGCTGTATTCAAGGGAAGAATCTTGGGCGGAGCGTCCTTTTTAATCGGCTGACTATAAGAAGAAGGGAGATAATTTCAAAAAAAAAAAGGCATCAAATTGAGGGGAAGGTGGGAACAGTCGAGACAGGAAAGGGATCACCTGGAAAAATCTGGGGGGAAGAAATGGATTATGGGCCCGTTGATAAAATTTTTGGGAAGGGGAATCACATCTCAGAAGCATCAATGAGGAACCGTGTTGGGGAATACCAGGACACGAACTTGTTTTCAAAAAGCAAAAAAGAAAATTCGGACGGGGGCGAGTGGGTTTTATTTCTTAAAGGTATTCTGATAAAAACTGAATCATCAACTTCAACAAAAGCCCTAGGGGGGGGAGTCAATGGGGAGAAAAAGATCTTAAAAACAAAACCATTATTATGACCGAGTAATCTGGGTATGGAAAAAAAAAAGGGCCGTGTAATAGGCTATGAAGAAACATGAGGAAGGACGAATGGGAAATGGATAGAAAACTTCGTTGAAAAATAAAAACTTTCCCGGAAAATCACAAGAAATATTCATTAATGACTTTGGTTGAGGAGGAAGGAAAGAGGAGTTGGAAAAAAGGAGACTGGGATCAGGGGACAAACGAAGCATGAAGGATAGACCAGCTGAGGAGCTTTGGGGAGAAGAGGTAAAGTGGGGGGGGGGAGAGATTGACCCATCAAGGCTTGACGAAACTGGGCACGGGGGGGAAGAATTCAGGGGTTCTTGTTCTTACTGGATTTAGGAGTTCGTTGGGGAGAGAGAATAAAACGTTGAAAAGTGACCTGACAAATTTGATGACCAGGAAAAAATTCTGGAAACACTCTAATAGTCATTAGGACAAAGAAATTAGGGGGGGGAAAGCAAGAGCTGGGAAGGTAGGGTGCAAATGAAAAAAATGTGTAGGGGGGATTGTATGGACCGCCCGAAATAGTACGGCAAAAAAAAAGGGAGAGAAGGAGGAAGGAAAAATCAATTTAAGCAACAAAGTTTAACGTTTGTAGGGGCGGAATGGGGGGGGGGAACGAAGTTAGTAATTTCCTTTGGGGGAAGTTATTTTCAGCCAGGGGTGTCCCGAGGGGATGGGGGAAAGGGGGATAACCGAGAACTTCTCATGGATAAGGGTACAGCAAGATTCGGGAAGGCGTAACACAGCATGGGCTCTGTGAGTAAAGTAAGAAAAATGGAACACAGCGAAAATGAAGAAGAACAAGATAAGAGAGAAAAAAAAAACGGAGGGGGGGCTTACACGGGGATAAGAGTAGCAGGGGGGCCTTCATCCGTTTGACATGGAAGGGGGGGTAAACACTTGAGCCACAGAGGGCATAGGGGTTTCATAGGGAGGGTGAAGGGGGAGTGGGAAACAGTATCCGGAGTGAGCATGATGTTTCAGAATTTCCGAATTCAGGAATATATAATTTCGGGAGGGGGGGGACAAAACAAGAAGAGAAAAATTGGTCAGAAAAAGGAAGGTCAGAACAAAGTCGCGGGGAATCAGGACAATTTGTGACGTAAGTATTTTGCTTTTGGGCAGGGAAAAAGAATTGTCAGGGGGTTGGCACAAGGGGGATCAAAGAAAAAAAGTGATAGAAGGGCACCGGATCGAGATTGGCGTTTGAAAAGACAAGTAAGTAGTGACAAGAAGAATCGTGAGGTCGGGGGAAAAAAGGGTCCGGAAGGTGCAAAACGGTGGACTTAATAACGACTAAGTCTATCGCAATTGAAATAACAAGTCACAGGGGGTGTGGGGGGGGGGGGGGGGGGGGTGTTTGTGGGGGGGGTGGAGAACGGGGGGGAGAGAGACCACCAGACTCTAGGAAAGAAAGAGAAAAAAAAAGGGAAAATGCCCTAGCAAGTCATACAGGAACACTTAGAATGTTCAAGTAGTAAGTAGAAAGTCACCCAGGGGGTGTAAAAGAGATTACAAAGAAATCGTACAAAGCATCACCGAAGAAAGGTTTTATGGGTAGTGGGGGGGAGAAATAACTGCGGGAAAAGGTTGGAAAAAAAAAGGGAAGACAGACCAGGTTTTAATCAACTTTGCGGTGGTAAATTCCTTTTGAAAAATGGAGTTAAGACACAAAGAAGAACCGGGGGGGGGGAAAAGAAAAGAGGAAAAAGAGAAACAAGGTCGGAAATAAGGGGGGTTCAGCGCCAGTCTCCGGCGAATCCAGATTTTTTTGCAGGGGTATAGGAAAAGGAAGAAGAAAAGAAATGGGGAAAAAAAGAACATCGAAGAACGGTTCACCCCAGTCACGGTGGTAAGCGAAGTAAGTAACAAGTGAAACGGGTAAAAGGGGAGAAAGGACCAACCATCAGGAATAATAGCGCCGGCAACAGCAAATATGCAGGTAATTGGAACAAAATTTTTTGGGGTAGTTGGTAGATCGAAATTGTAGAGGAGGAAAAAATGAAAAGGGGGGAAGGGGGGGGGAGAGAGGACGGGAGAATGAAGGAAAGGGGGAGGGAAGGTGGATTGGAAGTTGGAAGAAATCTGGAAATCGGATATGAAGAAGAAAGAGGTGAGGAAGAAGCCAAGAGAACGGAAGGAGGGGAAGGATAAAAGTCTTGCAGGGGAAAAAAAAGGGGGGCAGGTCCACAAGTGAATCACCATGATCATAATAGAGTGCGGGTAGGATCTACAAAAATGGAAATAAAAAGAACAGGACGAAGAAAAAGTTCCTTTGAGGGGTTTCAAGGAAAGAAAGGGAAAAAGGCGGGATAAAAAAGAAAAGCTGGTTTGGTCGGACGGTTTCTTCAGTAAAAATACTGAAGGGAAGGGAAAAAAAAGAGGGTGGGGGGGGTGAAAAGACAGCCATTAGAGAAGGAAGTGGCGAGACAGGGGCGCAGAAAAGAATACGTGCCAATTAAAAATGACATAAGGGGTGGTGGTCATCGCACAGGGGAAAATGGGGAAAGAAGAGTTAGGGCAGTGGACGGGGGGTGAATGAGTGGCTGATGAAAATCGAAATGCATCCCTCGACGTTAAAAAATAGACTTCCATACCGGCGGGAAGGTGTCCAGGGGGAATGGCAGGGAAGGAGGGTAGCGAGGCATTAGGAGGAGGAAACCCGTGCCGGAGAATGAAAATGGTACCGTCATCTTTCCACTCGCACCCAACGGGGAAAGAGAGAGGCGACCAAGAGGATAGGGAAAAGAGGGAGGAAAAAGGAAACAAGGGAAAGGTAAAGGGGTGTCGACATTCTGATCGACGGGTGAAGCCATCTCCGGTAGTTCAAACGGTAAAAAAGGGGGAAAACAAAGAGATCTGGGGAAGGAATGATAATTTTGAGAGGCTTGCAATTAAAAGGAAAGGAGACTCAGGACGGGAGATGGAAGGAGGGGGCGAATTCCAATAATGGGACTGCATGACAAATACTATTGTGGGGGTGTTGGGGGTGGTATACCGGGTGAAGCTGGGGGGAAAAAAAAGGAGGGAAGGGGAGAATAGGGCAAGGGGGACGTTGATTTACATGTTTTTAGCCCAGTGGGAGGTCCATGATGAGAAGGTTGGAGTTTGAACAAGGGGGTGCAAAGGGGGGAATGGGGGAGAAGGGGTGGGACGTTCACAGCAATAAGGGAAGAACCAATAAACCATCTTATTCATAGGACTGGAATGGTACACGACCTTTCAAAGGGTGTCCGTACTTGGGAAAGATGAAGACGAAATGGGAAAAAAAGCGTACGTCAGTAATATCTTCAGGTGAATGAAGTTTGTTTTTAGGCCAAGAGGGCGCAAGAAGGGACTTATGGGGGGAAAGGGGGGGGCAAAAGTTCTCAAAGAAAGGAGGAAGGAAAGGGTTAAAAATAGACGGGTTTCACCACAAAGCCAACTGAAACCAATAGATTTAAGGTAGAAGTAGGACCGGGGGAAAAAATGACAGCAAGGAAGGGGGGGAAGTTTTGCCTTCGAGAATATGACAAAAATAAGGGAAAAACGGTATGAAAGGGAAAAGCCATGGGGGGGTGCAGGGCTCTATGAGGGATTCTGAGGGGGTGAAGTCGTCCGCCCTGCCAATCATTTTCAAAAGGAGAAAGGGAAATCGATTTTAAAATCTCAAGACGCAAAAAAAAAAAAAGGAAAGGTGGGGGACCGGGGGACAAAAGGAGGAGGAGGGGGGGGGGTTTACAGAGGAAAGGTGGGATCTCAGAAGTGACAATAACAACAATTCTAGATCCGCCTGGAGGAGGTAAACTCCGTATGAAAGAAGGGAGAAGGAATAGAAAGAAGCAAGGAGACCAGAGGGGGGAGGGGTTTGGAAAAAAATGCAACTCATAAACTGAATGAATGGGGGAAGTGTGAAGATAAAAGAGACTGAAAGGTCTAAAAACCCGAAGGTAGCAAGAAATAAAAAAAGGGGGAAATTCCGGGGGGGGGAGTCTGTGGGATGCCAAAGATTAGTTGGGAAACTTGTAGAAACGGGAAAGTTGAGCAGTAAACTCTGACGAAGAGAGGAAAAGGTAGGAGGAGAGGGCCGAGAAGGGTGAGTTGGAATGGTGAGGTAAAAAAGTCATCTAGGGCAACCGGGCCAGTTTATGGGGCTGATTACTTGTCTGGGGAAGGATTTAGTTTCGAAAATCACTCAACCCGAAAACTGAAGGGTAAACATTGCCACTCGTCACTAAAAAAGAAAGAGTGGTTCAAAGGGAAGTGGTTAATGGATGAAGAGCCAACCAGCCCTTGAGGCTGTGGTAGGTTGTGATAGAATGCATTTTGAGGGAACAACAAGGGGAGGGAGAAAAAAAAAAGAATTCACAGCTGTTATAGAAATGATCCAAAAGGGTTGGGGGCACCCTTGGGAATGATGAACAGCTTAAGTTTCAACACGGTCAGGTCTTTTCGAGGGGGTAGAAGAGAGAACAAGCCCATTAAGGACTATTCAGACTCCATAAGTTTTGTTCTTTGAAAAAAATATCTATCTCCATTACTGGAGGGGAGGGGAAGCGGCCATTGAAGGGGGGGACGTAGATTCTGAGGAGAAAAAGGAGGGTGGAACTACAAGACAGATTGAACCATTGCACTAAAAGATCGAAACACATAAGCACTCTAGAGAAAAAACAAGGGGAAGTCTGAGGGAAAAGAGAGAGGCGCTTTGACTTCGCCGTGGGGGTGGGGGAACTGGGGACCAAGCAATTCAAAGCAGTAAGGAATTTCCCTGTGTTTCACCCGGTGAGGACTGGAAAAAAAGGAAAAAGGAGAATGAAAGGGGATCGGAGTGAGTGGGTGGAAAAATCGCGGGGGCCGGCTACTTAAAGGATTATATGTTACAAAAGCTCGCGGAGGAAGAGATTACAGAAAAAGGGGCAATACAGAAGGGAAAAGACTTTGGAAAAAGGCACTGCAAAAAGTGTACACACTTTTGGTTCCTTGAGTGGGTCTTGGGGGTCTGAAGGAACATGGGGGAAGGGTACCGCAAAGAGAGAGAAAACAGAGTTGAGAGAATTGGCACCGATCAAACAAGAGCAGGAGTTCCAATCAATTTGGGAAATTGAAATACGGTGGTGAATAATCCAGGAGAGGTGGAATTAGAAAAGGGGAAAAAAGGGGTTGAGGGCAAGGAGCAGAAAACGTAGAAACAGATAAAAAAGATGCAGGAAACAGGGGTGCAACCAAGATTTGAAAAAGGAGAGAATTCCTAGGGAAAAACAAAGGGAAAGGAAAGAGAACTGGGATATTCCCCGGGGGAGGAGAAATGATAGGCAGTGCATGGTCCCGGTGATCTCCCTGGACAAAATATGACATACTAAAAGCAAGGGACGGAGAAAAAACCAGAATAAAAAGTCAATTGAAAGGAGGGTAGAGAAAAAGAATGTGAAAGCCAAGCGGTGGGACAATCAAGGCAGTTATTAAACCTCATAATGAAAAAAGTGGGGTTTCCGAAGATGAGTTTCAAAGAGGAAAAAAAAACCAAAAGGGGGGAGGAAGGGGGGACTGGGGGGGAACATAAAGCTTAAAGAACCACGGGTCAAGTAAAATGTGTTGACGCAAAAGGGCTACAAAGAAGAAGTGCGGGGGTGCCGTATTCAGGAAAAGAAAGCCAACGACACCCCCCCGACAAACCCCCAGAAAGGATAACAATCAACGCTCTACTTGACAACACCCGTACCTGGCACGGCATTTTGTTTTGTATCCTCAGGTAACACTTGTAAAAGGTCCAAAAGAATTGGGGGGGAGAAGGGGACGTAACCCTCAGACTAACTATAGAAGAGAAGGGCACGTCCACACTAGTGTTCTTATAAGTTTGGCAATCTTGTAAACAGTTTGGATCTGGGCGAACCAAAAAGCTAGCCAAAGGTGGGTCTAATTGGGGGGGGAACAATCAGTAAGGGAGGGAAGCTCTGACCTGGATCTTCGTTTCAGCTGGCTAGTTTAACCGGCTACGGGAACAGGGCATACGAAAGAAAGGTGAGACATTGGGAAAAAGAAAGCCAGTAAAAATTAGGACTGCCAGCCAAACAGTTTGGCATTGGGAAACCAAACAAACGTGAGACCAGGAAAATAAGCTAAAGAGGGGAAGGATAAGGTGGAAACGGTCGTCATAAGAATTTGGCCTGATCAAGGAGATCCGGAATCACTGACGAAAGCTTGGGGGGAGAAGGGTAAAAGACTTTGGGGAAAAAAAAAAGGATGGGGCGGATTTTTAAAAAGCCGTCTTGATTCGAAAAACGATTGGTGGAAAGACAGGAACAGGAGGAGAAAAAAGTTGAAGCAGACCGGTCGCAGACAAAAAGTGGAAAGAAACGCCAAGGATCATCCCCGATGGGGTGGGAAATTTTTAAAGAGCCGGGACCAAAAATAAAGGGAATGCAGATTTGGGAGTATTGAATATCGAGCCTAGAAAAACAACGTGTGATACCGGGGGTGAAGCGCCGGGGTAAAGCGCAAACAAGAGGAGGGAAATAAAGACCCAGAAGGGAGAGGGGGGATTGGAAAAGTTTAAAAGGGGAAGGACAGGTAAGATGTATTCGAAGGCACGAGGTGCCATGAGAAAAAATTTCCCGCATAAGTTAAAAAAGTGTGATCATCTCGCAAACACAAAGGAGATCGATTCCTACAACGATTGGGAAGAGGAACATGAACCAAACGGGTAAATTTTTTCTCATCAACCGGGGTTCATAAGTCAGCGAATAAATCCTAAGAAAAGAGAAAGAAGTGGGAAGAAAAAGAAAAAGAAGGGGAGGGAAGGAAAAAGGAGAGGACAGAAAGGAAGTATCCTCATGAGTGAGATGTTTCTCTTAGCCAGATATCAAACTCTGATAAATTAAAGGAGGGTATAAGATTATCGGGGGGGCGGGGTAAGGGGAAAGAAGAAGTTGAGGGGAAACTGGGTCTGCGACAGTCAGGATTACATGATGTGTAAAAGGTTTTGGGGGGGGGGAGAGGGTAAAGAGTTTGGAAAAAAAGCATCAAAAAGAAGGGAAAGAAAAAAGACGAGGAGGGGAAGGCTAGAAGGGATAAGAGGGAAAAAAAAAGGAGGAATGGAAACACTAACGGCTTTGGATCAAGGACTAGAACAGAAAGACCTGGATTAAAATCAGAAGGAAGGGAGGTCTTAAAGGGGGAAGAAGGGGTGAATCAAAAACCAGGGAGGTTTTATGCACTGTTTGTAAGTCAAAGGGGGAGAAGGACGGGACGGAGGTTGAGGGAAAAATGGTCAAGCTGATCGTATGGGACCAGGGGAAGATATCTGGATTCAAGCCACACTGTAACCTATACAGGAAACGATCAATGGAAGAGAGGGACGAAACAAAATTCATAAGTGAGGGGGACAGGGGGAAGTAAGAAAAGGGAAGGAATAAACTGGGAAAAAAAAAATATCGACCTGGGGACTATTTGTAATACGTATTTATGGGGAAGGGGGGGGTACTTCCGGTCAAGGAAAGGTGAAGTACAGGGGGGGGAAGAAAACAGTTAGTAAAAGGAAGGGTGAAGGAAGAAAACCCTAAAATGCCGTGCAGGGATTCAGGGGTGGGTCTGAAGGAATGGATTAGGAATTTGACGGAAGAAAACCGGCAAAAAGCAGAGGAGGAGAGAAAAAGGGAAAAAAGGGGCGCAATGGGAGAGACTGAAGTAAACATATAACGTTCTTTATGGACATAAACGAAACAGGGGGGTTCCGGGGGGGTGACTAGGGGAGTCAACGAAAGGAGGAAGGGAAAAAAACCTTCGTCGCATATGTCTGGCTCAAATTAGAAAACCACAGCGGGAGGTGCCAAGGGAAGGAAAAGGTCAAAGAAAAGAGGTACTGGGGGATGATTATGCGGTTTTGTGGAGGAAGAAATGGTGGTAATTACAGGCAAAAGGGGATACTGCATAAAAGAACGGAAAAGAAAGGGAAGAGGGGAGAGGCCAAAGGGAAGTCATAAGGGCTGGGTCATTCTTTGTGGGAAAAAAAGTAAAAGGGTAGGAGAGTTCCCAATCGGAAGAGTCATAAAGCGTGGGGGCAAAGGGTGGGGGGAAAGGGGTGAGGGATTCGTTCTGTTGGAGGGAAGTGTGTTTATTTCATCGGGCAAATGATCCGATTGAAGAACTGACAGGGTTCAAGAAGAACAGGAAGGTCAAAGGATCGAAAGAAAAGAAAGGAAAGAGAAAGGGAGATTGGATCAGGATAGGGGGCAATCTGAAGATCCTTTACAGGGAGAAACCGGAAAGAAAAATAAATTCAGAGATTGTGCGTCAGGGAGGAAGAAAAGGAAGGAAAGAAAAAAAGTGGGGAAAAAAGAAACTTGGGGGTTATGAAAACTGAATATTAGTTGTATTGCAGGCTGGTCAGCATGGGGGAGAGATAAAAGAAAAAAAGAATAGGAGAAAAAGGGGGTTGTATCAGAGGAAAGGGGGAAGAAAGCGAATCAGGACGTAATGTCGACATTGAAACACAGGAAGAGATTAAGAGCGGTGGAAAAGAGAAAACCTTGAGAAGTTCAAAGGGTAGAAGAACGTCAAAAGGGAAGAGCGAAAAAACAACAAAGCATGTGATCTCTTGGCCGCTCTTTGTGGACTCTTCGGGATATTCCTATTAGTGAAAGGACACCTGGGTTCAATCCGGGAAAAAAAAAGAAGGGAAGGGAAAACAAGGAGAAAGAGAGGGAATGAAAGGTGTTTGTGCAGTGAACAAAAAGCATTAGGAAAATAACCAATGGAGTCGATGAGGTAAAAAGGAAAACTGGGGGAAGTAACGGATGGAAATCTATTCAGTCAGTCTTTTTTGACTTGAAGAGACGAAGGACCAGTGATTTGAGGGAATGGGGAAGGTGGGGAAGGGGCCTACAAAGGGAGAAGGAAGCCACAAAACTTAACCGATAAAAGAGCCGGGTTACTTCACGGACTGGCAGGTGTGGAGGCACTAAAGGGACGAATTGGAAAGTTTTTGAACCAGGAAAAGGGGGAGTAAGGGGGAAATATTGGAAGGGATGGAAAAAACGTTGGTCGATATAAAGGAGAACCGTAGAACCGGGACAACTGGTTCAATGGATGGGGGGAGCTCAAGCTGAAGAGAGCAGGTAGAAATAAACAAAGAATAAGGAAATGAGGAAAAGGGGGGAAAAAGCCCTGGGGCATCGCGTTGATGATTCCACACAAAAGTGACAAACATAAACTAGCAGGGACAAAAAATAATAAGAGGGGGAAGTGAAGAGGTGGGGAAATGGGATATACTGAAGCCATTTGACAAAGACAGTGGATTATCAACGGTAAAAATGAAATGCCACGTAAGGGGGGGGGGGGAGAAATAGGGGGAAGAAAAGAATGACAAACAACGGGAAAAAAAGGGTCGGGGGCCGGGCAGATTATCTCCATTTCGAAATATTTAAAGAAAGCATCGAACATTGTGAAAAACATCCAAAGGTTGGGGGTTTGAAGGGGGGGGGGGGGGAGGTAATAATAAAAGAAACAAAGGAGGGACAGCGCCATCCGAACCCTGAACCTTTGGGAAGATTAAGGGAATCGGGGAAGGGAGGAAAACTTTCCTAAAAGAAATTGAGGGGGGAAAAGGGAGGAAGACAAAGGATAGCCTGGCAGCACTCATTATAAAATTTCAGATCGGGGGGTGGTACGGCAGTTTGATCGTATAAGGGGGGGGGGGGGAATAACGGGGAAAAGAAGGGGTTTGAAAAAGGGGAGGGAATATCCTTGGGAGCAGTTATATCATAAAGGAAGGTGATAAGGGAAAAATAAAACAGGTCAGAGAGAAGAAGGGACCAGGGGGGGAAAAAGAAAAAAGGGGAAAGGACGGACTGGAAGGAGATCAAAACTCTGGGGCCAGTTCAATAACACAACCATTCAGGAGCAACACCACGCGGTTAAAGAATACACTGAGTGGGGGGGGAAGGGAAAGTGACTTATATGAAAAATTAAAAAAATGGGAACGGATCAAATTCCTTTAGGGGGAAATAAAGTGATGCTTTGGTGTTACGGAGACTTGGCAAGAAAGAGATGGTGGGGGGAAGGAAAGAATTGTGCTGAAGGAAAAACGATTTTTCGTTCATCAAAAGGTTGGTCAAAAATACAGGGGATAATTGGCGAAAAGGAGAACAAAGTGGAAAAGAAGGGAACGGAGCACAGGGGAAAAGAAGGTTTGGGGAATTTATCCATAGAGATGAGGTGCTGGACGTTGGGGGTAGCGGAATTCGCTAGGACGAGAAAGGGACATGAGGGAAAAGAGGACAGGGGAAGGGGGGAGAGGGGACGGGGGTAATCGAAAGGCCCGACCCACAATTGGGAGAACATGTCATTTTAAATCGGAGCAAACGGTGCCGGGGGAGGGAGGAAAAGAAAATTGGACGTGGGAAGGGGAAGGATTCAACAAGGGAGGAAAGGGGGGTGATCTCTCCACCTGAGGAGAAGAGATGCTACAGTTAGAACTGATGGGGTAAAATGTGAAGTTGTCATTCTCCGGGGGGGGGGAAGCAGAAGGACTCATGGAAAGAGAAGAAAGGGGAAAGGTAACTGAAACGTAAAAATTGGCAAGAGAATATGCAGTCGAAGAAAAATTACGGCGAGGGGATATCGGACATCAGTGAAAGGGGAATGTTGGAATAGAGTAAATTAGGAAAAAAGGAAAAAAAGGGCAATGGAAAAGAAAAGAAATATGTGGATACGGTTTAACATGAAATCATAAGAGGTAAATGTTCGCGACGGAAGGGTCCAGGCTGGAAGAAGGGGGATGGGGAAAAAACAACAAAAGGGGGGGGAGAAAGGAAAAAGGAGCAATTACAGGCACAGACGTCACCGGGTAAAGAAACTCGAGGTAGAAAAAGCGGGGAAAAAGGGGAAAAAAATGGAGCATTTTTAAGATCATGAAATGGGGGGGTTATTGGCATATATAAAATGACCAAAACCGACAGGAAGGGGAGGGGGGTTTGAGAGAAAAAAAGTTGGTTGAAATAAACAGGGGGGTGGGGCGAATCCGTCGTACTGTGTAGGGGTTGCCCGGCTAAGAGAGAGCAAAAGAAAGGGGAAAGAAAGAGCACTTCTAAGCCAAAACCCGGTCCCCTAAGGGAAAGACAAGGGGAGGAACAAGAACTGCTGCACACAAGTAAAAGGTGGGGTCCGGGGGAAGGAGGGAGAAAGGGTAAAAGCAAAGAAAAAAAAAGATCGAGAGGGGTGACCAAAAACCTGTTGGAAAAGTTGGTCCCTGTATTATAAGGGGGACTTACTCAATCGGGGAAAGAAGACGGCAGGAAAAAAATTGGTTGAATACCAAAGGAACTGAGGGATCAAGACAGACCTTCAAAAAAAAAAAAAAGGAAAGGGAAGTTCCGGGGCAAGATGCTAAGGGGATGGCAATGGACCTTGGATAGGGAAGGGGGGGGGGGGTAAAAATCACAAATCAAACACAAAGAAAGTGCTGCAGGGGGGGGAGGGAATTTTATGCTACTGAAGAAGGGAAAGTAGGATTTGAGGAACAGGGGAGGGACTGACCATGGTGGGGGGTTGAAAAAGGGAAGGAAAAGAAAGGCGGAAAAAAAGGATGTGAATTTCATAAAAAACGGGATTGTGGGTATAAAAAAAAGCAAGGAACCAAAGTTCACAATAATAGGAATGGACTGAGTTCTGGGGGGGGGGGGAAAGAGTAGAAAAGGTAAAGGAGGAGAGGAGGCAAACTGATACGGACTGAACGGAACCTGCACACGAAGTAGGGCCTTTCCCCTCGAAAGAAAGAGGGGAGAGAAGGGGGGGGGGGGGGCAGGGAGGGAAAGGATGGTATAGCTTTCAAACTCGTCATTTTGGTAAGAAAATTGGATTACGGGGGGGGGGGCGGATTATGTATCGGCTAAAGCAGAGAAAGAGGGAAGTAAAAAGGGGGAAAAGAAGGGGGGGGAAAGGACACAAGAAGAAGGGGGGAAGATACATTCGTATAGGAGTACAAAAAGCAGGAAAATTAAAGAAAGTGATGGGATCGGGGATGAGGAGAAAAAGTGGGGGGAAATCAAAGTTGGAAAAAAACAATTGAGGAGGAAGAAAAAAAAAAATAAGGAAAAGAGGGGGGCAGGCTGGATGTTATTAAAGCAAAAGTCAAAGGTGAAGGGTAAGGGTAGGGGTCAACATGAGGAAGGAAAATTTCTAAGAGGGGTTTTAAAAAAAAAGGGAGAACGAAATGACTTTCAGGGCAATTAAAAAAATACTAAGCGCAAAGCTATGGTGAAGGGAGAAGGAAAGGGGGATAAAAAGGAAAAGGTAATGGAGTAGTCGAAGAGACTTGGAAATAACAAAATGTGCAAGGAAAGTCCAAAGTAAAGGGGCCCATCTCGACAGGGAAAATAGGAAAAAGGAAAAGGAGCCGAGGCCTTCTTCGTGAATCTGCAGTTTGAGAGATGGGGGGCACGAGATCGGATCAGACAAGGGGGGAAGGATGTACAAGGAAGGAAGTAACGTATCCGTAAAAAAGGGATCGTTTGGTAAAAAAGAGAAACAAACAAGGGATGTAAAGGGAAATTAATAAGGGGGGGGAGGGAGGAAAAAAAAAAAAAAGGAAAGGGGGAGAAAATGTGGCATCCTAGCCGTGTTAAACAGAAAACAAAAGATCAAAGTTTTGGTAAGTAAGGGGTGACAGCAATAGAGGGGGGGTCGAATGGAGAAAGAGGGGTAACGGGGGGGCATCTCCAACAAAGATCGAGCAAGACGATACAATAAGTGAACTTGCCGAGGTTTTGGGGATAGCTATAAATTGGAAGAAGGGGGAAAGAAGGAAAAAAAAAGGAAAAGAGTAGTCGTTCCTGAATTACTGGTGAAGCTAATCCTATAACAGCGGGAAGGAACTGGAAAACAATATCGCCACAACAGGCAGGGGCAAAAAGTTAGAAAGAAAAAGGGGGGGAAAGGGACAGAAGAAGAGGAAAGAGCGCCAAATGCCCCAGAAGCCGGAGAAGAGGGAGTTCATGGAAGTAAGAGGAGGCCCAAACAGTACCCCGGGGGGGGGGGGGGGCAGGAATATAGAAGAGAGACGTCAGGCATCAAAAAAAAAGAAGAGCAAAAAAAAATTGTAAATTGTATAAAAAAGCCGCTCGGCAAGAATCCAGAGACTTGGAAGTAGTAACGGAAAGAGAAAAAGTCAGGGGGGGGGTTTTAAGAAGTCAATATTAAAACCCCTTTTAGAAAAAGGATAAACAAAATCCACGGATTAAAAGAGACTTCAAGCGCCAGGCACGAGGGGGAAGAGAGACATCCTCAAACAGGGGAGGGGGGGGTGTTGGACGTGAATTAGTTATAAACAAAGCAAAGGAAAAGCATAAAAAAACTTGGGGAAAAAAAGGAAAAGGGGAACGGTCCTGGGTTGTGGAGGAGATAATGCGTGGGTCAACTTGTAAACTGGGTGATGAATAATTCGAAGAATAAAAAAATCAAGAAGTATGGAGAATTGAAGAAGAGGGGAGAGAGGTTGGGGGGAAAAGGGAGATCTTGGGGTTGGTCCAGTAATGCCATTCGGTGGTTGGAGCGCGTAAGAGTAATAGGAAAATGTAGGAGGGTTAGAAAGGGAAGAAGGGGAAAAGGCTGAGAGGTTGTTGATCTTTAAAAAAGGGTGAATAGATCGACAGCAAATTGTCAAAGAAAAGTACGAACAAAGATGCTTAACCCCAGTTGGAAGGGAAATGGGGCAAGGCTCAAAAAAGGGAAAGAGGGAAGACTAAATGAAGAGGGGCCTCGTAATAAGGGAGCCCAGGGGAGAAATGCAGGTGGGGTGCCAGTCATAAGTGAATAAACTGGGGGGAACGAGAGATGTGGCAAAGAAAAAAAAGAGGGGGGTACTCACAGGAGGGGAGGAAAGGTAAAAGTGTTATCTTTCAAAAAGGTGTTGGAACTACAAAAATTAGGGGATAAAAAAGGGGGGGAAGCACAGGTGGGTAAAAAAAGGGCCGGAGAACAGGGAAAAGAGGGGTGGGGGGAACCATGAATAGAGGGGTCCAGCAGATAAAAGTATTCCATAGTGCATGTCAATTGGAAGGGGGAGGTAATTCAAGGAAACCGGGTTCGAGTGAGAAGTCGGTTAGCCGTTAGAGAAAAGAGATTTTCAGGGACTAAGAGAAGAAAAGGAAAGTCTTCTTGGGACCGGGACATTTTAAAGAAAGGACTTACGGAGGAAGGAGCAGGAGAAAAAAAAAAAATTGAAAGTGTTCTGGGAGAGGGAAAAGAGAGATTGGGGGGGGGGGAAGGAAATCTCTAGACAACAACAAGGAGGAGAACTACCACACGGGAATAAAAATGAAACCCTTAATGGAAAGTTTTCGCGAAAGGAACCTCCAGGGGGGAAAAAAGGAGAGGAGAGAAAGAAAAGAGGACGGAACTGCAGGTGAACAATTGGGTGATATGGAAGGTCCCAGAGGCTCTGGGGAATGTAACGAAAGAACTATGCCCGGGAGAAGGGGAATATAGGGAGCCGGAAAAAGAGGAAAAAGGACACGAAGGGAAAGGAGGAAATTAATATACGGGTGTGGACCAGGTGTTGGGGAGGAAATGGAGGTGTGGGAGGCAAGGTGTAGGGTGCACTTTGTCGTGCAATGGAGGGAGGAAAAAAGAGTTGACTAAGGGAGAGGGGTAAAAAAACAATCTTTTGAGAAGGTATGATCATTTACTAAAGGAAGAACGACAAACAGCTAGGCCGGAAAAGATATTAATGAGGAAATTGAAAGAAATTTGGGAAGAAGGGGTGAAGGGGGGTAATAAGGGTGAGGGGAATAAGTAAAAACTTACGAAAGACTGACAGGAGTGTGGGTTACAGGTTGGATATAAAAAGTGAAGGGGGGGAAGGAAAAAGGTTGGGGGGGAAAGGAGTGGGGGGATGAAAGGAAGGAAGCAGTCAGAAATGTGGTATCAAATAGTCAAATTGGAGATCGAATGTAGAAAACTAGTAAATTCCAATAGAATTCCAGTAAAAAAGGGTATATAATAGACAAAAGAGGGAGGGAAGGACAAAGAAACTGGGGGGGATCTCCTTGGGGTTCCTTACAATATAAGATCACCAATCGGGGGAAGGTCTGAAGAAAAGCTGGGGCCCGGCTATGAAAAGGCGAGGGAGGCTTCAAAGGACCATCGGCCCAAAGAAGAGGGAAGGAAAAACATTTTATTCACACACCGATGGGGGAAAAATGCACTGAGTTAATTGGGTGAAGGAGGGCTAGGGGGGAGGAAGGGGGAAGGGGAGGATGGAATGGGAGGGAGGGAAGAAAGCAAAGGGAAAACAAGAACTATGAATTGCCAGGGAAAAACTATGGGAGGTTTTCCGTAGAGGGGGGGGGAGGGGGGGGTTATGGAAGGAAAGAAGAAGACTACTTAAAAAAAAATTTCATTAGGAAAGGGGGAATAAAGGGGGAGGGGGGGAGTTCTTTGATACAAAACAGCGGGGAGGGAAAGGAAGTAAGAAAAGCAAATAATTCTTCTTTTCATTTTTGAACGAAGACGGAAAGGAAGTTACTTGGGGAAAAAATTGGGGGAGAAGGTTGAATAATAGCGATGCAGATAAAAATGAAGTGGAACCTGGGGAAGATCATGTAGGGCGTGGGGGGGCAAAGTTTGGGGGACGTTAACAATAGGAGTTGAATCCAATTTTTGGAAAAGGTTGAAAAGGGGGAGGGGCGGGAAGTAACGGAGGGGGTAAAATGGCTGACGTTAATCCAGAAACCATGACGAAATCGTAAAGGCAAGATAGTCAAAGAAAGGGAATTGAAAAAATTTGAGAAAGGGAAGGAAAAAAAAAATCAATAGGAAAGAATACTTTATCATGGACACACTCTAAATTAGAATTACTTAGTGTGAGCACCACAAAAAAAAAAAAAATGGAGGAAGGAAAAAAAGAAAAGAAGGAAAAGAGCCGGTCTCTCTCGGAAGGGGAATCAAAAAGTTGTCATGAAAATTTGAGGGGATGGAAAGAAGGAGTGGGTCAGGGAAAATGGGGACAGGTTTATGAAGTCTGTTTGGGAGCGACACCGAACTAAGATGAGACGGGTGGAAGCGGGTCGGGGGGAAAAAAAAGAAGACGATCATCGGATCCGTGTTAAAGCAAGGGAAGAAAACACATGGACCAGGACTAAGGGAAGAGGAGGAGAAAGAGCGGGGGGTAAATAAAGAAGAGGTACATAACCACTGAAGTGAAAAAATACTAGCAAAAAAACACCGGGGGGGGAAAGGAAGAGGGAGAGGGAAGGAGAAGGGTGGCAGGAGGAAAGGGTAAGATTCCACCAAAACAGAGCAGGGTAGGGGCCTTTTTGTACCATTTACAAGAAACAGAAATGCAAGGAGACGGAAAGTAGCTCTTTAAAGGGGTCCAAAAGAAAGAACTAGGGCTGTCTTCAGAGAAATGTGACGTGGAATCGCTGAGAAAAAAAACAGAGAAAAGGGGGACCGGACAGGGCAATACACTATTCATCAGCATCAAATTTACTCACTGGATGTTAAGTTGGGTAAAGAAAATGACCAGAATGAAAAAAAGGAGGATAATGGGAGGGGGGGGGGGGGGTAACATACAATTGGGGCACGAAGGGCATCTCCAACAGGCAGCAAAGATCAGGGTCACGGAAGAAGGGTATTAGAAGGTAAAAGAGGGGGTAAAGAAGTGGGGGGAAAAAAAGAAAATCAGAGGGACAGGTCATGCAATGGTACACACATGGTTACTTATAAAAAAGGAGAATCGGAGAAAGTAAAACCAGAACCGTAAGAAAAGAACCTGGGACACAATGGCAACAGGGACGATTTGGCTCCTCGGCATATCGGAAAGAAAATAGAGTACCGGCAAAATAAAATACGGAAACGGGACTTTGAAAAAAGGGGAATGTTAAGCCAAAAAGGTATAGGTATTAACGAGGAGTCCAAAAAAGAACAAAATTTTGTGGGGGAGAAGGAGTGGAGCCAAGAAGGTGTTAAATAAGCCAAAGTTGCGAAAGGAAGGCCCTGAACCCGGCCGGTTTTTGCCGGAACCAAGGGACTTGGTGCCGCAAGAACAAAAAACAGGGGACGCCGAGGAGACAAAAGATTACTCAGCCCCGGTAGAGGTTAACCGGCGCCCGAAGCAGACCTCAAGGGCTTTGGAAGGGGGATTGGGTATTAATAAGATCAGATCCAGAAGAACCAAAAAAGAGGGAAAAAACACTTGAGGGGTTGTTGAAAATGTTTGAGAGGAAGAAAGCGGGGGAAAGGGGGAGCAAAGGGGGAAGGAAAATTGGGAGGATAACTTGCACACCCTCTAAACAGTGAAAAACAAAAGACTTTAAGAACAGTTGGGGGCGAAGAGGGGGTGGGGGAAGGGGAAGAGGGAGGGGTTCGAGGGGAGGAAAAAGGGAGGCAAGTGATGAATTTGGTTCGCTAGGATTTATCTCACTAGCAAAAACTGGATGGATGGGGGGTATTAACTCTGGGCGTCGAGAGGAAAAAGGGAAAGAAGAGAGGGGAAATGGGAAAATACACATTCAGATCTACAAAAAGTTAAAACCCAAGTGAAGCAACAGTTATGGGAGACAGAAGAGGGGAATACCATTAGGGAAAAAAGCGAGTGGTCATAATCTTATAGAAAAAAATGGGCAGTACAAGAACGTCTGGGTGGGGTTCACGAAATCAACTTGGGGAAGATAGGTGGAGGACAGTTGGAGTGTTGGGGTAGTCACCATGAAAAGAGAAGGAAAAGAATTTTTGAAAAAATTAGGATAACCTATCATAAGACAAAAAAAAACCAAACAAACAACAACCAACCCCCGCCCAAACCCAGAAAGGACACCACAACAGACCCCCTCACAACCCCAACCCAACACCACCCCCCCCCCAAAACAAAAACAAAAAAAAAAAAACAACCCAAAAACAACCCAACAGACCCCCCCCACCCCCACCAAGAACCCCCAACACCAGCAGAAAAAAAAACCCCCCCCCCCAAGAAACAACCCAAAAAAATAAAAAAAAAAAAAACCAAATAAACACAACACCCCCCAACCCCTCCCCACCACACCCAAACCCACAGCCACACCAACCCCACCCCCAAAACAAAACAAAAAAAAAAAAAAACCAACAAGAAAAAAAAAAAACCAAACACAACCCGCCCACCACCCACCCTCACCGAAAACAAACACGCAACACACACCCCCTCAAAAACAAAACACAAAAAAAAAAAAAACCCTCAAAAGAAAACAAAGAACACTCCCCCCCCCAAACCACCCCCCCCCCAAAAAACCGAACCCCAAAAAAAAAACATCTAGAGTGTACAAAATAACTTCAGGATCAAATTTCCAGTATTTGCTTTACCACTCTCAATCAATCTTTCAAAAGCTTGGGATGGGTTTAATCCTATGAGGTCAGGAGTGGAAATGAGGAAGGGGACGATAGCCTGGGGAGAGAAAAGAATAATCGCCCAAAGGAATTGAATCTGGTAATGTGACGGTGGAGAGTATCTTCGAGGAGGACCACACTTAGGTGGCTAAAATAAAAAGGTTTTGAGTTGTGAGTATTAAAAATGAGAAGTTTTTGTGTGGGACAACACAACAACGGGAAAATAGGAGGGGAAAATCGATTAAAGGCAAGAGTTAATGTTGGAAAAGGTTAGAAATTCTCAGAAAAGAAGGGGGAAGAAGATTTGAGGAGAGGAAAATCGAGTCCCCCCGTAAAAATTACTTGGGTATATATATTGGGGCAGACACGGCGAAGGGCATAAATGGGAAGTCAGTTGACAGGGGGGGGGGTACATAAGAGCTAATTAAATGTCAAAATTAACTGAAAATAGGTTAGGGTAAGTAAGTATGGTCAATTGGGGCGGCATGTTTGGCAAGGTTCTGCTACAAGGGAGGAGGAAAAGAAGAGGTAAATATAGGTTTGTACCAGGGTAGGAAAATTATAAAGGAGGGGTGCAGGTAAGGCGCCCATAGGACAAACCGATCTGGGAGCGTGAAAAAGGAATCAAGAAAGGGGAGGAGTTATGCCAAATGCGGAAGGGGACTCGGCATTTTTAGGGGTTGCAAAAGGCTTTTCTAGGCATAAGTCGAAAGGGAAATGAAAAGCGGACTGTAAAAAAGGAAAGGGGAGTTAGGATTTAAAGGGGGGGGAAGAAAAAAACAATGGAGGTTGTGAAACGTTTAGACAAGGGGTGGGGGAATAACGGAAGGTTGAATAGGGGGGGGGGATGGGAGGGGGAGGGAGTCACATGACGCACTCTATTCTTATGATATAAAAAGGGGAATTCAAGTAACGAGGAAACCAAAGTGCGAAACGGGAAAAGAAATTAAGAGAGGAAGAGAAGAAAGCCAAACAGAGGGGGAGGGGGTGAAACAAAATGAATAAAAAAAACGTGACCTGGAGATCCTTTTTTACTCGAGACAAGTATTAAGATCACCTGCCGTACTTTTCAAATTTAAAAGGGGGGAGATATTTTGTGGTGGGGGGGGGGAAGGCCGAAGGACCAGAAAGAAGGGGGAAAGAAACGTGGGGGTGGAGAAAAAAAAAAGACCGAGCTTCTAATCAAATCTTGTGGTTCCGGGGGAAAAAAAGTGATGATTGGGTGTTGGCGGACCGGGAGAGGAAGGGGTAGGTACTTGGAGAAAATACAACGGAACAATTCTGCGGATAATTCAATGAAAAAATGGGGCTAAGTAAGGGAGAAAGGGGAGAGGGAAATCTTTGGAAAACAAAAAAGTGGGGGGAGGGGGGGGGGAAAGTAGAAAAGGAAAGACCGGTACGGGAGGTGTTTTAGTATCGAATCCTTGGGAACTAAAAAAAAAGAAAAACCTGTGCGGGAGGATGGATAAAAAAAAAAAGAGGGAGTAAATGAATGAGACAAATCAAAGATTTTACTGAATGTTTGGGCGGGAATAGGAGGTGTGGGTAAAAAAAAGGGGAAGGAAGAAAATCAACGGGAAAAAGGAAAAATTCCAAGGGATCTTTAAAAAACCGGGAGACAATGTGCTAGTTGGGGAGGTCAAGGGAAAGCTTCCCATACGTAGATTTCCCAGGGGGGGCAAAACTGGGGGGGGGAAAGGGACTGGACGGTGAACACGTTAAAAGAAGCAAGTTGGGCGGGAACATCCAGATCAACTTTGCGAAGGAAAGAGGTCAAAAAAGAGGGGAAGAAAGAGAGGGGGGGAACAATAAGTAGGAAGGTATAGTGTATAGGACAAAGAAGTCCAAAAAAGAAAGAAGGTAAAAGCGGTCAGGGGAAAAAGGTTTGGGGAAACAGGGTTTAATGAAAAGAACACAAGAAAAAACCCGAAGAAGGAGGAAAAAAAATGGGTTAGAAAGTAAATTAAAAAAAAAAAGTTTAGAAAGGGTATTGAGTCACCCGCTTCTCTGGTATGGCCAGGGGGGGGGGGGAAAAGGGCCGACGGGGTTTAAAAGACGCGACGCACGACATTCTAAAGAAAAGCCCAGGGTTTGTCGGGAGAGGGGTGTAAAAAAAAATCCCTCGGGGCCGAGAAGGGATCCGGAGAAGGAAATACTGGAAATGAGGAAGGAAGTAGGAAGGGAGAGGAGGCAGAGGGGAAAATAAAGCAATGTTGAATTGCCATACATCGGGAAGAACAACACAACTGGCTTAGTGTCTCTAAGGGGAGAGCTGTGCCAGAAAGGTGGTCGGAAGGGTGAAAATTCTGAGGGGAGTCAACAGCTAGGAACTAAAAGGCATTAACTTTCCCTTTGTTGAAAAAATTTGAAACCAACCGGGATACTGGAGGAAGAGAGCTTAAGGGGGTAAAAAAAGGAAGGGGGGGACAAAAACGCTGAGAGGAGAGGTAAAAACATGCTTTATCGAGTCAAAATCGAGGGGTGAAAAAGAAAAACAATAATAAAAGAAGAAGACACGGAACAGGGGGAAAAGAAAAAATTTGGGGGCCACTTGGGGAAAGGAAGGGAAATAGGCGAATGACCGATGATTTATTGTCGGAAACAGTGGAACAAATGCTCGAAAACTCATTTGAAGAGGGAAAAAAAGGCATGGGAGGGAAGGGAACTGAATGCAAGGGGGGTGCTAAACTCACTAATAAATAATACGGTTAACCAGAGAGAAAGCTGAATTGGGGCCGGAAGGTGAAACGTTGATCTGGGAGAGAAAATAAAAAGCACGGAGGAAGGAAAGAAAAAGGAGGGGAAAAGAAAATGAAACATGTTGGGATGAGTAAAGGACGAACGCATCAACTATAATAGGGAGCCAAACGGCGAATCAATTTAACCGGGGGAAAAAAGAAGGGAAAGAGGTACAGTTGAAGGGGAAAAGGGGGTAAGTAAAAAAAAGAATAAAATTTTGGGGGAGTATCAACGCGATCTGCGAGAAGTAAGTTGTGGGGGGGTGCTATA
>Ga0179591_1316383_pt1 | contig 24305 bp, 27 predicted proteins | sample CZOMad2_1_08_16f_FD_182891 | JGI IMG/M metagenome (GOLD analysis project Ga0179591, IMG submission 182891) | Vadose zone soil fungal communities from Angelo Coast Range Reserve, California, USA - CZOMad2_1_08_16fungal (PacBio error correction) | ecosystem: Environmental > Terrestrial > Soil >...
GCCAGCCGATGTGAGAACACGCACAAAAGGAGAAAGCCGTACCGGAATCCCAAAGGAAGGCTGGTTAGAATTCCAATGGCTAGTTTCTCTTTGACAACGGCGGAGACGCTTCTCCACGATACGGTATCGCGATGGAGGATGGAAGGGTGCGCTGGAGGGAGGGGGGCGCGGAGATTTTGAACCGGGAGGAAACGGGCGTCAATAAAACTGGCCGGTAATCCCTTGGGGTTGTTTCAAAGAAACATGCGCATATTTGTGAAGCCTGCTGGTAGGGGTGTTTGAGGCGGGGGAAGGGCACCGTCGATTTCGTAAGCAGCCTGGTAGGAAAAGACTTAGTTTCCTCAGCTAGAAATGTCCTTGCAGGAGTTGCGGGGGGGGGAGTTTCTCCAGCACCTCGAATGGGGAGGAGAAAGGGCTATACCCTTCTTACCGGCTCTGGAGGGGAGCGACCAATGAAACTGGTTTCAGCGAAAAACCAAACAAAGAGGCGTTGCGCGGATTAGGAAAAAGTTCTTGGGGAAAAGAATCGAAAGTTGAGTGGGGAGCTCCTGTAATCCTCGAAAAAAACGGGGAGTAGTTGGGGCGGATTCGGAAAAAAAAATCCGCCGATAGTTTGGGAGGGGGGTCGTTCCCGGTTCTCACCGAGTAGCTCCCTGGAGAGACCCTGTGAGGGAGGGCACGCTAGGGATACGCAAAAAAAAAAAAAAGTAGGGTTCCAACGCATATTCAGAGAGGAGAGCCATAAAGCAGAGCAAACTTGCGCAGGAAAGGGTAGTTGTAGACCTTTTCCCAGGGAGGGGAACGTACGTCGTTAACTCAGGGGGGGAAAAAAGATGTTTCTGCTAAGGGGGAGTTCCGGAAATCGTTGTCTCTAAATCGAGCTCCTCTGGAAAAGGGAAGGGAGGTATTCACGGTCTGAAAGGAAACAGCACGTAAGAAGGTAGGGACGGCGCATACAAACGCGCGATTCGAAGGAAGAACGAGTCATAACCGTCACAAGAGAATCGTCTCACGGAAGGGGCAATGCAAAAAGAAATGCGACTCAAGTAACCAGCGAACAGAAATAAAGTAGGTGGGAAGGAGAAACAGTCGAGGGAGTTTTCTGAAGAGGAAATTCGACTGAGTAGCTCGGGGAGGCGAAGGGTTAACGGCCAGTTGGCCTAGAGAAGCTTAGGCTGGATCCAGGAAGAAAGCGAAAATACATTCCTCCTCTGGCGAAAACCATTCGTATCTAAGGGGAAAATCGCTACCAACCGCCGATCGTTAACCTCTCCGAGCGCGTGGGGGTCTAGAAAGAACGTGGCTTGCGATAAAGGGAAGAAAAGCGAACCGATCAAAAGGGAAGAAGGGGAGAGGACCCTGAGTAGTCCTCTTAAAAACGGAGCGTCCCGCGCGCACTGTGTAAAATGTTGGTGCGGACCGAGGTCGGGGCAGATTGCGGATCGTCTCGAGCGAAAAGGGCACCACCCCGGTTTAGGAGGCAGTCTGGTAGGAAGCAGGCGTACTCCCTCCGGATTCGAAGAAAGCTGGGGCGGTGACCAGGGGGGGGTCTACCAAAAAAATCCCGGGTCGTGCGAGAGGCGAGAGAGAAGTCCCGTGGAAACGGCTCGTCCCGTTGGGCGAACCTTTTGAACTGCTGCTCGAGGGGGAACTCCGCAGCATGTATTAACGAAGTCGAATATTCGAGCCGGTCCGCAAGAAGACGATCTGAAATCGTCTCTGGATCGGGGTCAAGGCAGCGAAAAACGCGGGACTGGAACCTGGTAACGAGGAAAAAGGGGGGGGAGGAAATGGCCGAGGCACCACTCGTGCGCGGAAAAAGATGGCCCTCTACGTAATGAGGAAGGGAGCCGCTCGTGCGCTAAGCAAGAGGAAAAGGAGAGAAGGGGGCCTGTGAGACGTTGAAAAGGGAGAGGTCTAGACGGGGCAAGCGACATGTTGGTGGGTCGAAAGTGATAGACGGCCGTTGGAGAAACCTCACGTCTATGCCTATTGGGAACGGCATATACCTCGAAAAAAGAAAAGAAGCAGATCTGAAGAAGAGGGTCTCGGAAAAAAGAACAATCCGCATCTCCGGAAGGGCCGCGATCCGGCTTGGAAACCAGGAGGAAGACGGAGCGGCCTTGGGGGGAGAACCGAGCACGGCCTGCTGGAAGAAAAAGGAAGACTCCTCCGACTTTCAAAGGACTGTGAGCGAGGGGCGGCCTCTTAAGAAAGGGAGCTTGATCTCGGACTTAACAGTCTCAGAAAGAAACGCAGAAGAAAGGGAGAAGGAGTGCTTCGTGAAACAAAGCGTGTCTGTGTTAAAAAAAACAGCCATATGAAGAAGGCCGACGATGCCAGCCGAGCAGAAGAGCGTTCTTGTTTCGGCGAGATCTGAAGAGAGCCCCAGGCGCGCCGGCATTAGGCGGTGGAGGGGATTAATGGGTGAAGAAAAAAGAGTCGATCATCATTCTTGCCAAGGAGGGAGACAGCAACAGGGCATGTGCCACCACAAAAAAATACACAAACGAGAGGGGGGGGGGTCGAGGCCCCCTCTATTTGCTCGCAGAAGGGCAGCATCGACCCTCACGAAAAAGGAGTTGCCCCGGAAACTCCCTACCATTCATGGCCCTTACGGGGAGCAGTAGTAATCCTCCAAGAAAACAGAAGTAAGTCCCTCCATTCTCCGGCAAAAAGCTCTCCATCATTACCAGGGGGGAAATAGAGAAGACGGCGGAGGGGGACTTCGGAGAAGCCCTCCTCGGGGGATCTCTAACTCGCTAGGGAGGAGAAGAAAACTCATCAGAGGAGACCGTCTTGTTCGAAGGGAAAGCACTCCTCCCTTCTAAGGGGGAAGGCTCATCTCTCCCCTAATCTTGCAAGAAGGAAAAACGTCTTACGAAAGAAAAAAAGGGCGGCCATCGAGAGAGGAGAAGGACAATCTTTTTGGGCTCCTATTAGCCCGATGAAGGGAGTATAAAGAGAAAATCGTTCTTATGAGGGGAAAAGAATCTACGTGCTCTTAGATAAAACGAGCTCAGCCTCCTCAGCGTCAGAGAAGAAGAAAGCCCGCCGTATTTAACGCGGAAAAAGAAAAAAAGAAAAGGGGCGGGTGCCGACAGTCCCTCGGGCAGAGAAAAAAATCCTCTTCGCGTAAAGCCCTCGCGGCGCCATAAACATCAAAAAAGTCGTCTTGGAAGAAAGAGAGACTCGATCAGCTCGGAGAAAGAGAAAATCGACCTCCGCCACTCGTGGGTCTTAGAAGGGGGGAGGACACCGGCAGCTTCGAAAAGGGAGGAAAAGCGTTGCGGACCGGGTAGGAGGGCCACGCGCGCCCTGGAGGAAGGAAGGCCCGCGCTAGTGGGAGGGTCCCGGGAGATGATCGCGACAGAAAAAACCATCGCTGTTTCCAGGGAAAACAGGACATGTTCCCCCGTGGGGAAGAGACTACTTCTATCTCTCCTACGCAAGGGAGGAAGCTTCTTCAGCTCGCTCGAGGGGCAGAGAAGAACCTCTCCCGATGAGGAAAAAAAGAGAAGTTCGTGCATCACGTCTCGGGGAGGAGGAAGCTTGACTCCTCCCCTCCGAAAAAACTTCACCATCTCGCGTCCTCAAACTAGTAAGATCCTTGATAAAGGGATGGGCCGTCTTTGACGGGAAAAGCTACGATATCTCCTCTAGGTTTGATCTACGACTTTCGGGATGGAAGAAGCTCTAAGGGAATGGTGCGAGTCTGCTTGAGGATGCTAAACAACAACAACTTAATTAGGAGGGGAGAGAGATCTCTCAACAGAAAAAAAACGGGAAGAGGGCGTCGCTCACCCCTTACTAAAAAGGGTCGATGAGATCTATAATTCTATAAAGAAGGGTCCTAACAAGACGTCCCAGAGAAAAGGGTGATCCTTATGCTACAGGGGAAAAAAGCTAGTTGGTTTAGGGGCATGGCCTATGAGGTTCCTCGCTGCGGGAGGGACCAAGCTACGTGAGGAAGAAGAAAAAGAGAAAAAGAGGGGCGAGGTCGGTCGCAGAAAAAGACGCGAGGCCGAGCTTCATAATCTCAAAGGAAAGGAAAGGAGGCGCTTCTCCAAGGCAGTCTCCGGAGAGGCACAAAGTCCACCTAGAGGGGAAGAGGAAAATGTCGCGATCATCATGGAACGGGAAAGAAAAGGGGGGCAACCTATGCTGCTGCCTGCAAGAATTCCACCTCCAAAGGGCTCGGTCCCCCAAGAAAGAAGGGGAAGAGGGGAGGTGATCTCTACTTGACAGGAGAAAAGGAAGGACGCGTTCTCAAAAAAAGGCCGCTTTGCTTATGGACCTGTCTTAATGGGAGAGGAAGATCTTACAGAAAAAAGACGAGGGCGTGCGGATCTCTTTATCAAAGGACTTTTCTTATACTCTCCGAGAAAAAGAACTGTCGTCAACGACCTTTGACCTGGGGAGAAAGAAGGGAGGAGGGCAGAGATCGTCGAAAAAAAGAAAAGGGAGGGATTCTACGAGTATTACTTCGCAAGCTGAAAAAAAAAAGATTGAAGTGCCCCTTAACTCCTCATAAGAAAAAAGGGAGGTGGTCTAACTACCTGCTCTGTCAGTCGCATAGAGGAAGAGCGGGAAGGACTTCGAAGAAGAAAAGGCCTCCGAGGAGTACTCGTAGAGAGGGCAAAGAGGGGGGAGATATGATCCTTCCTTCCCATCCAGGAGAAGCTTCCTCTTCTACATGCGGGAAAAAAAGGAGAGCCTCGTAAAAGAATCCGAGTTAAAAAAGGGATCCCTCTTCTGGCGGGGGGAGAAAGTCCTGAGCGCGATCTCAAGATGTGAGGAGAAAAATGATGGATCGATAGGGGGGGAGGGGCGCAGGCGGGATTCATCGGAAGAAAACTGTTTCTGTCGGAACCTACCATTTTCTGATGGTCGGGGAAAAGAAGAAGAGTGCTGGAGATGAGGGGAGAAGCAGCGAGCACATCGCGTGGGAAAGGGGGGGTGTGCGACCTTCCTCAATAGGCCTTTCTTTTCCCATAAAGGGGAGAAAGAGCCCTAAATGAGGGGAGGAAGAGAGACGGCTGATCGGCCCCGGAGGACACCTTCTCCTACTTAAAGGGGAGAGGGCTCCCTATTCAACGAACGAAAGAACAAGACTCTCGAACGGCGGCATCGGGGAAAGGAGCACGTTCTTAAAGGTTCGTCGATCTCCTAAGCCTACGGAAGGGTCCCTACGCACAAAGGGGAGAGGGTGGCGCTCTTGGCGGCCAAGAAAAAAACACACCTTTGGTCGGTCCCGGGGAAATCTTCGTGAAGGGACGCAAAGGGGACCGCACGGAGGTGGGGGGGGAAAGACTCGACGGCGTCTTAGGAGTGGGTACTACAAACGGTTAAGGGAGGAGCTGCCGAGGATGGAAAACCAAGGTCCTCTCTCCGGAATAGGGCGGTGCACGGGGTTCATCTCGCGCCGGCTGAAAACGACCCGTAAGGCGGGAAATGTCGGCGAAGAAGGCCCAAGATGGCAAAACGCGCTAGCAGAGAGAGGAACGAGGGAGGGAAACGGCAGAGATGTCCTAAGAACAATTGCCAAAGGACTCTACGATCACCGGTACAGGAGACCACTTCAGGGAAAGAAAAACGGGGGCCGCGATCGAAAAACACGAAGGACGTTCGACGACTCAAAGGGGGGTAAAAGTAGTGAAGGGGAAAAAACGTGCCTGCAAAAGCTGCGAGCGCGAAGGCTCAACATAAAAGAAGTCGAGAACCTCAAGGGGGGGGTTTTCTATCACGAGATGGGGGGTCAAAGAAACACTACTATTCACCATTTAGAGGGGGGGGGGGAGCTATCTGACGAGGGAAAAAAGAACGATCTCCCTTCCCGCGATCTTCTTCTGACATAGAGATACTCACTTGGGAAAAAGAAGAAAGGAGGATCACGGATAGGGAGTGGGAGAAGCCGCAGTATTCAGATCAGAATTCTCTCACGGGGAAAAAGTCTTTCCTTAGGAGAGTAGTCTCGCCTTTTTAAGAAAAGGAGCTGTCTGCGAGACGAGAAAAGGGGCAGACACGGATCCTTTCACCGGGGGGGGGGGGAGAACATCCTCGAGGGTACTAAGAAAGTCACTACAGCCTGCCGAGGGCATTCACTGGCAGGAGATACGCAAGCATCTTCCGGCAAAAAGAGGAGATGAAGGAGAGGACGCACCGCTTTTAGAAGGAGGACTAGCTCGAAGTGGAGGGGAAGGGATCATCTTTTTGATAGGGGTCCGAGGGGCACTTGGTAACTTGCCGGGAAAAGGGGTGCGGCATTTTGCAAGGGGGAGAGAGTGGTAACGCGAAGGAAACAGGATCGCGGATGGAGATCCGATGTCAATATGGAAGAAAAAGTTCTTCCTCGAGTAGGGGGAAAAAAAGAGTCGCAGCGGGAAGGAGAAGGGGGGGCAGGGAATTACAGCCTAAGCTGTCAGGTGAAAGCAGAGGGTAACTTATCATAAAAGAAAAGCATCCGAATTGCCAGACCTCGGGAAAAAAAAAAGAAAACCTCTTCCCACAGAGGAGGGGGAGGGGAAACGTGTTCGTGGGCCACCAGGGATTCGGGGAGTAAATGATCGAAAACAGGGACCTGGGGGGGAAGGAAGTCGCCTACCCAGCGAAAAGAGGTGGCTACTTTGTGTTCTGACTCGCAAAACGGAGAAGGGGAGAACGGCAAATTCGCCGTCAAGAAGAAGGGGAGTGCTGGCTCGACCTGATATTGGAGCGAGCTGTCTCTACGAAAAAAAAAGAAGAAAAAGAGTTCCGACTATCACAGAGAGGGGGGGGCGGTAAAAAGGGAGAAAGAAAACTTCTTCACTACCCGACGGGGGCTCCCTGTACAATTTAGAAAAGGCGCAAGTTTTACGCCCGAAGGGAGGGAGGGGGCGAGATCGTATAATAGCAGGGGAATAAGTGGAGGGCGTCTCAAGGAAAAAAAAGGGTCGATTCACCATTTTAGAAAAATGGAGAACCGGGACGACATCTGCAGGAAAGGGAGCGCGATGACGAGGAAGAAGTCAAGAAAAAAAAAGGCCGAAAAAAGTTCTTTTCGAAGGAAAAATAGATTATTTCACCAAAAAAAAAGGGGCACGGGCCTTCCCCAAGAAAATCAAATCTCGCAACGCCGCTGAGTCGCTTACCACTGAAAAAAATTTTTGTCGTCAAACTTGAAGGGTGAGATGGTCTTGGGGGAAGGGATAGACCCTCAAACAAAGAGAAACTAAATTATTGAGGACGCAACGGTGATTGGTTCCAGAGGGGGGGGAGGAATCTCCAGAGCTGGGGGGAGCGGAAGACAAGGCTTCCTGAAGGAGGGAGGGACGGTCCTTCCTCAGGAAACCGCCTTCAACCAATGACCTCAAAGAAAAAAAGGAACCCTCTCTACGAAGAGAGGGGGGGGAAAGATGTCATGAGAAGAGGGATGGACCTTCCATGGAAAAAGAATATTGACGCCCGTGTCCTAACAAACTCTAAGGAGGGGAGAGAGACGCGACACAACCTGGGGACACAAAAGAAAGGACATCCGCATCGCGATTACCGTAAGGGATGGTCTATTTAGAAAAAATTGTCAAATAGCAACGGTACATGAATTCCAAAAAAGATAAAAAAAAAGGGGAAAATTCTCTTCCTGTGGGGAAGAAGGGAGGGAGGAGGGGCGGGTGGTGGTGTTTCGGAAAAAAAAATAGAAAAAAAAGGAAAAAAGGAAAGATCTCTCTCAACAACCACAAAAATATTTCAGTCGACCTTATCATTGATTTGAAAACACGCAAAAAAGAAACTCGGAAAGAAAAAAAAGGACACTTTCCCTTATGTGAGGGGGGGAGGGGATTGTGTCAGTTTTTCTTGAAGAAGAAGAGAGAAAAAGACGACTTATTACAGAAAAAAAGGGACCGGTAAAAATCTCCAGAAGAGAAAAGAAGGGCTCTTTATTTCCTCCTAAGGAGGGGGGACGGGGTAGAATATTTTGAAAAAAAATCAGGAAGTTCGGCCACTCTCAAGAGAGACAGGGGAAATTACTCTACAGGGGGGGGGTTGAGCTGCGCATGAAAGAGGGAGGCATCGCGTAGAGAAGCTAGTGAGGGGAAAGGGTTCACAATTGTTTGGGGGATTTTTCACCTGGGGGGAGCACCAGGGTTTCTTAAGTCAGCTGGACTTAAAGAGGCTATGGCGATTACTTCCACAATGGGGAGGGAATGTCCACCAGTACCGGGGGGGGTAAACCTAAAAAAGAAGGGGATCCAGGAGAGATTTGTCTTAAACAAGGGAAAAAAAAAAGAAAATAGAACACATGGGAGGTGATTGCTCAATGTCGCGAGGAAGGGGTCCATAGAAACAGCCGGGCGTTTGGGGGGGAGGGAAAGTGTTCTTGGGAAAGACGATCAATTTGATTTTTTGGGGAGGTCCTGAAAAACATCGAGAGTTGGGGGGGGGGGCAGGGAGGTCAGTTGAAGCAAAAGAATAGTTCTGATTTTTGCAGTCGGAAAGGGGGAGACCGTCCCCCAAGAAAGAAAGGGGAAGCGACTTTTAGGTAAAAGCACAGAGGGAGACGGCCATAAAAAGAAAAAAGCATATTCTAACCAAAAAAAGAAAGGAATCTGGGGGGAAACGGGCAGTTCGCCGGGGGAGGGGTGAATACCTTGTCAAGTATAGGGGGAGTGGAAAAGTACTTGCGGAAAAGTGGGAGCTTTTTGGGAAAGAAGATGTTTCTTCGAAAAAAGCAATTCCTGAAGAGATAACCTCTCGGGATCGAGAGGGCCAGATCGTATTAACAGTCAAGAGAGAGAAACTTCATAAAGGTAGGAGGTGAACACGTCTCATAAACTGGCTAGGGAGGGGGAGAGGGAATAACTGAGGAAGAAGGGAAAAAATTAGCAAATCGCTAAAAAAGGGCCGACCTGGCAAGCAAAAAGGAAAAAAAAGAAATGCGAACTCATGTGAAAAAAAAAAAAGAACCAGAACTACCGGAAGGGAAGAAAAAAAGCTTTATCCCGGGAAGGGGGACGAAGGTGGGGCTAGTTGGGAATTTTCCTCTGCCCTGAAAGGAGAGAAAGATTACTTCCTCTGATAGTAAGGCCTCCAAGGGGGAAAAAAATAACGCGAAGCCGACAGCTTAGAAGAGCCTGACTTCACAGAGGGAGACTTCAGGTTTGGGAGAAGCGAGCGAAGAGATGCCACAAGGGGGGAGGAGAAAAAAATGTTCCATCGGGTCGCCAACACCCCATCAGGAAAGAAAAAACAACTATCCCCTAGCGCGGGTTGGGGGAAAATAAAAGGGCAAACTTCAATAAGGGAGGACAAAAAACAGCGAACCAGTCACAGAAAGCCCTGTATTATGACTCTGAAACTGGGGGAGAGCGGACCGCGCGCCGGGGACCGGGTGCGTCTGTAAAGAAGACTCGGGCTGGGCTCCCTATAGCTGGGGGGGTCTATCTCATCTGAGGAAGAAAAAAAACAAACTTCGTAGGCGAAGGATCTCGTCCTGAGGGGGGAAAAAAGAAGGAATTCGAAGACTGTTGCTGCTGTAACGAGAGGAAGGGGAGACATTTGGAGACGTGAGGGGAAAAGCCCAGGGTTCGTCTTCGGCCACCGGGAGGAACGTCCGATCACGAAGGTGGGAAAAAAACGTCCTCGTCCTCTTTTCACCGGGAAGAGGAGGGAGAGAGGTCACGGGATCTCAGCCCCCAAGCCCGTCTACCTTCTCGTCACGTGCAGGAAAGAGAAAACGACTTTCCGGTAGAGCGTCGAGGGATATTGTCGAGCAGCTCGAGGAAAATCGGCCCTTTAAATGGAAAATGGTGTCTTGCTCACTGGGAAAGGAGGGGGGGAGAAAAAATCAAATCTGTTGCCCGCAAAGTCCTCTCCTGACGACGTCTCCGCTCGGAAAGTCCGCCCCCTTCCGAGCACGGAGGGTTTCCATAGGTACTGTCGGGGGGGAAAAGAACACTTCGAAGGGGGAAGAGGAAATTTTATATTACGGCGGGGAAAAGAGTACAGTCTCTCGGAGGGAAAGAGAAGAGGTCCCTATTCATAATTGGAAGGAAAATTGGAGGGGGGACAGTACCAAAAAGAAGAAGTCTCCTCCAAAGGGAAAGAGCGGCCTCCTGAGGGGATCTTCGGAAAAAGGAAGAGACGATCGCCGGGTCAAGAGAGAAGGGAGAACAGAATCCCTTTCCATAGAGAAGGGAGGGGAGGAGACAACCTTTAATCCTGTGAGGGAGGAAATTGGTGCTCTTCAGAAAAAGAAAAAGGACCTCGTCTGACTTTTAAACAAAAACAACTACTGTGGGAGCCTTCTATACGGGAAGCCTTTATCTGGCCTAAAAGTCTGGGAAGAAAAAAAAGAGAGTTCTCGCGGGGGAAGAGAAGGGGCAAAGGTCTCCTATCTTGAGCCAAAAAAAGAAATCCTATCATTATTCGTTAGGGAGTTTCTGTATATTAACCAGGGATGACGCGACGATGCCGGCCTCGACAAGTCTGTTCGAGGGAGCATTCTGTCTCTCGGGGGAGGGGGATCGTCCTTTATAAAGGTGAGCATTTTGCCGGGAGGTGAAATCTAAAAAGGTAGAAGCAGCATTACCGGGAGAAAAGGGAGCTTTCTCAAAACACGGAAAAAAAGGGGATCCACAACAGAATCGGGAGGGAAGAGGAAAAATCGCCCAACTCTATTTGCCGAAAAGAGTAGTCGCATCATCTACATCAGAAAAGAAGCTCCCACCATAGAGGAGGTAGAAGTAGTCCTGCCTCAAGAAGGAACCTCCGGATGAACCCTCCATCTCCGAAAATCTCCAGACAGTGAAAGGATACTAATCGCGAGAAAAGGAGCGCTTCCGGCAGAAGGGAGAAAGAAAGAGGGATACTATCATTACTCGAGAGAAAGGGGGGATGGATCTCTTCGATCCAAACTCGAAGATTTCTCCGGAGGGAAAGGATCCTTCAACGAGCCTGGCGGGGAAGGTCATCTCGGGAAAGTGCGCCGCTCGAGAAAAAAACGTACTGCAGAGGGGAGGGGGGGCCACTCGCGTCGTATTCTAAAGTTCCGGGACAAGCGGGAGAATACTATCCCTAAAAGAGAAAGGTAGTTCTACCCGGGAAGACAGAGTCTGATGAGGAAAGGGAAATAGCTCGGGCGCTTAGAGAAGAGAGGGAAAAAGTCCTCCGAGGAAAAGAAAAAGAGGGCGTCTACGGCTCGGGAAAGGGGAAAAAGAAAAGTCATAAGCAGAGGGGAATCATCGCCGAGAAACCTCTCGCTTGCAGGAAATCGCGGCTGCCATATTAAAGAAAAGAGGCGTGTCATAGAGGGGGGGGGATAGGACTCGATCACGGCTAACATTCCATCAAAAAAATCCAAGGGCTCCCTCACGAGGAGGTTGAATTTCTCGGTCGAGTACGCGTACAAGGGGAGAGGCTTCGACATCTTGGAGGGAAAGGGGGAAATCTCGCATGGGGGGAGGTGGAATTCTAGCACAGCCTCGTCTTGGAAGCGTTCCCTGGCCATGAGGGAAAGGGAGCGCCGCCATCGCGTGGCCCGAAAGGAAAAAGAACTGAGATCGGTTTCCTTGGCTGAGAAAAAAAAAAGAAAAGGGGCGACTCGCCTGCGACTGTGGAAGAGAAAAAGCGAGGAGGAGGCTCCGAACGAGGAAACTTCGAGCATTTCGTTGAAAAAGAGCGGCGGCATTTGCTCACTCAGAAAAGCCGAGAAAGCCTTTTCAGCAAAATACGCGGCGGCGCCTCCCCTCGGTCAAAAAAAAGGCCAGGATGAGCTTGGCAAGGAGGAAGGCCCCGTCGTACTCGAGGAACGACCGGAGAAAGGGGAGGAACGGGTGATCGTACCTCCTCCGAAAGAGAATGGGGTGCGAGCTTCTTAAACGAGAGAGAAAACACAAACAACTTATATGGAGGAGGAGACGACTCAAGCACTCTCAAACGGGCCAACGGATTCGAGGGAGGGGAAGTCAACCCGTACGACCAGTCTTCGGATAAAGGACCAATCGGAGATCGAGTCCTACGTGTGGCGAGAAAAACGGGCCATCTCATCCGCCTGGTACCTGAAGAGAGAAGGAGAGGGTGAAGGTTCTGAAAGGACGGGGGGGGAAGGGGGGGACGGACGCGTGCGCAACGCCGCCGCGACTATGGAACCTGCGGAGGGAGGGAAGAACTATTCTATGGAAGGAAGGGAAACGCCGCGCCTATTAATAAGGAGGAAAGAAGGGAAAAGAGCCTTCGGCGGATAGAGGCCGAGAGATCACAAGGAAAAAAGGAAGTATTCTTAGTCCAAAAGATGCGGCGCGCAGGTGATATCATCAAAAAAAAAGAGGGGTTCTCACCGAGAAAGGGGGACGAGTGGCTCCGAAGGAAAAGGGAAAGACTCTGGAAAAAAGAAAGGAAACGCTTTTAAAGCAGGGTACGAGGAGGGGGTACCGCGTTCCTACCTAGAAATGACAAGGCCGAGGGAAAAGAGGTCTATGGCTGATTTAGATGGGGGGGGGGAGGAGATGAATCTATTCCGAAGAAAAAGGAACTACGAGTAGGGCGGAGGAAAAAGGAAGAAAGGGGCGTTTCTTATACGAAGGAGAGGAGAAGGGGCCGATTCCGAGACGTCGAAGACCGGATTACTCGGGGAAAACTACTTGCGGGGGCTTAAAGGAGAGGAAGAAAGCTCTCCTCAGAGGAGGGAGACGAGTAGGACTTCTCGAGAGGAGAAGCCCTAGATTATTGACCAATAAGAACGATGCGTCTATCACTTGAAACTAAAGAGGGAAGAAGAGGGAGAGTCTTCGACCGAAAGCTTCTGGAAAGGGAGAATACTACTATGATGGAAAAGGAAAGAGTATTATTACGCTTCTGCAGAGGAAAAGGTCGTATTTATCCTAAGGAAAGGGGAGTTCTAGGCGAATCTTTCGAAAAAATCTTTCTTACAAAAGCGCCGCCTCGACCCGAGTGAAAAGAATACCTGAGAGGTCTTCCCGCTTCGGGCTGGGGAGGGGACTGCGCTATTTTTAAGGAAAGATGGGTCGATCTTTTAAAAGCTGGGGAAGGCGCGCGGGGCGGTCTTCCATCGGGAGGGGGGGAAAGGGGGCTGCGCGTACTACGGCGACCAGGAAAGGGGGCTCAGAGGGGGACGGAGCGTGCCACTGACAGGAAAAAAAAAAAAAGAGCCCGCCGCCGCGAGCACATCGGGTGAAAAGAGGGTGGGGGGGGATCTTCCTGGCGGGGGGGAAGAAGGGAGGGAATGGCGCAATCTCCCTCACGGCGGAAGATCTACGTTGCTGATAGGGAACGACACCTGAAGCACGAACTTAAAGGGGGACAGAGGAGCCTAATCGAAAAAAAAAGGGAAAGACGCTTATTGACTCAGGAAAGGGGAAAGGTCACGGTCTTCCTAGGGGAGAAATATCCTACCATCCACGACGTTTCAGACCCAAAAAGGAGATTTCTCTCGTGAGAAGCAAAGGGCGAGTAAGAGATCAAGCGCGACAATCGAGAAGGGGAAGTCCGCATCTTCTTCTCTCACTGCAGGGGGGAAAAAAAAAAAAAAAAGGAGTCCCTTTCTCACAGTAAAGGGTGGGGGGGTTGTGAGAGAGGGAGAAGACTATTCCGAAAAGAAAAGAGCATCGTATTCTCAAAGGAGGAGTCCCTGTGGGGGGGGAAAATCTCTTCCGCTTAGTTTAGGAGGAAGGGAGGAGAGCTTCGAGCCCAAGAAAGAACTCGCTAAGGAGAAGGATAGGGGTAGTGCTCTACCTCATCAGGGAAAAAGCCGTCTAATTCCAAAAAGAGGGGGAAGATACGAGAAAGAAGGAAAGGACTGGACGCTAGACCAAAGGGACTATCACCTGTCCAATACACCTCTCCTAAAATCCACAAGGGGAAAGTAGATGGCCCGTCAAAGAAGGATTTTCGGAAGGGGAAAGGCTTCCCCTGTAACTCGAAAGGGGGCAAAAGAAATTTCTGACGGGGGGGAGAGGGTTCTCGAAGGAGAAGAAACACTACTATTAGAAAGGAAGAGGTTCTGGGAGAAGATGATCGACCTATTAAAGGGGGGGAGGGGGAAACAGTCCCGCTATCGTCGTCGAAGGGGAAGGAAAGTCTATACTCAGAAAAGGAAGGGATAAATGCTTCGCACGATCTGAGAGCAGAAGGATAACGTAGGGGGCAGCCCAAGCTTACGCGACGGAGTCGTGCCCGTGGACTAGGGGGGGATCCTTTTTCCTGAAAAGGGGGGAGAGAAATACTCTCCAAAGGGGGGGAAGGAGACAGTAACCTCCTCCCATGAGAAGAAAGGAGAGAGGGTGAGTACTCCGTCAAGAGATGCCTCCTAAGTTTTGGTGTTGGAGGGAGGAGAAAAAGACATCCTCAAGCGAGGAGAAAAAGACCGAGTCGATCGCGAAAAAAAAGCACCCGTTCGAGGGGGGGGAACGCGACAGAGCTTCCTGCGGTTAAGAGAAAAAAAAAAAAATTTCACTGGAGAGGGAGGGAGTTCGAGGTTTCTGGGAAAAAGGGAAAGGGAAAATCCACTGATGGGGCCGATACAAACTATCATAGAGAGAAGTGGAACTATCAGGCGGGGGAGAGATTTGGTCTCCAAGGGATATACTAATGGTTGGGGAAGGAGAAAGGGGGAATCTCTATGAGTATTTTCAAAGGGAAAGGGGAAGGCCTGAGGAGGAAGTCGAAGAACTAAGCTTCATGGTGGAATAAGAGTCCAACTTAGGGGAAGAAGATACGCTCCTACCGGCAGTCCTCAAGGGAAAAGGCATCTTCAAATGCAAAAAAAAAAAAAACGCTGCCACAATGCGACTGTTGATCAACGGCAGCGTAAAGTGCAACCTACTTTATTCTGGAGAAAAGGAGGGAGCATTTATTTCGAAGTTTCAAAGAAGGGGGGGAAGGAGGCCTACCCGCCTAAAGAAGAGAGCGAATTTGGAAAGGCGATGGCGACGCAAGGAGTGTCTGACTAAAATTAGAAAAAGGGAGGATGGCTCAGGAAAGATATTTCCGACCAGGGGGGAAGAGGGAGCTAACGCAGACTCGATGCCGGGGAAGAAAGTGATCACCCCCATTCGAGGGGAGAGAAAAAAACGGCTCAAAAAGAAAATTAAAGGAAGTACCCTACCCGACCGGAGTAACCTTTACAATGGGGGGGAAAAAATGCGCAATTTTACTGAAACCTTGCCAAAGGAGGAAAAGATTTTAACAGAGGGGGAGTCTCCATCATCTTGAGGGGAACGAAAAGGGGAGGTGTCAACCATTGTATCTACGAGGGGGGGGGAGACATCACTGCCAACCGACACTAACTCGGGGAAAGGAAGAAGGGACCCCCACGACCCGAGTGCGGGGAAGAATAATTAGCATATATGATTTCAAAGGGAGAACGCTCACTGGAAAAAAAGCGCCATCCTCTCAAATAGGAAAGGAAAAGGTACCTCGAGCATTGTGAACAGTCCCCTCATATAAGGGAAAGTGGTATTATTACGGGGGGGGGGGATCCAGACACAGGTTCATTGCGGGGGTCGAAAAGAGGGGGGTTAAAAAAACCACTCCACTGTAAGGGGGGACAAAAGTGGGAGAAGTCATCGTCCATAGCGGGAAAGGGAGAACAGGCTTCCTTAAGAAGGAGTCAATGTCAACCTCCTAAAAAATGTTAAGGGGAACGAAGAACTCTCTCGCCTACAAAGGGGGGAAAAAAGCTGAACAAACTAAGGGATTACCTTCAAGGTCGGGGTCGCAAGGGGGAGGCCCGTGGTCCTAACTCGATCCTGGTTTTTGAGAAAATAAACGCCCCCTGCACAATTATTATAAAAAAAGCAAAAGAAGGGGGGGGCGTTTCTCCAGCGGGACGGGGGGAGCCAAAGACGCCCGTTGTCAAAGAGAAACTACCTCCAAGGCCAAGAGAAACAGAGGAAAAGGGGTCCTTCGCTTTTGGAGAGGGAGGGAGACGGGGGCGTGTGTGTTTGCACAAGGAAAGAGAAAAAAGAAAAGAAAGAGGAGCAACAAAAAACAACTGAGTCGGAGAAAAAGAGAAAAAAAGCGAACCTGACATGCGATTTGGCAGGAAAACAAAAAAAAAAAACACGCCGTACCGGATCCCCACAGTCATTAAACTTTCAAAAGAGGGGGGGGGAGGGGCAGTGTTCTGGGAGGGGGGAGGAAAAGGCGATCGACGACTTTGATAACTCGAAAGGAGAAACTGTATCGCCGATCTTATGTCCTGGGAAACGGGGGGGGGAAAAAAGGGTGCAGTGTGTGGCATAGGAAAAGAAAGAGGCCTCCTTTCGTCAATATGCGGTGCGAAAGGAAGGGAAGCCCTTTAATTTTGGGTTAAAGGAGAGAAGATGGGTGAGGGCGATCCGCGTATTCGAGGCAAAGCGCTGTTTCCATGGGTGGATGCGGTGGGGAACTTCCCGACAAGAAGGGGGAGGGAGGAAGCCTTGTCTGAAGCGAGGGTAAGGACTCGGGGCGAGGACTTCTCCATTTCCTGGACAAACAGTACCGTTGCTTTGTAAAAACAAGGAAAGAAATCTACCTGGGAGGGAAAGAGAAAACTTCATCATACCAATACCATAAAAAGAGGGGGAAAGGTGAGCGACAATGGGGAGGAAGGGAAGGGGGGGGAAGGAAAGAACCGCAGCTTCGTGTAAACTGTTCTTGGGAGAGGGGGACGCCCTTTCGAGAAAGAAGTGAGTTTTGTGAAATCCTCTATCGACAGGGGGAAAGACAGCCCCGCCCTTCTATTCGGGGGAAGAGGGTCAGTTTAATCCATAGCGAGAGAAAGAAAGTTTTTACAGGTGGCGTGAGGGGGGAAGGGAGAGAAGGCAAAAGAAGTAGCTCCCTGGTGAAAAAAAGGAAAAAAGGAAAGACTGATTGAGACTGAAAAGAAGGGTTTCCAACGCATTTCTACGCTCGAGGAAGAAATCATCTGGTGGGGCCAAGGGGGAGGAGGAAAGGATTATTTGTAGACGTGGAAGGGGGGAAAGAAAGTTTCGTTGACGTAAGACGGAAACTCTTTGGGGCAGGTAAGGTCCAAAAAGGGGAGGAGAGGGGGGTTTAATCAAGTAAGGGGTCTCTAACCGCTAGAAAGGGGAGAGAAGATCGTATTCATCACTGGAAGTACTCTCCATCACTACATAAGGGGAGAAGGGGGGGACGTCTCAAGAAACGCGAGTAGGGGGGGGCGCGGAGAAACTATTCATAAAAAAAACAAAACGCTTCACAAATTCTAAAAGAAAAAGGACGTTGGTGGTTGGCTGGGGGAGAAGAGGAAGCGGGAAAAGATTCTCACAAGCGAGAAATGAATAAAGTAGGGGAAAAGAGGGGACCGAGAAACAGTTCGCTGGGGAGGGGGGTTCGTAATTTGCGAGTCCCTGGAAGGAAAGGAGGAACGCTTCTATTAAAAAAAGGGGAAACCACTCCAGTGGGGCCTATAACCTATCAAGGGACAGCTGAAAAAAGGAAAAGAGAATGCTACCTCAGTTTGAAAAGGATCAGAGAGCGAATAAGAGGCAAAAAGGGGGAATGTCCATCTTGAGGAAAGAGCCCAGATCGTTGGGAATAGAAAAGGAGGGGGGATCTTCAACTAAAAGGGGGGGGGGAGGAAAGGAACGTTCCAGAAACACGACCGTCAAAAAGAAGGAAGAAAGAAGGGAGGAGGCTCTTAAACTGCACAGCGAAGAACAGGGGTGTCGAAGCGAACCTGTTCGTGAGAAAGGGAAGAGGAGGAGCCGATATAGCTTGGACGGAGAGGAGAGAGCAGAGAGGCCTTCACCAACTGAGAGAGGAAGGAGCGCGTCGTCTTAATAAAAAAGATGTCGAACGAGCTTTGCGGGAAGGGAAGGGAGAACAGTTGGTAGAAAAGAACAGCTTTCCTTTTTGTTGAGGGAAGGACACAGCGAGAGCTTCGATAAAGAAGGGAACGGGCACTATTTTAAAGAAAAGCGGTTGAGGAAAAAGGGCAGGCATCCTGCTGGAGGGAGGCCACGCCTAGAAAGAAAAGAAAAGGGGACGGCCCTGGCCCAGGAGGGAAAGAAGGGCCCTCTTCTCCAGAGATCGTTTCCTAAAGCGTCTTCTTTTGAGTGAGAAAACATACCTCTTCCTGGAAAGTGGAGAAAGAGGGGGGGGGGCATTGAAGTCTTTCCGGGAGAAAAAAGTGCTCACTAACACTGAAAAAAAAAAGTTGGCCCGTGTTGAAGGTTCTAGAAGGGGGAAGCTAGGCAGCTCTCATCGGAAAAAAAGGAAGGGGCCGTGCCTCACGGGGGGAGAGGGGGGGGAAATGTCTAAACGGGCACGGAGAGGGAGGTTTTCGATAGAGAAAAGAGAATCCGTGGTTCTCAGAAAGGGGCGCTCGCGGTGATTCTAAAGAAAAAAGGAGAAATTTCGCCAAGGGGGAAAGGATCGCTGCGGAGGAAAAAGCCGGCGGGCAAAAAAGGGAAGGGAGGTCGGCCCTAGGGGAAAAAGAAGACTCCGTCAGTCTCCAAGAAAACGGGGAGAGCCGGAGAAGGGACCTCCAAGCGGGAAGCCTGTGAGCCATTGGGCGCGGCACCTAAGAAGAGAAAGGGGGATGATCGTAGGAAAAACAACGAGGAAGGGGGGAAGACGCCGTGTCGAAGAAGCACACCGCCTTTATCTCGAAGGTCGGGGGGAAAGGAAAAGAAAAGAGTTCTCGATGGGGGGAGAATAGAACAGTCTACGAGCGGGGGAGGAAGAGGCCAAGCCTAAGCCTATAGAGGACCCTTTCACCAGTTCGTGGGACTGATTGAAAAGAGAGTGAATCCTACTAAAAGGCCGGAGTCCGCACGAGAGTTCCTTTTTTAGGAGAATCGGTCGAGATCCCGGGAAAAGAAGGTTCTTTGATGAAGTGCCGTAGAATCAGAAAGACATCATTCCGAGAAAGGGAGGGGGCGCATCAACATAGAAAAAACGCCAGGCCAGGTCCCAGAGGAGGGAGAAAAATCTCCCAAACAAGAGAAGATAGCGTCCTGCGGAGAAAGCATCTGACAGAAGGGAGAACCTACTCCTCCGACCAGAGGGGAAAAAGGGGGGACCTCAAATCAACCAAAGAAGAAGGTGAAATACCGCCAGCTCCGCAAGCAGGGGGGAAAAGACTCCGTCATTTTTAACAAAAACAAATCAGGTACCATTCTTAAAAGAGGGAAGGGAAAGGATAAGCAGTATCTCGGGAGGGGAGCGGGATCTCTCTAGCACAACTCGAGGAGAAAAAAATCTTGCTAGTAGAAGAAAGGCTCCTTCTGCGGGAAAGGCCGGGCTCAATCGAGAACAATCTGAAAACCACGATCTAAAAAAACAGAGGAGAGGGTACTCCTCGCGCGCGAGAAAATCGGGTAGTCGATGAAAAAGAAGTGTCGAGAAGGGAAAAAAAAAAAAAGAGTTCCGCGTATGGGGGCCGACTTCCATATCAGGAAGGGGAAGCCTTTGGGGAGGGGGATCGTTAGCTTAGGAAGACTGGTCCCGAAGAAGGGGGCGTATGTCTAAAGAAAAAGAGGGCTCCATAAAAAGTGCGCTTTGCTTCGACGAAAAGACTCGAAAAACCGCCTTAGGGGAAAAGCGTCAATCCGAAGGAAGAAGTCCTCGCCCATTTCAAGAAAAAAAAGAGGAGGTCTCCGACACGTCCCGAGAGGCTGGGAAAGGGGGGAAAACCGCACTAACCTAGAGGAAAAGGGAGACGTTCTTCTCGGAAAGGAGAAGGAGGCAGAACATAGACATCATCCCCCCTCAAATCCTGCCAGGGGACAGGGTCATCTCTTTGAAAAAAAAGAATCTCTCTACGGAGGGGGTAAGCACACACCGTGGGGGCGGGGGACCGTCTGATGGGGTCGTAAACGGGGGAGACTTTCCCTGAAAAGCGGTGGCAAAAGGGTACATGATTAGAAAGGAATAGCGCCCGCCATCGATGGGGGAAACTTCGATGATAGAGGGAATTGTGTGCGATATCGAAGCGATCTAGCCGACGCGCGGGGGAGAGGTTTCTTTCAGAGAGGAAGAAGAAGGAGGGAGAGTCTCGGAGGGGAGGGGAATCGCCCTCGTGAAAGGGGGAAGGAAAACGCAGGTCGTGCTCCCTGATCGAAAGAAAGAGAAGAGGACTCTCCCCTGCCTCTAAAGGCACAAAAGTCACCAGCTCGAGGGGAGAGCTCCTAGGGAAGGGTATCACGTGGGAAAAGGCGACGGTGTCACAAAGCGGAACACAGAACTTCTCAAAGGGAAAGGGAGACTTGGGTAGTTAATGAGGACCCTTCCGCTGAAGCAAGGGGCGAGGTGGGGCGATCAAATCTCTCTCACACCAGGGGAGGGAAGAGGGATCTATCCGCGGAATCTGCAAACATCGGCCAAAAAAACTGATTCTCGGGCGGAACTTCGATCAACCCCGTAGGAGGGAGAGAGTTGCCGGGGGGGAGATACATGAGTCCTACTTTTCTGAAGAGGGCCATACTGTAGGAAGGGTTTATCAAGTGACCGCTTACAAGGGGAGAAGTGGTTAAGGGGGACGGGCCGATATGTAAAAAGGGAAAGGGAAGAAGAGAGTTCTTGCCCGACCTGAGGCGAGGGGATCTTTCGTTGAGAAGAAGAAAAAGCTGCCTCGCCTAAGGGAAGGGGAGATCAACGGACCATCGCTGGAGGTAGAAGGGGGAGTCTCTAGCACCTGAAAAAAGCTCTATGGGACAGGCCCAGAAAACGCTATTGTCTTTCGCGAGGGAGAATCATCATGGACTTAATCTAAGGAAGGAGGGGCTTCCTTTCCCTTGCTAGAGGAAAAAAGGGCGCAAAGAGGTCAGACCTGTCCCCAGAAAGGGAGGGGAGAAGGGACGCTAGCTGACTGGGACGAAAAGAAAAGGAGAAAAAAATTTACCCTTCCCGAGTGCGAGGGGGGAGGGGGGAGAGGTTCCCTATCTTGGAATAGGGGAAAAAGAAAAAGGGGAGGAAAGCTATTTCTTGCAAAGCCGCTTCATCTGCCTCAGGGCTATCGTGGGGGAGGAGGGAAGGAAAATGTTCCTAGGAAAGGTCGGAAATGGTGTGCGAAAAGGGGAATGCTGTTTAGAGAAAAGGATAGGGGGGCGGTCCGGATCAGAGTGGAAAGAAGGGAGGAGGGAGGGATTCGACGCGGGATTCTGCAGAGGAAGACTCTCCCAGAGGTAGGAACCGGAACTCCTAAAAACCAGAAAAGAAAGAGGATGTCTACCTACCTGGCAGGGAAGCAAATATAGCTCGTCTTCTAAGAAAAGGGCACGTTACATTCTACTACGACGAAAAAAAGAGAGCTCTATATTAGATGAAAAAGGAGGAAAAAAGGAGGGGAGCTCTCCGGCCGTAAGAGGAAGGGAGGATATTCTGCGAAGGGGGAAAGGACACCGTCTCTCTTTGGGAGAAAAAGGAAAAGCGAAATGCGTCGCGATCAACTGTCAGAAGGGGAAGACGCGATTTTCCTGATCGCGGATCGTCGGGGGGAGAGCTGTTCCACATGAAGGGAAGAAAAAAGGAAGGGATTCGCTGGCGGGATTCGGGCGGGGGAGGGAGTAAAGGGGAGGAAGTACTACTTCTACCAGTACACGAAAAGATGGGCGGCTTCGTGTGGGAAAAATTCGGTCTTCGGGATGGCTCCCTCTCAGGAGAAAAGAGAGTTTTCTATGTGCAAAAGGGGGTGATCTTCCTGGAGGGGAAGTGTTGCTGCTTCACTCTCCCGAAGGGGAGGACTTCTTCTCAGGAAGGAGAAAACTTCGCAAGCAAGGAGAGGAGACGTCCTCTCCTGGGGCTAGGGCGAAAAAAAGATCTCGCCGAACAATACCTCGATAGGGAATGCGGCATCTGAGAGGGGGAAGGGAGAGGGACTGTTCGCGATCTGAATACCAGGGGGAACCGACGAAACTCCTGATCGGCAGGAGGGACGAGACGTTTCTCCTCGAGGAAGGTAAAGGGAGTAACGCTGATCACTCGAGGAAAGAAAAAGAGCCTGCATCTGCAGTAATCACGGGAAAGGGGGAAGAAAAGAGGTCTTTCTTCACATTCGGGGTGGGGGACTGCAGCCCGGAAGAGACAGCTGCCGCTCAAAATAGCGTATTCCCTCACATGGGTGGGGGAGGAAAGGAAAGGCCCTCTTCTGGGGGGAAAAAAGGAGAGGCGGTATTGCGGCTCTTCAGGAGAAGATGGCCGACCTCAGGGAGAAGATCGGATCGAGGGCGGCTACAAATCTAGGAGGAAAAAAGGGACTATTCTCCCCCTCGTCAGAGGGGAAGAGAAAAAAACCGAGGCGCCTGTACGCGTGAAACAAAGGGCAGTCTATCAAAAGAGATACAACCTCGCCGTGGTCCGGAAAGAAAGCGCGTCACCCAGTCAAGAAAAAAAGGGAAGAGGAAGGGGCGTCCTCCGGGGAGAAATTCTAGTCGGCTCAAGGACTCGACCTCATAAGGAGAAAAGAGGCGTGTTCGAGCACGACAATGGGGGACTCGGAAAAAGAAGGGAAACCAATTCAGGGAAGGAAAAAAAGAGAATGCTCTACAAGTCCAGAAGGGGACAGATCTACCGGAAAGAGGACTGCGACTCGCGGACCGGGCAGGACCCGGAAGGAAGGGAAAGGACTACATTCTTCGAAAGAAAAAGAAGGGGGGGACGCGAGCCGCAGTATGACAGATCCAAAGGGGAAGAGGGAAGCTCCGTTCAACCGTAGTAATAAGGGGAATATCGCCGCTTAGATACGAAAGAGAAGGAAGAGAAACCTGTTCCGAAAAGGGAACAACCTCCGCCCAGCACTGAGGGGGAGGAGAGAAGGATTACTCCGGACAAGAGAAGGGACGAAAAAGCCTGCCTCCGAATTGGGGGGGAAGAGAAGAAGATCCTCAAGCTCTTCTCTGGGAACGAAGAAGTCGATCGGCACCTTACGCACCCCGGGGGAGGGAGGACACTGCCTCTTCCGTAGCGAAAGAAGAGAGAACTAACAGGGAAGGAAGAAATCGGAGGAGGAAGGAGAGCAATCCACTTATTGGGCGGGGGGGGAAAAAACGATCTTAGGGGGGGGTAAGAAGAGGGGGAAGAGCGTCTGCTGTGTATCTATGTGGGAAAAAAGGAGAGACGAGGTGCCTCTTCTTCTCTCGGTAAGAGTTAAAAAAAAGGAACGGAGGCGGATTCCACTAAGAGAACTCAGTAGGGCCACCTGGCAGGGGGAAAAAGACTCGCATACCTAGGAGGAAATCGATTGACATCCGGGAAAGCACCTCTGCCCAGAGGGAACGTAGGCAAGCGTTTTTCTTGTCCAAAGAATTAAAGGTTCGCGCTGGGAAGGGGGGAAGGGGGAATTTTGCGAAAAGGAAAAGGAGACCTACCCTCCTACAGGAAGAGGGGAGAATTTTTGGACGGGGGAAAAAGGGTTCTTACTCGCCAAAGAGGAAAGGGGGGGGCGGCCAATGACCCGTAAAAGGGACGTTCCTTGGAGGAGGAACTGAGATTTCCGACCTTGATAAGAAAAAAAGAGATAAAGGAGCTCGATCGGTGGGGAAATTGCCGGACTTGGTGCCCAAAAGGGGGGGGGGGGCTGTCAACCGGGAGGTTAAGGACCTCAGGCACACAATGTTAAAGGGGAACAAAAGAAAACGACCTGCTCAATGGGAGAAAGAGGGAGGGGGGGGGAATATCTGTAACTGAGGGAGGTGATTCTTCGACCATCAAGTGTCGTTAACGAAAATGGGAAAGAGGGGGGGAAGGGGAGCTCTCGGGGCGGGGGGGAGGAAATACACCCTCAAACTAGAGGGCGCGATGCCGCTTCAACGTGGAAAAAAGTCAAGAATCCTCAAGAAAGATAGGGGCGAGGCCTACTTATCTAATATGTGAAGGAAAAGGAAGGGAAGGCCACTAAAATTCGCCAAGAAGAAAACGCCGCTGCGGTTTCGCTGAAAAAGCAGGAAAGAATTGTGCCAAAGGAAAGGAAGTGTTTCTATGGTGGGAAAAGAAAAACATTTCGGTGCAGGGGGGGGGAAGAAAAGGGGGGGTGAGGGGGACCCACTCAACGTAATGAAACCCCCCCCAAAAAAACTCCCCAAAAGGGGGGGCCTCGCCATATCTTATACTAAAAGAAAAAAAAGAAAAAAACCAGGCACTATTAGATCAGGGAAAGGGGGGAAGGCACAACCTCCTCAAACACTGGGAACGAGAGAATAAACTCGATCGCCTACAATATCATTAAAAAGAGGAAAATTCCCGTAAAGGGAGGGAAGCATAGTGACGCCCGTTGCCTAACTCAGAGCAAGGTGGGAGGGAGGACTAGCTCCCGCGCCACACTTCCCAATGAGGAAAAAGATACCGTAATCGTGGAAGTTTTCAGG
>Ga0179591_1311872_pt1 | contig 24293 bp, 17 predicted proteins | sample CZOMad2_1_08_16f_FD_182891 | JGI IMG/M metagenome (GOLD analysis project Ga0179591, IMG submission 182891) | Vadose zone soil fungal communities from Angelo Coast Range Reserve, California, USA - CZOMad2_1_08_16fungal (PacBio error correction) | ecosystem: Environmental > Terrestrial > Soil >...
GGGGGGGTGGTACTGCTGCTGTCAGCCGGATGGGGCTTATCACGGTCCGAGAACAGTTTATAAAATGAGTCTTCTTGGTGAATGGAGGGTACAATTGAGAGAAACCGAACAAGGACCAGGGCGGCGCAAAACCGGCATGGGCTACCAATTAGTGTGGATTGAGAATCTCTAAGGCGCTGGCCCAGGGGGAAAAAATCGTGAACGAGGGAATATCTCAAGAGGAGCCCGTGAGCCTGCGTAACTATTAGCGGATGAGGGGAAGAATACGGGAACGAGCAGAGAAAAGTGATTCATGGGAGGGGGAGGTCCGAGTCGGAGGGACTAGCTCTACTCCTTTCAAAATTTGAATGCCGGGTACCGTTGGAGGGGCGAAAATTGGGGAGCTTCAACTCATTCGGGAGGGGAACTGAGGCGGCTAGGGCCTGTGCTCTAATCCTACTACGTGGACGTTCTAGATTACTAGAGAGGAAGAGGTACATCTTTTTCGAACAAGGAGGGGAGTGCGAAAGAGGGATAAATCTGATCGTTACCACCAAAATCGCCATTGAGCACTTCGTCAAACAAAAAGGAAGAGGGGCGGGTAGTGAAAAGCTAAAGAAGGACTGTCGCCGGTTCTCATCCACAGTGAGTGCAAAAAAGGGGGGGGGGAAAAGAAAACAGAAGGGTGTAGAAACTTCGGATCATAGTCAGGGTTGAGGGTTTTGTGGTGGGGGGCAGGTTTTTGGTTTTTTCGTTGGAAACAGGGGGGGGGGCCGAGATTGGGTGGGGGGGAGGAGCATAGCCGCAGATTCAATCCGCAATAGCGGGTCAGGGGGAAAAACAAGAAAACCAAGGCAGTGGAAATGCCGGCGAGAAGCAGCGTGCCCAGCGCTACCGAGGGACATCCTGGCGGCCCGGCAGGAAGGGAGAAGGATGTACTTTAGGGCCCGACGCTCGATTGCGGGTAAATGGACCGAAGGGCGGCGTTTCAAAGAGACGAAGAAAGGACTACGGGTAAAGAGAGGCCGGAGACGAAGAGCTACTTTCAGCTAACGCCGATTCTCCAACGTCAGAGGGGAAAAAAATGCTGTCTCCAAAAGGTCACTGAAAAAAGGGTCCGGATGCCGAAGTGCGTACACGTTGGGACACAGGGAAAAAAAACCGCTCTAACGTGATCTAGGGGAAAAAGCTTCGACCGAGTCCTGGCTACGACGGACTACGGGAAGGTGAGAGGGCCTCCCGATCCCTCATGAAAGCAAAATACCGAGCTGAACCGGAAGAGGGTCGGAAACGTCGAAAAACGTTAGGAGCGGTGCAGAGTCGATAAGGACGTCCGCAAAACGTTCTGATCAGATCGGGAGAGAGGAGAGAGAAAAAAGCGCGGTGTCGTGGGAAACAACCTGGGGGGTTGCAACGAATCGGTAGCGGGGTCGAGGCGCGTGCAACCGTCTTCGAGAGGCCGTCCATCACCTGAAGACGAGTCCTTTTTGAAAAACCAATCTTAAAAGGAGAGAAGAAACGCAAGGGCCTTGTGAAGAACTCAGGACCCGAATTGGCCATGCGCAGGGAAAAGGGTTCAGAAGAAGTTGCAAGGATCACTGGGTAAAAGAAAAGCGACCTAAAACCACAAGGGACATTTTCGAGTTATTAAAAGTAAAGGGGGTCCTAAAGAAAAGGTTTCTGCGGGGGGGAGGGCGCCGAATGTCGTGTTCTCTTTTCGCTTGGAGAAGGTGGAAAAATACCGGGAGAGAGGAACTAACTCACCTCTAACGGTAACGTAAAGAGCGCAGGATCAAATTTCTCTATCTTTCGGAAAGGAGAAGGCCTTGCCTAGAGCATAAATGGGCCCGGGAACTGATGAGAAGAGAAGAGCTTCTAGAGAGATACGGGGCACAGGGACAGAAGCAACGAGGCGTCGCGATGGCAGGTTGACATCTATCCGTTAGAAAAAAGGGCTATCCGACAAGGGAGATTCGAAAAGGATACTACAGCGACTTCGAAGGGCGGCAGTCAGGAGGAAAGAATATATAATCACAAGGAGGAGGAGGGAATATATGAATAGGACTTCCTCTCGTTCGAGAGTACGCAGTCGGGACTCTTCCATATACATACCCTGGGGAGGGCGGACCGCCGTGATATTCCTCCAGTACTTCTCTTAAGGCGTTAGTGAGGTAGGGGACACCCTTCGCGTCAACCGAGTTTGCAAGTCTCTAGGCCGAAATTAAATAACTTTACGCCGGACTCCTACAGTTCAAGTCGAATTTGAAGGGAAGATAAGAAGAAGCCTCTACTGGGGACGCGTCGTTACTTACCTCGCGGTGGGTCGTCGTTTGGAGGTAACGGATCAAGGAATACCCACCTAGAAACCTGCTCAAAAAAGAAAAAAAAAGCCAATAAAACGGAAAAACCCTTAAGTCAATCTCACCGTCACCTCAACGGACCGGGGGACGTCGGTGTCTTGTCAACCTGGCTGGGGTACGCCTCCAAGAAGGAGAGGGGGGAAATTCAACGGTTTCAGTTCCAACGACCAAGACTTCTTCGTTGGGGGACGAGTGTGGGACCTGACCATGTCTGGGGCCGGGGAATGGAAAGGGACGTCAATCGAAGAAAGGAAAGGGGAATCACGCTACCTGCGGCTTGCCTGTCGTAAAAAGGGGAGAAAAGAAAAAAGGACGATTTGGGGGGGGAAGCTTAAGTCATGACCGACAGGGCGCACCAGCAGGGGGAGGAGGAGACTACTGAATATCCACGCCACGGTCGCCAAATTCCTTCGTTCATATCGGGGCTTGGGAGACGTCAAGTCAGGGCGGGAGGCGATCAAAGCTAGCCCTCAGACCGACTACTAACTAAAAGATCATTTTGAGTCGGTTAGTTCCATCGACATGGGGAGGGGGGCAAAAACAGCCCTTCGGAGAAAAACGAAAAAGCTAAACCGGGGTTCAGTTCGCGCAGCGTTATTGGGAAGGAAAGAGTGTCAAGTTTGCCGATCTTGCTGACCCGGAGACGTAATACTTTAATCCTTAACAGGAAACGGAACAGGTGAGATAGCTTCGGTAATTCGGGGGTAAGATAGAAAGGACCTCGGGGGGGGAAGGCAGTTTCAAAGAAGAAGCCAAGGCACCGACAGGCCGGGCCGCCAAGGATTTCCTCGTCGCTTTAGGACGGAGGGAAAAAGGAAAAAAGGCATTGCCGTGGTCAGGTTGGGAAGCCGGATAGTGAGGGTCTGGGTAAGCGAGGAGAGAGATGTCGCCAACTCGGCCGAGGGCTCGATTATCCCGTTTGGGGGAAGAGAATCGGGTTATTTGAGGGAACTAAACTGGGAAATGAAAGAGCAGCCTACGACAGCGATGGTGGGGGGGGGAGAAATACCGGGGCCGATGCGTCTCTTGAGGAAGTCCGTTCTTTTTAAGAGAAACAAGGCGAGGTTTGGGGTTAATCTACCAGCAAAGGGGGACAGGGAGAAGTGGCTGAAAAGAGAAGAAAAGATCTTCGTCGGGCTAGAAAACCGTCAACGTCAGGCGAACATCGCTTAGTTCCGAGGAAGTAGGCCACCTGGAAGGCGGAAACCCCACGAGGAGGGGGGCATTTTCGGACGTTACATCGGCGTGCAGGCCGGTCTGACCTTTGGGTGAATCGATGTAGAGCGTGCGGGGGGAGAGCCGGGCGCGAACAAACTCTGCCAGAGTGGGGCGGGGGGGGGGGATTGAGGGGGGGGTGGGGAGGGGGGGGAGGGGGGGTGGGGGGCGTTGGGGGGGGAGTGAGGGTGGGGGGGGGAGGGGGGGGGGGGTGGTGGGGGGGGGTAAAGGGGGGAGGAGGGGAAAGGGGGGGGTGGGGGGTTGGAGTAGTATTTAGTTGGATACTGTGCGCCATCGGGCTGTACGTGCATCAGATTCGGCTTCGCATTCTGCCCAGACGTGGGCTACGTACCATATTTAAACCAAGACTACAACTCTGGGGGATAGAAGAGGGGGGAGTTCCCAAAGAGGGTAATTTGCCCTTTTGTCGTTATTGAGGGGAGGCAGACTGGAGGGAATTAGAACGAAGCATAGTCTAAAAATGAAGACAATCCTCAAAAAGCGAAGGGCGGAGCGAAAGTAACATTTTTGAGTACACTGGGGGCATAAGGAACGAAGTGGGAGAGAACTTTGACATGCTCATTCTTAGAAATATACTACCCGCAGAAATCGCAACAAGTATTAGGAAAGGATATTGACGTCTTCCAACAGTGATTGTCAGAAAGGTGACTCATACTTACCTTTCCTTACTTATACAATAGTCTCGTTAACAGGCGACGGAAATCTCCTTTGGACCTAAGAAAGACTTGGTCCCAAGCGGCTTTCAAGGTCAGACTAGGGGACGGTCTAAGTGAGAACAGTTCTCAGCGTCGCAGAGGGAACCTCAAAGACGCAAATCACCATGCGCGGGGGGGGAGGTTACTAAGAGTGGCAGGTACATCACTCTAGAAGAGATTTGGACTCTGTTTGACTACTATCGGCCGGAGGCGGACTATTTGCAGGTGGAAGGAGCGCGGGGATTACAGGCTACAGGTCCAGCTGGATTCACCTCAACTTAACGAAACAGAGGGGGAAGAGGGGGTGAGCGACACCCGGCCATCCAAGTCTATAGCTCCCCAGGGTAAGAACAGTCACGGAGACCTCCTTCAGTAGTAACGGAATCAAAATGTAAGAACTTGTGCGGGCTTACATTGGACCCTTGATCTACTGTCAGACCGCATCTCTGCCGAGATCGGGACTTTGGGGGTCTTTCTCGAAAAGGGGGAAGAAGACTGTAGACGGATGCTAGCCAAGCGTTGAGGACCACAAAAGATGGAAACCCTAGGTGCTGAGGGAAAGTTTGGGAGGTAAAGGAGAGGAGGGGAGACCTAGATTCTAGTGGGGTCCTCTCACGGACAAGAATTCTTTCTCTCATCACGCCCACAGTGGTTTAAACCTTACGATCTGGGGCCAGAGCGGCTGCGACTGAAAGGTTTTTTTTGAACAGTAAGCCAGCGGGGAATCAGGAGTGGCTTGGAGAGGGCATGGGGGGGATGAAAACTTTCCAGGAACCCGCGTGCGGAAATCGGGAAACGTCCGGGCCCTTTGGACGGAGGAGGGCGGAGGTCCGCTGCTCTATTCTGAGGGTAGGAGAAACCAAAACGGGTGCGCTTTGAGATAGAAGAAAAAAGGGAAAGAACTTTCGCCGTCTGGACTCCTTCTCTGAAGCTGAAAGGCTGAGCGGCACGGACATGGTCCTCATGCAGAAGGGTTCTTCTCCGCGCAGGACTGGCCGAAGGTCTTTAGACCTAAGGCGGACAACCGCCAATTTAAGGCCGACAGAGCTTGAGCCTAGAATCTTCTCGTCTTAAGACGACGGGGGGGAGGGTGCTCAAAAGCCCCTCCTGTCAAGGGCGGGCCAAACCTGCCGGAAAGAAGAGTGAGCCGGGGGGGGGTGGGTCGCGAGTAATAGGGGGAATGGCTAGGACGCGAGGGAAGGGTATAGGGGTCTTTCGAGACCACGCGGGTTGAGCGCAAGGAAAGACTAAGTCGTGGACTCCTTGAAAAAACTGGGGACATACCTATTTAATCCATCCGTTACCTTATGCCGGAAATTTCCTTTCCGTTTGATAACAAGGGGAAGAACGGGAAAGGTGGGGTTAATCACCCGGGTTTTGGAGTGACGACGGGAAGGAAAGTTAAAGTAGCACGGGGCCCTAGAAATAAGGGACCAACAAAATTGCTAGTGGAGACAGGCCGTTAGGGGGGGGTCAGCAAAGAGGCATCGGATTCGAGAGCGAATGGTCTTTTCTGCATTTCGCGGCGGGGGGGGGCACTGACACCTAAGATGTTAATACGAACTGAAACAGCCGCAAGAAGGTGGGGAGAGCCGTTCAAACAAAAAACTGCCAGTCAGAAAGGGGCAATCTGTTCTTACCCACGGGGCTCCGGGGCCGTTAATGCGTCGACTGATCCGGGGGGAATAGGAATAGACTAGGAACTAAGCCCGATAATACGGTTTTGCACAAGGATCGTACGGCAAAGGGACTTCCTGGCTAAATAGGTGAGGGGGATCTGTACAGACGGGGTCTGGCAGGGGAGCAAGAGGGAGTACTTCTTCGATAATCTGCCGAATACAGACAGGGGGGAAAACGTCAAAGGGAATGGGGCGCATAATCTAACAACCCAAGAAAAGAGAGATTTTGGATCCCTTAGCTAAGATTAATGTCGTTTAATTTGCAGCGCTCTAACTGGAAGACTGGTTTGGTGGGGGGTTTGTCGCAAACCTTGCTTCGGCCTCGGAGGCAGGCAAGAACTTCCCGATGAGGGAGGTGGCAGTAGTTTGCCAACTATGCTTTCTACCAGGAGGTGATCGAACTGAAGCACATCCAAACCTTAGAAAGCGGGAAATAACCGACACACGTTTTTTCGTCAGAGGATAAGATAGCCGGAGACTTTACTGTAGGGTAGTAAATGTCGGGTTACTTAGGCTGGGGGGTACGATCTAGAAAAGGAAGAGGGGGGAGGTTACAACCCCAAACAAAGGTCACCAGACCAAAGCTCGGGAACAGACGATGCGCATACTTCTGGAAAAAGGGCTGTAGGTGAGGAACCTGCCCCGAGAAACTTAAGGTTACCTTAGGTGCTATTTTAAGACTCGGCTAAGGGAGCTGGACGGGAAAAGAACAAAAGGAAGAGAAAATGAGGGGTTACGTAAAGCCACTATAGAGGGTCCACTGCACGACGGCTGTCTGCGTGACTGGAGGAAAGGACAAATGAAAGCTGTTCATGGGTGATTCAGAGAAGGGTCGGTTCAAGCCGGAGGAAGAAACTCAGGATTCAATTCTGCGCCGAGAAAGAGGGGGAAAGGAAGATGACTTACAACTAAAGGACATGCCAGGAGGGCTACTACCAATGACTCTGACATCGGCCGGTCGCCGTTCTGGATTAAGCTCTGGGAAGATGTGGAAATAAATTCTGGCTCGGTCACTTCGAAAAAGAATTGAGACGTCCGGGGCCGCGAACTTTAAATATAGGAGGAGGGTCTTTACGTTAGGGACAGGAAGCATTTGTCATCCAGGTCCGGCAAGGGGCTCCTGGGCACTCGCGTGTCAGCCGTATTCCTTGGGGAATGACGAGCTCAATCGCTGAAGGTGGTACAGATTTCGAGACGGGAAGCAAGGCCGGTGCGCAGGGAAAAGAAAGAGGGCGTTGAGGAGTTTGGAGATCAAGTCCGCAAAGCGAGTGAGGAAAAGGATCAAAGAAAGGGAGGGTCCTCTCACATTCCGGCGACTAAGAAGGAAGACGGACGATAGACAGGAAATCCAAGATCCTCGCTGCGCGTAATAAAAGTTTCATGGGGAAGAAAGTAGGGTGCGTATCGATGCTTCTACGAGGACCCCAACCAAGTACCTGGGATCGTACGATGAGAAGGAAAAAAAAAAGACATGGGTTTTCTACGCGTTCTGTGAAGGGGAAGCGGCCACGGGGAAGCGCGGCACTGAGGATACCATCAGGTGTGGGGGGCTTCGGGTTCATCCGGGAGAACAGATTCTGTTGGAGGGATGAAAGAGTGGTCTCTCACAAAGTTCGCGTTGTAAGAATGGAAAGGTATTGCCCTTTTGAAACGCTTGGGAGGTCCACCGGACGGCTTCGGAGGGACCTTCCAATAGAGAGTCGGGGAAGGGGAGAGAGACTTCCAGGCACTAGGGTCTTTCCTCCGGCCATCCACTAATAGCCTCCAGAGTGAAGAGGACAGCGAAGGGACTTCTTTGCCTTGCGTCGATTACTGACCGGAGGAAGGAAACCGTTCGGAAAAATTTGGGTACTCGCCGCCATTAAGCAGGCGGGGTACGTTCTGGCAGGAAAGGTTATCAAGAAGAGAGAGAGGGACTTTGGATAGGGGTGGTAGAGATTTCAGAGCACCGATCGGGGGGTCGGGGAAAGTCGGCCACAAAGGAAACAAAACGCTTGATACAGATGACGTATAGGAGGTCCCTGAGCTAGGGGTGGCAACGCTCTGAGGGGGGGGGGATCTTGGCTTTGCTTACGGGGGGAAGTCAAGGGGAGGCGTACGCATAGGACTGTTTGAAAATAGGCCCGGCTCAACGGGAAAAGGAGGGTCTATGTCCCGAGAAAGAGGATAGAAGGACAAAGGTTTCGTCTCGTCCAGAATTATGAACGCCGCCTGGGGAGAGGAATGAAGGGGGAAAGGGCATGTAGGAAGTTGTAGCGTGCCAAAAGGGGAAAGATTCCATGAGCTCAACAACACAAAAATGAGGGTGGGCCTGAGGATTAGAGTGCTCACGAATAATAGGGCAGGAAAAGATAACACATGGAGGAGGCAAGCTTAACTATAAAAAAAAACTGGGAGTTTGAGCTATCCTAATCGCTAAGAATTAGGGGAGTGGGGAGTTCTACCTTATCTCGTTTCCTCTCACTCGAAAGGAGGAAAGGGGGAAAAACCTTGCCGGGAACCCGTGGGGAAGAAGAAAGATGAAAAGCCTTCTCCTGATTGGGGACTACCGCGGCGAGACCTAGACCGTGAAAGCCCTATTAAACTGGGGACGACCAGGCCGCGACAAAAATAGTTCTCGGGAGGCCCGAAACAAAAGAAAACCCAATAACGAGGGATGCAAAACCAGGGATTGAGAAGAAGACCTCGCTATATCCTCGACTGGGGAGGGGAATGTCGGCGCAGTTCTGAGACCCCCTTCACCACCAGAACTCGGGCTTTCAGCATGGGAAGGGAAGCCCGAAGAGGATGTGAAACATTGAAAAGCAAAGGACGCTTTCTTCTTGGCCTACCGGGCTACGACGGACGCAGGTTCTCGGAGGGAGATGGACTTGTGCCTAGGCGGCGGAGTTTTTCTAGCCAAAAGGGGGAGGGTACCCCCTTCAATATGTGAAATCGGTCTCAGTTTAAAAAAGTAAAATTGGGAAGGGGCAAGGGCGGAAAGAGCTGAAGGGGGCAAAGTCTGTCATCCAGAGCATCTGCCTTTCGGGGAATCTCAAAACAGGTTAGGTGGAACAAGAGGGGACTACTATGAAAAAAGAGGCTAAGGTCAGGGGGGTCCTCATTTTTTGGAAAGAGTAGAGCGATTCCGATCCCGTGAGACGCAAAGTCCCAATGATGATACGAGGCGAGGTCTTTCCCAAGAGTCCGACCGTACTGAAAGAATGCGGTAGCGCAGGGGGGGACAAGGTGCGAGATCGTCGGGGAGGGGTCTAAACTGTCGCCCCTATGCGGAGGAAAAAGAACTGGAGGAGGGCCAGAGCTCTCTCATCTTCTCAACGTCATTAGAGTCTTCCTTCGGAACCCGTCTCGAAAGAGCGTACCACTGCATCAAAGTTAAAAACTGAAAGGTCATTGAAAAACGGTAATCCTCTGAAAAGGGAACACGATCACGGGGGAAGGTCGAGAAAAAGAGTCTACCCCGTCCTGGTCCGATGTACCCTGATACTAAGGATTTAGCAGGGAAGTCGAGAGTCGCGGAAAGCTGTCGACTTCTTAGCGGCAGCGGTGCCTTACCAGGGGTCCTGAAAAGAAAGACAGTCTTAACGCCGTCATTTTATAGGGGCAAAAAACGTGATCTGGAGATGGGAGTGCAGCGAAGAGGGCGACACCTCATCTGGTCGGACGGTTGCCGAGGTTAGATAAGGGTGGGGGTCATTAGATCACCAGGTCATGTCGGGGTTAATGTTTCGTGTGGCCTGACCGACGACGCGGAAGAAGGGGAAAAGGTCAGTACCGTAGGTACTAGTCCTCAAGCGTATAAACCGGCCGTTCCGGTTTAAAAAAGGAAAGAAGCAGAAGAAACGTTGGCGGGACGACAAAGACGTTGTTTCGATCCCTTGAAAGGGGAGGGGGAAGGGAGACAGGGGCCTAGCAAGGTTCTAAAAGCTACCACGGGTAACAGCCGTAGTCCTGTCTATTTTACGTTGAGGGAGACCGTACTGGTTCCAAGTCAGGGGTCAATCTTATCGTGAGGAGGGGGGTCTTTAGAAGCTGCGCGGGGGGCTGGGTACCACCTCAAATTGTCTAAACTACTTTAAAAGCAACCCAACGTTCAGGAAGACGCTGAAAGCACAAAAGACTATCGGGTGCTACCCTGATTGCCTGGGGGGGAGGATAGAGAGCTCAGGGGGCCCGGGGCCGGGGAACTGGGGAACGGAGACTAAGGGGCAGAGAAATACAAAGAGGGCAGAGGCACTATCCTCGGGACGAGATGGCGGCTCTACAACGGAGAGTCATCCTATAGACGAAAGAACAGGGAGGACTAGAATACTGGCGTTGAGAAGAAGAGATCGATCCAAGAGGATTAGGAAGATAGCTATATAAAAAGGACAATGCCCTGCTCGCTCTTCTGGGGTACCTCTCGCTACTATCCCTTGGTTGCTTGAACCGATTCTGTCTGCCGATCGAAATAACAGATGGAGCACGTGAAAGGGGGCTCTTTTGGCCACAGGGAGGGAGTTCGACAAAAAGGGGGGACTCATCACCCTTCCCATATTTAAGTAGAGCTACGACCCTAGGGATCAGGGGGGTCAGGCACTGTCCTCCCCTTGACCTGGGCGCCGTCTTTAAGTTAATCAAGGGGTACTGGTAGTCAGGGAGGGCCCGAGCCTTGGGGGGGGGGGGAAGAAGGAATCCACCCTGCTAACCTCAACTAAAATAAGGTGAACGAACGCCGATCCGGAAGCGGGGGGGAAAGCGTATCGCAGAAAAGGGGTCGGGCAAAGACGTCTGGAAGGAGAAGAAAGATGTAGCAGACCGGATACGGGACCTACGACTACCGGGAAAGGGTGCTCGCAACTTCGTTCGAGTTCCACTCCCTCTTGTCTGAACTGGGGGACGTGCTCAACAGAGGTTAAAAAGACAGTCATTAGTCCGACGTCAAAGCGCTGCCCGAGACGCGCGGCGACCGATAGGAAGGCGTCAGATGGCTCACAAAAGGGACATACGAGGGATGTTCTCGAAAGGGGGTGACACGATATGAGAAGTAAATCGCAACTTCTTGGTGTACTGGCTCTACTATGCGCGGCGAACAAAGTGGGCTGGTTTTCCAGCCGAGGGGTCATCCGGGGGTATCATTGGGGAAAAGGGGCGGAGATCTTCGTGGAGCCTAAAAAGGGAAGAGGATCCTCTACTCGGGGAACGTGAAAGAAGGATTGCGTCTTTAGTGTCGAGGGAAAAGATGGTGTAAGCCCTTAGGCGGCGACGACAGGCTCATTTGGACAGGGTCATAAGAGAAGAAGATCGTTTTGGCCCCGTCCCGGAGGGAAGAATCTAGGAAGCTTCGGCTGAAAACGCGCGGGCGAGACGGTGGAATCCTTCCGGAAGAGGCCCTTTTCTACTCTGAGAGGAGCTTCTCGGGAAGCCGCCATTGGAGGAAAGTCCAGCATCAGGGTAGCCGTTGGGACCGGGAAAACATACCCTGAGAAGAGGACGGAAAGGCCGGACCTTTAACATGGGCTTACTCGTTTTGATAGGGCACGCGAGGCCGATCAGGATTCCGGAAGGGGGGGAGGGGGACAACCTGAGGGTAGGGGGGTAAAGCAAACCAAACTCTCGGATCTGACTATTATCCGAGAAGGGTCTACCTCCTCGTCCGTAGGGAGAGAGATGGGGCCCAAACTGTGGAAACGGGCAGACAAAGATTTGGGTAATAAACGACTCGAGGTTTCGTCCGGGGAGAAGAGAAAAAGGGGAGCGCGTGGTGTGGGGAACAGATAAGAAACCAAGAGTGGGACCGACTCCCTGGGATAAGTACGGAACCGGGAGAAGGGCTCGGAAGGTACTAGGAGGGGGGGGGGAAACAGAGCTTCGGCCAGAAGGTAGCGAATAAATGGAAAACAACGGAATTTCGATCATTCTTCGTGCGACATTCCTGGCGCCGGCACTTAAGATATGGTGAAAAAGGGGTCTTGGGAGCTTCGGGGAATGGGGGGGAGACCTCCTTATCCGTCCATGAATTCCCTGGCTCGGGCGATGTTAAAGGGAGAACTTTTCGCTCCCCGGGGATGTCCTGCCGTAGTGTCTTGAAAAGGGGAAACGAGGCTGCGGAAGAGCCGATAGTAGAAGAACGCGTAAAAGCAAAAGAAGTGGTAGCGCGAGATGGCAGGCAGCCGCCCTGGACCAGAGAGGCGAATAATGTGGGTTCAAACTTGAAGTTGACCGGCCATACTCGTACTAGGCGAACTGGGGAGAAGAGAGAGGGGAGTCCAAAAGAAGATACTCCACACGCGGTAAATGGATCCAGGACCCGATTCTGTACTGCACGGGGGAGAGAAAGCAGGTAAAAAGAAAGAGCCTAGTTGGGATGATCAGTTGAGGACGTAGCTGAAAGTCGGGCGTCAGGGGAAAGAAGCCATCTCCCAAAACAAAAAAGGGAAAGAAAAGAAGAATGGGTCGGCGTACATATTTCGTTAAAAGAGTACGTCCGGCATGGCATCGACCACGCGGGGGAAAAAAAGAGAGAAAGAGAAAAAGGGGATTAGCGCCTTTACTCTAGTCGTCCTCTGCGAAGAGTGGAAAGGGTCAAGTCTGAACAACGTGTCGAAAACCTTTTGATCGAAGGAGGGAAGACTAGGGTCCTGCCTGGCAACCATGCCCAGGTAGGCAGTCCGAAGGGGCAGTTCACTACCGCGCGGGGTCAGAATGATCTAACAAGGGGTGAGAAGAGAGCTAATTGGGGACGTTCTGGGAGGAAACTATCTAAACAGGGCTATTGGAGAGAAGGCCAGGTTCAGTGCATCTTTCTTGGGAGAGAATCCTGAAAAGGCTAAAAGCGTCCTCTGCCATGTATTCTTGGTCTAGGGAAAAAAGGAAACAAGAGGATAGGGCACCGGCCAAGGGGGGAAAATCTCCTTCAGGGGTCCACGGTTCTTAACTGAAACGAGAGCGGCAAAGAAAGACTTCCGTCGTGGGAAATAGTGGCGTACGACTTTTCACAGGAAAGATTGTCCTTGACTACGGGGAGGATGTCGAGGAGGATTAATAGAGACGAAGGTTCCCGGTAGATCTTTAAAGGGGAAATCGTTTCTTACCCCCTAAATGGTCGTCCAGGTACTCGTAAAACCAGCCAAGTTGTCTCAAAAAGAAAAGCTACAATGACTAGGCGATCGGTAGTCCCGATCGCCCAAAATGGGGAGGGGAAAAGAAAGTTCGGCTTCCAACCAGAGAAGGGGAGGCAACACGCTAACCCTCACAAAGGAAAGTCTCAATAGGAGGGGAAAGATTCGGTTTGGACTCAAAATTTCCTAGGTTTCGTCCCACCGGGGAAAAAAGGAAGAATGGGAAATTAGCGAGGCCAGTGAGAAAAAACCAGGCTGGGGTACATCATGACAAGCCGTCCGGTAGAGGATAGTTCTTGGTCAGTAGGGGAAAGGTCGAACGGCTCGATGCGGAGTGAGAACGAATGGGAGGTTCACGCTCCTCTCTCAAGTCAGAAGGGGGGGCATCGGACTACTGCTGAAAAGGCCGAAAACAAAAAAGGTCGCGAGCGAGATCTTGAGAAGAGGTGGGGAAAAGGGCAAGAACTGTGCAGGAAGAGGGCAAACTGCTTCGGAGAGTAGAGTACACCGCTGTTTTTGGGAAACAAAAATGAACAGAGAGGGATGGTCTCTTGGACACGTCTACAAGGGCGTCACGTCTGAAAGGGAGAAGAGCAGGACGAGCAAAAAGAGGCCTGTCCATACACTAGCGAAGATACATTAAAGGGGGGGGAGGGTTAGAAGGAGATCGTCTAGGGGGAAGACGCAGCTGCATTCTTTCCACTATTGGGGCGGACTCTAATCAATCTGGAGTTTGAGGGGGGGGGGAGGGGGGTGGGTCCCTTACTCCTCTCCGATAGGAGTGAATCCTGGGCCCTTCGATGGAAAAGGAAGAGGACCGTCCTATTACCCCTTAAAGACGTTAGAAAAAGTTTAGAGAAAAAGGACCGGGGACATACCGAAGTAAGTGGTGGGCGTGGAAGAGCCCTGGGTTCCAGGGACCTACCCTTGCCCGGAGGCCCTAACTTGCCTTAAAGGTTTGAGGTAAGAATGGAACAAACGGTAATTTACTTTGTACTGGGGGGGGACAGTACAAGTAAAAGGAAGCGGATGGTCAGGACTCTTTCTTGACTTATGGAGGGGGTGCTTGTGGCATCCGAAGAAGAGGTTACTATCGGGAAAAGAACTGCGAAGTCCACAAGCAGACCTCACGTAACACGAGGGAGCCTGGGCTCGTATCTGGACTTAAAAATAAAAGGGCCTCTCCTTTTTTGGGGAGTCGAAGCGCGGGAGATCATTGGGACGGGACCATGAAAAGATTGCCTTTAAGAATACGGGGTGAGAACTGAACCTCTGTAATCTACTATTTGAGGAACGATCCGCGATACCTGATGAGCGGAACAACTGATCGGGAGAAGGAATCTAAACATACAAGATAAAGGAAATCAAGCTAGTTAGGATCTAAGGAGAGGAACAAACACCTTATTCTTATGAAGGAGATTTCTGCTCGAACCGAAGGGAAAAGATTACTCGGGATCCGCTCCGGCTATCGGTTGGAGAGCAATCCCAGGGGCTGAAGAGAAGAGGGGGTCTTAAAACCAGCAGATCTCGGACTCTGGTGACGCGGCCACTGGGTTAGATTCAAGGGGCGTGGTCGTCGAGATATGCCGTGAAGAAAGGAGTTACGCGCTCTACTCACTACCAGGCAGCTGCAGGTTGCCAAAAAGGTATAAAGAGGGAAAGCGAGTGCGGGGAAGCGTTTGAAAAGGAATGTCGTTTAAAAAAAGACCCTTTTCTGTTACCAAAAGTCCAGGACCAAGAGACGAGTTTCCCTCATCAAAATAGAGAGTCAAAGAAGAAACTAATAGATAGAGGGGGTATGGGGAGTCGGTCCCCCCGTTCAATCTAGAATAGGCGATCTCCTCCGTTCACTGGGGGGTTTTAATCGTCTTCAGTACCCGCCTTTCTCAAGGGGTTGTCCCCTTTCGAATTGCGCGGGGGCACTGTGTCCGGGGGGCTGTACTTGGGAGCCGAGACTTGGCGGGGTCAGGTCCCGAAGTAGGAACAAAAACATGCCGTCATGCGGTGCCATAGCCGGTTGTTACTTATTTCTCAGAGCCAGCCCACTACTGCCCTCAGGGGTAGGGAGGGGTAGCCTTCGTCGGCGCCTCTACGGGGAGGAACTTTTGGGCCGTCCCAGACGGGTCTTGAGAATTTCTCAACCCCGGGGAACTAAACTCGGCTATGGAGGGAGGAGTAGAATGTCAGGGGCCTCCCTTCGGCTGGGGGATCTAGAACAATTCTGAGACAGACAGGGAGCTTTTAGGTGTTGAAGGAAGTTCTTCTTGTCGAGATTGGGGTTGGGCCTGCTCTGAGTAGTCTATCAAGCTGTAGGAGGGACTACAAAAGAAGGGATCAAGTTAGATGGACGGTCAGAGGAAAAGTTCTGTGTCATACGGCGAGAACCGCTAGTGGGGGGCGTGGAAATCAAAGAGGCTTTTTCCACCTCGCATGGGGGGGACTAAACTAGGTGCCGTTTAAGCCATTGACGGCCGACTCGTGGGCTCGGGGCCTGAGGGATATTCCGTTAGCCCGCTCATTTCTTTTGGGGTCCAAGACATGAGCCTTTGCTACAGGTTAGGACTCCTCAAGAAAATCCGCGGGGCCGGGGTGATTTCCGACAAAGGGGGAAATCGATCGTCCTTCCTGCATAGAGAAAAAGAGACGGGGTTACCAGCCTCTTAAGGTTTACTGAAACAAAGCTATAGCGTTATCTCCTGTCGTACTGCGAAATCCAAGGTCTAACATACTGCATGTACGGGAGAAAAATAGGGGTGGGCTACCGAACCTGATAGCAGGTGTTGAACGCAACTGGAAAAGAACTGTCTGATGAGAGACGATTGGGTCTATCACATAAAAGGAGAAGAGGGCAGAGAGTCAGCGGGAGTGAACTTAAAGGAAAAATGGAAGCGTTGGTGTACCGAGAAGGAAGAACATCGGGTCCAGGGGGGGGAAAGAAAACTCAGTGCTCTAACGAGAATTACGACGAGAGAACCTTCACCTAGAGATAATAAAAACATCTCCAACTTAGGGAGTTGGGAAGGAAAAGCGTAACCTTTCCTAGGGCGTCGTACGCGGAACGAGAACGTTCCGGCGTTACCTTGTTGACCTGGGCGATTTCTCATAATGCGGTGGGGGATGGTTTTGATCGGGTCCCTTGAAAGGGTAACTAGGTACTGGGAAAGGGGCAGTTAAGGCTATTTTGGGGGAAGCTGGCAGTAAATAAGGGAAGAATCCCAGGGAAAATCGGAAGTAACTGGAGAGGTCCAATAAGAACCAAGAAAGGGGGGTCATAGGGAGTGGCGTCCGACGCGCGGGGGCAGAGCAGGGTGAGGAGAGGCGACTGAAGGTGAGCTTGGCGGTGCGTTGAGAACGGGTCCGCCTGAAAAGCGGACCTTCGCACTGCCCTGAAACAAGAAAAAAAAGTCCGCTATGAAGGTCGAAAGGTCGTTTATGAAGAAGGACTTATCTCTCAGAGGGCCGACTGAGTCACGCAGAACGATTGTAAGAAGTCAGGTGACGTAAGTAGTAGGGACTATTGTCCATACAGGACCGGGCTAAAGACAACTTATAGATAAAGAGAGAGAGGGACCTGGGGGGAAAATATTGAGGGACGAAGTACTTTGCATTTACGGAGCACGAGCATCATGTCTGAATCGTGACGGATCTCTCCGGGGAAGTAAGATCCGGGACAATCCAAGCTTCGGGGGGAGTTTCGTTGTCACTTGTTAAGGAAGTTTAAAGTGGGGGAAGAGGCGGTTCTTACGTGACTGGACGGGGAGCAAAAAGGGGGCAGTCCAATATAAAGAAAGGGCAGGACCATGCAGGGCAAACTCTCTTTAGGGGGCTCAAAGTCGAACGCGTAATACCCGGGGGGAGATTTCATGGGGGAAGAGAGTAACCTTACGAATGCCCACTGGCGGGGGCAAAAAAGGACCTTCATCTTTAGTAAAGCTCGCGTACCTGACTATCCGAGGTGTAGAGGGCTCATTTCTTACCCGCACGGCGGAGACATTCCCAAGTTCATCAACAGGAGGAAGGAAGAGCGCTGCTGTCTGACCATGTGAGAGAACTTAAGTTAGTGGTCCAAGAGGGACTGCCTACGTATTAAGGAGGCGGGCTGTTCTCCTCGCGACTTGGGGGAAAAAGTTCTTTATCGAGTGAAGGGACAGGATAGTGTCGTCGGGAGGAAACACAAGAGCGATACTGTCTCCGACAGGGAGACAAGACGCTGCCATTTTGTAGGATCAAGAGGAAGACCTCAAAGCGGCTAGGTTGGACCGGGCTCCAAAAATTCATGGGGGGGGGGGCGAAAGACACAGGGTACGCTTACCGAATTGATTTTAAAAAACTTATGCTAAGAAAGAGAGAATAAAGAGAGGAAGGGTGGTTTGGGGAGGCATTCGATCAGGGGTCACCTGCCAATCTTTCAATTAAAATAAGGGGAGAGTAAAACCTCTCCCATCTTCACGGAAAGAGAACGCGGTAAATACTGGCCAAACCTTAAGGTTCGAGGGGTCTGGGGGGAGGGAAGTCTAGGAACCTTTCCAAAGAAGGGTGGGAAAATACCAAACGAAGGGTTGAAAGCGAGAAGCTATGAGGAGAAGAACAACAGGGGGAAAGAAGCTTCTTCCTTATCACAAGATCTAAGAGCTGACAACGGAAGTAGCTCTTCAAAACTGAAAAGGGGAGGGGGGCAGGAAAATCGGTGGTCTGAAGAAACTGGGGCCCAAATATCCTTATTTCTCGAGACGAATTGCTTACACACAGAGAATTTTCAACTTCAAGACTCAACAGGGGATCTCTTCAATTCGAACTGGAGCGGGCCAAGGACTCAGGAAACGGAGGATCGCAGCCCGATCCAAAAAAAAGCAAAAAGGGAAGAGCTTACCCGCGGAGGCGAACCGGCGAACTGTTGCGGTGTCATAGTCGGGGGAGAAGGCTACGAAGGTCCGGGCAGGACTGGTTTAGCTCGGTTACTTCGGTAAATTGCTGGAAGGGGGGTTGTGGAACGTGGGAGCCTGGAGCCGACGAAGAGATCTTGGAAGCCAAGGGGGGGGGGGGAAAAACGTTCCGGAGCATGGAGAAAGGATAAACGTACCGTGGGTGACTAAAAAAGCAAAGGAAAACGGCGTTCCTTTGGGGTGAACAGCGACCAAAAAAAGGAAAGGGTTTGAATGACCTGAAGCCCTACACAGTTGCCTTCGAAGTTGCCCCGTTTTAAGGGATAAAAAATCCCTCTCAGTTCCCACCCTAGTCCGGTGGAGAGGAGGGACTGAGCTGGGGTAAAGGGGTCCGGAACGTCGTAGGGCGGTGAAGGAGCGGGAGTTTCTGGGGAGTAGGGTCAAAAGGCGTGTGAAGGGAAAGGGGGGGTAAAACTTAGGGACGATCAGGGGGATGAAACTGGAAGGGAGCGCCGCGACCCGGAAAAACTTAAGAAAGAGTCGATTCTTGGGGGTTTGGTAAAGGAACCAAGGGGGGGATCTCGGGAAAAGGGACTGACCCAAAACGGCGTGTCGTCGTTAGAGAAAGTGAGATCATGGGGCAACGTTTCCTGAATGCTGCAGGTCAACAGGACTAAAAAGGGGAAAAAAAGACTACTTTCAACGAGGCCTCTAGGGGGAATTTCACCGGAGAGCGGATAAAGCCGGCGGGGGTCTTCCTCGTGGGATCTGAAAAAAAATACGAGGGGCGACATCTACATGATCGGCAGCAGTGAGAGAAAATCGCTAGAAAAGAAGAGAAGTGGGGTAATGGGGGGGAGAGGATTTCATTTCCCCTTCTTCTCTGTGAGGAGGTCTCTAGGAGCGCGGAATGCAAAGGGGGGTGGAACCAAAGATTCTCCCAAAAAAAACACCCCCACAAAACCCACCCCAAAACCCCAAAACCCCCCCAAAACCCCCACCCCAACCCCCCCACCAGACCGTTATGTATGAAGAAAGCGACGCGGCAGCGGGTGTCGGGGGGGAGGGGGGAGACCACCGGAGATTAACGAAAGTTAGAGCAGAGGAAAGAAGGGAAAAGGACCCTGTGGAAGAGCCTCCAAAAAAGACGGAGGGGGCATTAGGGGCACTTTAAGCTGAATGAACTGTCTCTTTACGTAGCGTTCGTGTAACGAGCGGTACTTGAGGGGAAAAATAGGGCCGGACAATACGGAACGCACCACGAAGCAGACGAACGGACCTCTAAGAAATTCAGGACTGGCGCTTCTGTAATCTCACCGTAAAAAAGAAAAAAGAGGAGAAAGTCTGGGGAAAGGAGGGGTCCTGTATCACCCGGGCTACGGGGAGGAGAAGTCAGAACGTGTCATTTCTCGGCAGCCACGGAGAGGGGTAAGAGTTGCCACTCACCAAGTAAGGGAGTCTTCCGGTGACGATGTCCAAAAAACCTAGATTACTTGTGAAATGAAGGTTGCTTAACGAGACGACCTCTACTTGAAAAAGGGAAGTCACCTAACCTCTAGCATCTTACTTAGGAAGGGGTAAAACAAGACACCTGTAAAGAGGCGATGTCGCGAAGAGTACATATCAAAAGGGAGGGGAGGAGGCACGTACCCGACGGAAAAAAGGAGAATACTGAAGCGGTCGCAGGTGAGCTTTCAGCGAAGGTGGAATGACCTCCTTAACTAGGGGATAGCGGCTGCATCAATCCAAGGGTCGCAGCACTCTTCGGAACTAAAATAGCAATATCGTCGTGTGAACGGGTCAGCCTTCGAAATAAGAGGGAGAAAAAGGTTTTCCATTCCCAGCCGGATTGAAATTGGCCTTTCGGTGGGCACCAGAGATCCGGCTAACAGGTAGTCTCCTTCATAGGTAAGGTCAGGGGGGACGCGATTGTGAACCTTCTTATAAGGAGGGAATAGGTGAAGGGGGTCAAAACTCCATCTTTTTTTCCAAAGAGCACCCGCATCGAACCGTGAGTCAACCATACAAACTAAGAAAAAGAAAGACCGGACCGGCTCACCCCGGGTGACATCAGGGGGAAGCATGCAGTCGAGCAGCGGGGCATCCCATGAAGAGGAGTGGGGAAAACCCCTCTTATGGAGATCGAATCTGGCAAAATCCCAAACAGAGGAGAGGTCATAATAATGCGAAGGAGCGTCGTATTTCAAAAAAGTGGGGAACTCCCCTTTGTATCTACCGCCAAAGGGCGACAGCAGAGTTGTCGACAGTGACGTCGGGGAAGGAGGGCGAGGAGCCTGGATATCAATTTATCAGAAAGGGGAGGGGGGTGGGGTAAAGGCGCGGGCCCATCTTAAAACCCGGGAGGAAAACGCAGTGGCTCGAAGATCCGGAGATCTACAGTCAACGTGAGGGAAGAGAGGAGACAGGGATGCCAAGGACGCCGGCCGACTAAACGACGAAGGGACCGAGGGGGGAGCATTTGGGGCGCGTGGGGTCGAACGGCGTGGAGGGGTTCATTGTATCGAGAGGGGGGTGGGGCCCTACCTACCCAAGTTCAAAAAAGCTGTCCCGGATCGTTCAGGGGAAGCGGGGGGAGGGGGGGGTAAAACAAGAGATTGAGGAAGAGGCGGACCTCTAACCTCGGAGGGGAGGAAAAACTTCCTTAGGAGTCCCCGGGACGAGCAAAGGATGGTCTAGAATTGGGGAGGGAGTCTGAGTAAAAAGGCTGGACCCTGGGGGCATAGAGAAGGGAATTTTGATCTTGGCTTTGCGGTTGCTTAGATCCGCACCAGAAGTCGGGAGGGGCTCTTCATAAATTGAGGAAAGGGGGGAAGACCGGACAATCAAAACTGTATTCCGTCGTCAGGGGATGGGAGAAGAAGAACGGTTATCTTAGACCGCCTGACGCAAGGAATTCCCATGGGAGACGGTAACGACGCAATCACTCGACCGCAAGGACCACTCTGAGCAAAAAAGTAAAAGAATAGGGCCTGCGGTCGGCGGAAACGGGTGGCGGGAACAAGGAGAATTTACTGGAAAGAGAGAACAAGAACTGCCTAAAAGAAAAGATAGGCCCGGCGCAGTTCGGAGAAACTAGAGGGAAAATTCTCCTAAGAGGACTGCGGATAGGGGGGGTCAGTGCGGGGAAACATTTAGAAGATGCTAATTCGAACTTAAAGGGGGAGACATGAGACTCCCACTCCAAGACGTGAACTATTGTATCTATACCCGAGAGGTGAGTCCGGACATCTCTGGGTCGTGCCCCGGTGGACAGCTTCGTTCGCGTGCACTCTGGTATGTCAGGACTTGATTTTCGCTTATTGGATACTGGGCTTACCTTAAGGGTACCAGTACTCGCGTACAGTTATCAGCTCATCGGGGTGGGTTCCTGTAGGTTCTTTCCCCCTTAAAGACTCACAGCTCTACGCGTTCAAAGGAAATAGCCTAAAAGGTCCTCGGGGCCTTTACTAACTTTCCTGAGGAAGGTAAGGGGTTACGGCCTCGTCCCGGGCTTCTGCGTGTTGCTATAATGGGCAACTAAGGGCGTCTGAAAAAAGTAGCGAAAAGAGAGTCAGGAGATCGGTAGGAACGGTCACTTAGGCTGGGGCGTACCCCCGGCAGTGGTCTGGAGATCGTGGTAAGAAAAAAAAAGAGGGAACAGGTTTAATTCCGAAAAATAAGACAGGCAGAGGGTAAAAAAAAAGACGGGGGACCAACTCTGTCCTTAAGACGCATGCGTATGCGAAGAAGATGATGGCAAAAAAAGAACCTAAGAGTAAGTCTCCAAAGGACGGCGGACCTGCGAGGTTTGGGGAGAATTATCCTCAAGAGGAAGGGAAATGCTGGTTCAGAGACTCCAGCGGATGGAAAAAGTGAGCTACGAGGCAAAAAGTAAAAGACCTAGTACGGAAATCCTTGTCTTACCAAGGGGGTCCGTTGCATCGGAGAGGGCTCGACCGAAACCCCCAAAAATGCAGGGTGAAAGGACCCAACGAATGGGAGGCATTTTCCCTAATAGAGAGACTGACAACGGTCGTCTTGTAAAAAAGGGGAACAAGGCAGAGGAGAGAACCACTTTCATCGAAGAAAACTCTCAACTTCACGGCGGGGGGGAGAAAGACTTCTTCAAAGAGGCGGGAAAACTTAGATTTCGTTCGAACAAGGGCCTGACAGGGTACCCTAAACTTTATACAGAAAAAAGAAACCAATTGTTCACGTGGCAGACCGCGCTCGGGAAAAGGGATAGGCGGTGAGAGAGAAAGGGCAGCAAGCCGGACTGAGGCCGAAATAATCTTCAGGGCATGTCTACCGCGACCGGGGGCGATGTCTCAGGAAGGAGGCGAAGGGAAATCCTCCCCGGAGGCCTGCCGGGCCGAACGGAGGACGAAAAAACCATCTAGGGTTCATTTCCGGTTCAGACGGTTACAAAGGAATATAGTCGGAGACCGGCACCGTTCGATGAAGATCTTCCTTCCCATACCCGGATACCGGGCGGGGATCAAGAGAAAAAGGATGAACGGTGGTGAGGGACCCGAAGGGGGGAAAAGTACCTAAGACCCTGGGTCTGGGGGAGCCGTGAACTAAAATTTCCGCTTACCACTTGTTGCGAGAGCCAAAAAGAAGGGAAACGGGCGGGCCGGTGATTTTTGACCTTAGGGACAGAACTCGTCTTATCGAGGTTCCGTGCGATGGGCGGTTAGTTGAAGCTTGTTTGTCCTGGGGGGAAATTCCGTGACTATCTTTGAAAGAAAGACTAGGAAAGGTAAGAGCGACAATCGGAAAGAGTCTCAAACGGAAGAGGGTTCTCATGGCCTTTAAAGGGAGGCGTCGGGAGAATTTTGGAATGCCCGGGGGGGATCTATGGTAGGACTTTCCGAAAGAGATGAGCCTTTGAAACTAACTAGCAGCAAAGGAGAGGGGTGGGGGAATGTCATCGGATCCTTGCAGGCGGGTTTAAAGTTCCTAAAGATCGTCGACTGAAACTAGTAAATCTACTCACAGGCGTTCTGTAAGAAGAATTCATAGGAAAACCAAGAACAACTGGGGTGGAGAGAGATTTCTTGCACTACTCTCCCGCTAGGAGGGGGGATGTAGAGTGTCCTCGACCCTTAAGAAGGTCTATGGAAAAAAAGCACCCTCAGAGTAGATCTTCCCGAGGGGGGGAAAGCGGTACCGTCTCTTTCTTTGACACCGGGAATTTCTCATTCTGAACCATTGAGGCAGAGAACTATCCGCACGGAGGTATTGAACTCTTCTACTCGGGAAACAATGCTCATTGGTTTCAACAAGGGAGAGGCCGTCGTAACTGACAAGTCTGGGATTACCGAGAGTGAACTTCAGTCGTGTCGGCACCAGGTTTTATTTGGCAAGGCCCGAAACAGGAGAGAATTCCATCCCTATCGACGGACAGGGGCCTAAATAAGGAGTAAAACCTTAGTTAGAATAGGGAAGTCACCCCGCGAAACTTAACCGGCGGCTGGGTGTGTTGTAGTCGAAGGGGAGGAGCAAATTGTCTGCTGCCCGAAAAGGAGGCCGAGAAGCACTCGGGGTGATTTAAAAAATATGGGGCGGGTCATTCCCTGGTAAGGTTTCTAACTCGGGAAGGGGTGCCCTTTACTTATAAAGAGGGTGGTTTCATTTCCTGTAAACGGCCGAACTACGAAAGCCTGAGGAAATCTTTCGTATGTAACTTCAATTTCTGGCACATAGGGGTCGGAGCTAAACTAAAATAGAATGCGAGGACCGGCGGCGGTCGCGAGCCGACGATTACTCTCAAAACACTTTCTCAGGTTCGACAAGGAGGGAAAGCTTTTATCTGGGGAGACAGCTGGCCTCGGCTAAAGGAACTAAAGCAAGTGAACGGTGAAAAGAGTATCGTGCGGGGACCTTGGATGGATAAAGCGGAACAGCGGTGTAACCCGGAAGGGGGAAGACAAGTACTGCAGGGTGGCCATGCAGAAGAGGGGGTCACCTGGGGGGTCCAGTTTGGGCACAATGAATGGGTGGGCTAGACCTCGGTGCTCTACCGGGGGCATCAGAGGACTATAACGGGGGTTCTTAACGAGGCTAAAGGCTTATTAGACGGGAAAGCTACATAGGTTGGGGACTAAAAGAAAATAATCTATAACGGGCGACAGGTCAAGAGTAAAAGGATAATCGCAATGAACGCTTTCCAAAAGGGGATTTACGGGGGTCGTTACGCTTTGACGCTATCCGAAACATGTTCCATCCAGGGGGCAGTGGGGACGAAAAGCGTGTGAGGAGTATCTTCGCTGCTAAAGAAAGAAGAAATAAGAGAAGGCGGGGACGAGAGTTATCCAGGTGGGGGATCTCTCTCGTCTATGGAGGGTTTTGGTACCTC
>Ga0179591_1326397_pt1 | contig 24286 bp, 26 predicted proteins | sample CZOMad2_1_08_16f_FD_182891 | JGI IMG/M metagenome (GOLD analysis project Ga0179591, IMG submission 182891) | Vadose zone soil fungal communities from Angelo Coast Range Reserve, California, USA - CZOMad2_1_08_16fungal (PacBio error correction) | ecosystem: Environmental > Terrestrial > Soil >...
AAAAACAAAACGGAGTTGCTTCAAAATCATTGGGGAACAACCCCGCAGGTCCGGTACTCGGGCCTAGTTGGTTTCCTTCTTTTCATACCGAGAGAATGGTCGCCATGGGGGTCGGGGATCCTTCCAGCGCAAAGTTAACGCCGGCGGAAGGGGGTGTCCGGAAAACCGACGATCGTCTGAGCCGGGACACGAGATGAGCAGTTGGGAGAAAGTACAGTATACGGGGTTTATGAGGTAGACGGGGTGATATGATTTGGGAAGAAAAGTAGATGGCGTGGCACATACTAAAAGGGGGGGGGGAAAACAAAGAAAAACAATAGGGGGTAAGTGGGTCGGTTAGGTGGGGGGGGGGGGGGGGAAAGATTTGGCCCAAGATACCTCGACGGAGGTACGGTGGGCGAGGTTGGCATGAATCGGGTAACTGGTGCGTTGGGCGGTTTGCTGGCAAAAAGGGGGGGAGAGGGGGGGGAAAAAGGGACGTTTCATGGGGGCAGAGGAGTGTGGAAACGGGAAATAAGAGTTCTGGAAAACGGCTACGAAGGCTGGTTTTTTTGGAGAGCGCGAAGCCGGCCCTTAGATACGGGACTTGTCTAAAGGGGGAAGGGGCCAGCTACTTAAGACACTGCTGGGGGGGTCTTTCGCTGAGGGAATTCACGTAAAATGAGGAAGGTTGAGCAGAAGGGTAGACGCACGGAACTTTCACAAGCTTAACGACGACGGCGGCGAAGAGGAAAAGAAAAAGCACTTCCACGGAAAAAAAATACTCTCTGTTCTGAGAACAAGACGAAGGGAGGGGGGCGGGATTCGCGCGCGTTTAAATGAAAACAAGATAAGGGGATTGGGAGAAAATCGCAACGGGCGAAATGGACGTGGACGAACAAATGCGCCTCTCGCAAGGGGTTAACGCGGGAACGATAGGAAAAGCATGGAATGCTCTAAAATACCAACCGAGAGGCCAAACTCCGCCACGGCTCGGGGGGGGGGAGAATTTCCGGCCGAACAAATAGAAAAGAACGGAGGGAGGACGGACTCACCTTTGGCGGTTAATGTACCTGTCTAACGATCCGAACCAGACCGAAGGGAGAAAAAAACGATCAGAGAGGGGAGACTCTAAAAGCCCACGCCGCCCAACCCCCGGCACTGACAAGACACGAAACCGCGCACACCGCAAGAGCGGACAGGGAAAAAGGAACCGCGTTCAGTGGGGGGGAACATGGAAAAAAAAACAAAAGGGGACTAGAGACCAGAAAATTTGACGATAAAGGAAAAATTTTCAAAAAGGGGGGGGGTCGTGAGGAAAATCAGCTGAATGGGGGAAGGAGGGAAGACGGGACAAATAAGATCCTCGGGGTTCAAAAAAACCGTACGAGCGTAAAAAGGGGAAACAAGGAAGGTCGGTCGAAACTGGGTGAGGTCAACAAATAAAACGAGTTGTCAAGGGCAAGGGTCTTGCCGAAGAGGAAAGGAAAACGGGGAATGGTCAAAAAGTAAAAAGACAAACAAAAGTGAGCAGGGAGCTTACAGAATTAACATAGGGGGCACCGCCAGGTCGACATCTGTACCGCGAAAAGCGACAACAAGGAAGAAGTCCTAGTCAAGAAACGCGGGGTGGGGGGCTAAAAGGGTCAGAGACAAGACGCAGCGAAGAAGTAATTGTGTAACAGTGGGCCACTATAGAAAAACAAAAAGCAAAACTGACGGCAGAAAAAAAGGGGAAAAAAAAAAAGAAAATTCGGAGAAAAAGGACTGTGAAGCGGCGTTTTACATTCCGACGGAGACTTCGTGTCCATCATGAGAAGGGCGCGGGGCAACTGAAAAAAGGGGGGGAAGGCAGAGCCGCCTACTTACAGCCACGTTATGAAAAGAGAAACCGGGGCCGCTCAGGAAGGGTAGTCGCGCGAGTCACCGAGCTCGGCGTACACCAAGGGGGGGGGTTGTCGAACAAACGGGAAGGAAGGTATTCCGCGGTCCGCCTTCAAAAACTGTTTACAAAGGAATCGAAGCCTCCAAGCCGCTGGGGAAGCTGCAAATCATGGAAAAACTGATCGCCCTCGTAGTCCAAGGTTTGTTTTCAAATCACGACAAGGAAACAAGGGGAAGAATTTCGTTGAACTCAAAAATGGGAGCAGAAAGGTGAAATTGACATACCGAAGACTGGTACAACAAGTGGAAAGAAGGTCAATGTTGGGGGGGGGGCGAGAGCGCGTGGCGATCCAAGACCTCGGACAAGAAGTGGGAAAAAAATACAACTGAAGCGAAATCCAAAGGTGAATGAGTCTGCTGGACGCGGACGGGGCAGAAATTGCTGGAAAGACCCGATCCTATCGTAATCTCCCGGCGGAACAGGGATAGGAATAGTGCGAGAACGAAACAGGCGGCCCTGTGCAGGGAGATCATGGGGAAAAAAAGGAAAGAGGAGGAAAGAATAAGAAGACAGGGAAAGTTCGATTGGACAAACCAACATTAGAGAGAAGAAGGGGAGGGGGAAAAGAGGGAACAGGAAGGCGAATCTCGCAGTACCTAGAATCTCTCGTCTAGGAGCGGGAAGCAGGGAAAAAAACGGCCCAGTTCCTAACAGTACAGAACATAGGAAGGGGGAAAAGGCGGAGGACATAAATTCGTTTTTCATGAAAGCGCAATAAGGGGGTGTTTGGAAGGAAAAAAATGGGCAAAAAGGAAAACCCGTTTCTCCCGAAAAAAAACCGGATGGCAGCAAGGGGAAGCGGAGGGAATGATCAGGTCAGAAAGAGTTAGGAGTTTAGGATACAACCTGACTTCGTTAACTCACATGCAGCAAAGGACAAAGGGGCGAAAGGAAGAAGGGATGGAAAATAAGGAAAGTGCCCTCTGCACGCGGGGAATGTTAGGGGCAACGTATATTGGGTGGGGGGAGGAAGTTTTTTTAGAAGCGAAAGGGGGGAAAGAATGGCTATTTCTTCGTCAAGTGTTTTGGTTATGGGGACAGAGAGAAAGGTAGGGCAGAATGGACTACGTCGCAACCAAAAAGCGATACGCGGGTGGGAATTAGACCGCTGGTTAAAGAAAAACAAAATCCATGGAAGAAGGAACAAAAAATTGGGGGGGAGAGGTCAATCGCTTTAATAGTTGCGTGAAGGAAAAAAGAAAAAGCAATAAAACGGGGGAAAAAGGCCGGAAAAGTCTGAAAAGAAATTGAAAGGCCAGGCCGGAAAAACTATTCACTGCTAGGGGGGTTAAACAAACTGGAGGAGAAGGGGGGGGAAAGAGGAAAATCAACGAGAAGATGTCAGGAGGGAAAAAAGACAAACAAAGGAAGGCGGGACCTAGATTCCATGATAGACTCGCAGAAGGGCGTTGGAAATTCACGTCTCATTGCCATTCAGGAATAAAGGGTTTCGTGGGACAACGGGGGAAACGGGGGGGGTCGTTTGGGAGTCATTGGAAAGGGGGGAAAAAGAAGGGGGGTATACAGTCAAAAAGGAGAGAGGGCATGCATATCAGACTGCAGCAGGGGGGAAAGGGTTTTCTCGAAAGAGAGATCAAAAAACAACAAAAGGGAGGTACAATACGATAGTCTTCTGGTGGAGAAAAAAAGAGGGACAGAAGGAAAGCGAAGAATACGACACGAAATTCGGCCCAAAGGGTGATAATGCTGACCGCGAAAAGCATTGGGGAAGAAAAAATTCAACAGTATCGTCGATTTAAGAAACGCAACGAAAAAGAGGGGGTCACGAAAAACCAAGTTTGAATCCGGACCAGAAAAAAAATTGGATTTGTTAGAGGGGACGGAAGGTTTAGGGAAAAAACGCTGCAAAAGCCGAAAAAGGGAGAGGGATCACAATCGGGGAATAAGGGAAAATGACCGGGAAGGCGCAAAGGGACTGAAAGTTTCCGAGGGAAGCCGTGAAAAGAGTTCCGACGGACCAGAGGGACTGAAGAAAGAACGCGCAAAAAAAAACTTTCGTCGGGGGGGAGTACTTCGAGAGCCGCGGGCATGAGGGGTGAGCACTTGTTCCGGAAGGAGAAGGTTCAAAAAGGGGCAAGTGATGTTAATAAATAGCACAACTGTTAAACCGAATGGTGGGGAAAAAAAAGCGCCAACCAACGACTGTTTTTCTTGTTCACGGGCCAGGGAGGGGGGGGTTTGGGGGGGTTTGAACATGGGGTCAACCGGCCGCGGGCAAAATTTCGGACGGGGGAGGGGAACAACGGACGACGCGTAGGGGGTGAAAGGAAAAGAGTTGGCAACCTGAAAGTGCGATGTTGGAGGAAGGTCGATCCAGGGAGACCGAGGGGAAAAAATACGAGATATAGCTAAACGAAAAAACAGAAGCGCCTAAGTAAAAACAGAGAGCTGCACAAATTGAGGGATCAACCTGGCAGAGAAAACGGAGGAGAGAAAAACCTCTCGCAAAAAATACTGACAATGGGGAACGACCAGGAGGTGAAGGGGAGCTTGGGGCGCTTAAGTGTTGGGTGAAAGAGTCAATGCTCGGGAGGGTCCACGGGAAATGGGGGGAAGCACTGTGCGTGGGAAAAAGGAAGAGGGGGTGGGGAAAGGGAAGGAAAAAAGTCAAAAAAATCCAAACTATTCAGGAAGACGGGGAGGAAAGAGGAGGGTCCCATCGATCGGGGAGAGACGAAAAGAAAAACAGGGTTCTTGCTCCTTGGGTCCACCAGGGGGGTTTGGTTTTGTGGGGGGGTTATTAAATACAGACTATCGCCCAAAAAAACACAGCAGGTCAGCCACTCCCGACAACAACACACACCAAGATTTTTGTCAAACGAGGAGAGCAAAAGATTCGGGTGTCTTGGGGCAGGATTTTCCAGGACACAATGGGGAGACCTCAAGGAGTCAGGGTTAAGGATTAAACGCGGAGAAGGAGACGAAGTCTGCGACAGGTCTTTCCTGGGGGTAATCATCTGAAAAAGTAAAACCAGGGAACGCAGCGAAACTGGAACTGGGGGGGCAGTTAGCCTTTGAAGGAAGCGAAAAGTAAAAACGGGGACAGGGGGCGGATACACACGGACAAAATTAGGCCACCGAAGACCTTTCCAAAATGAAACACAGTCAAACAATAAAGGGACAATACAAAACACTTTAACAGCACTGGCACCAAACAATCGGTAACAGAGGGGGGAAGGTACTCCATACCTGGGACGCGAAAGAAACATCGAGAAAGAATCTTCGAGAGAGACACGTGCAGAACAACTCCCGAGAAGAAGTAAGGGGGGGAGGAGCTCAACCAACAACAGACACAACCGTCAAGCCGGCACACGAGGAAAAACTAAAAAAAAAAACTAACCTTCACTAAAGGATGCAGAAAACGTCAGACGAAAAAGGCGCGGTCATCGTGTTGACCGGAAAATAAGGGGGGCGGAAAGAATTTTTAAAACAATCTTGGGATCGTGGGGAACAACCAGGGGAAAGACGAAGAGGGGTTGTAGACATCCATAACAATCCCACAAAGAGGAAATTCAAAAACTCAACAAACAATCTCCAAGGCCCAACCCTGACAAAAGGCGGGGGGGGTTCCCACTAAAATTCGTCGACCAGTGTTTAATATTCAAGGTGATGGGAAAGAAAAATGGCGCGTCCCGGTCCAGGCGCTCTTTCTGATTGGGAGGAAGAAAAGATCATACATCCATTGGGGGGGAGAGGAGGAAGATGAATGGACGTCCTAATAGTGTTGCAGCGGAATTCCTGACTCACTCGCGTCGGGGGAAGGAGACAAAACCCAACATGGTGTTCCGGGAGAGAAGGAGAACACGGTAGGAGCAGTACTAACAAAAACTAAAAATGGGGGGACATGAAGGGCAAATTTTGCTTGGTAGGGAAGAGGAAGAGCCACGCCCTTGCACCTTCAGAAAAATGACTGAAAAAGGTGCTTCCGGCGGGTTTGGGGGGGGAAAGAAACAAAAGGGACGGTACGCCGGGGGGGTGAGCGAAAGTCCACCGCGGACCCGTCGAAAACGTCCGAGTCGGGAGGTGTCTGATTTGGGGGAGAAAAAAAATGGAAAAAGGGCTAACCAGTTAAGAGAGTCGGGGCAGAAGAAGTATTATACAAACACCAGAGTGTGCGAGAAAGTCGACAACGAGAAAAGTGGACCGTTGGACATTCATCGGGTCGTTTAGGAAAAAAAACAGCGGGGGCAAGAGGAGTGGACATAAATAATTTAATAAATTGGGGATCAAAAACGCGTTTGCGGGAAAAAGGTCATACAAACCACGAAAAGGCCTTTGGGTGGGAAAAAGATAGAGTCCAATGTGACAGACCTGTGGGACCCCCGACGACCTGTGAATGGCATCTTGGATCGACGGGGGAGTGAACAAGTTTGTAAAAACGTGCGGGGGACGGAGCGTTGAAAAGAAGACAATGTGGTCGAACAAAATAATCCAGGGAAAAAATCAGCGTTTGTCGGGTCTAAATGGCTCTCAAGGACGCAATTTGGGAGAGAGAGAGTCCAGATTGAAATAAGCAGGTAGAAAAAACCCATTTTCCGGTGCGGGAGCGACGGTGCACTCAATGCGTAAAAGACGTGATCCTCCGTAAGCGGGGGAGAGGGTCAGAGGAATCTAAAAGGGAAGGGGAAGAGGGGTATGACTCAAGGCCAATAGCGGGGCGGGGTCGCTCCAATAGGGGCAGCGGCAGGGAAATGATAGACCTTGCCAACGGACTGCGGTCCTTTACTCATCACTTCTGGCTAGGATAGCCGCGGGTCAAACCGCTCAGAAACCACAAAAAAATTGGCAAAACGTGGGGAGTGTCCTGGTGTAGGTTTTCCTCTAGGGGAGACGGGATGAGGTGGAATGAAAAATTCCACTGGACGGTGGAATCACCCAGCAAGAAAAACCAACAACAACAAATGTCCGCGGAATCGACAAAACGCCACTAACACCACAAGTCAAAAGAGGAGCAATAAGGGTGTTAAGCGATTTTGGAAAAAAAGACGAGAGACAAAAAAGGCACTGAAACAAGAAATTGCCGCGCAAGGCAAAATGAAAGCCAAAGACCATCACGCTGGTCGAAAAGGCAAGTGCGACAAATACGGGTATGGGGAGGATCGGCAAAACAGGGGGGAAACTTACCAATGGAAACCAGCAGGGAGCTCGGCAAAAGAAGGAAAAACAGCGAACTCGCAAGAACACAACAAAAGGTCAACAGCCGCAGCGGAAAACGCAAGGGACATGATGAGAACCGAACAGCAGCTGTCAAGGATTCAAAACCTACCAACCACCACAGAGGCTTCAGTAAAAAGGGGGGACACAAACCAAGAGCAAAGTCGTAAGCTTCGCACAAACAACAGAGAAAGCTGAAAAGATACAATCAAACAACAAAGTCTTCTTCCCTGAAAGTAAACCACCAAACCAATCCATCTGAAGGACACGACTTAACCAAAAAAGAGCGGGTGTGAGTCGGGTCACATAAGAAAGGACGAACATCCAATCTGAACGGGGAAAGGAAAAAAGGGTGGCACCGAAAAAGCATCAACGTTAAACGTCTGAGGGGAAAGCAATCAAACAAAAACAAGCACAGTCACGTTTTCAGCACGAACCTAGCCCATCAGAAACAGGACCCAAAACAGGACAAACACAAAAGAGGGAATGCACGTCGGCCACACACTAAAAGAAAAAAGTACATTCTAGAACGAAAAACGAATAATAAAAAGAAAAAACCTGGACGAAGGGAAGTCGTTACAAAAAAGTGAGAAAAAGCGAAACTAATTACAAACGATAGAAAAAACAGAATCAAACGATCCAACACATACAGCCGCAGAAGAAGGACAGCGGAAACGAAGATGCGCCCAACTAAGCCAAGATTCTCGTAAAAACAAGGGAGGACACGAGAACTCGACTCGTGCGATGGGTCAAAAAAAAAGAATCGAAGAAAACAACACACACAGCACAGTTAAAAAAAAAAACAACAGACACGCGGAAAACCGGACAAACACCTCCAGAAACTAAGAGAAGGCGAACCACGAAAGTCACCAGAGAATACGACTAACCCATAAAGAAGAAGAAAAGGGATCCTACAAAACCTAAACACAACAAAAAAAAGAAAAAGAAGAAAAAAAACTATGTTGCAAGCTCGGACACAGAAAGGGGAAAATTAGAACTGCGTGCGGGGAACCAAGGCTTCATATGACGATGGTTAGTAGCGCTATTGTCGGGAAAACTGTAGAAGATAAGGACCGGGGGGAACGAGAAGAATCCGACATAAAAAGTATAAGGAGGAAACAGGGAAGGGGATGGTAGTCTGGGACTGAAAATCACAAGGAAAACTCTTACGTTTAGGAGAATATGGCGATGGCTTGATATAGTGCCTCTGAGGAAAAAAAAAAAGCGGCATGCTGAGGATTGAGTCGGCCTCAATGTGTAACTAAGAAGAAAGGCAGCGAAAGGTTAGTGTCGAAAGGGGGGAAGGAGGACCTAGTTTCTAACCGATCACAAGCACAGACGGGTGAGGCGGGCAGGCGTTGGTCAAGATGTTATGACACGCTTAACTTGGAGCAGGGGGGATGCAAGAGGGAAGAGGTTTTGAAACCAGTGCTATTGTGACTGAACTTAAGCTGGCGTCAAAGGGTGAAAGCATCGTCTACCAAGGTGTAAGGGGAGGTTGGGGGGGTGGTTGACGACCGGCACGAAGTACCCTCAACTATCGAGCGAAAGGATGGAGAACTGGGTCTCACAGGAAACTAACTGACATGGGGGTGCGGGGGGGCCAAATCGGGGAAAGAGGACGATGTGTGTCGCGGCGCATAACGATTGATTCTGGGGTAAACTCGTTAGACTGCGGAGGGAAAAGCTCAATGTTAACGTTGGAGGAAGGACTCGGACGGGAGGCGGACGAAAAAGAAAGCGGTTCCGGAACGCGAAACTCGACGTTGTCAGGTCGCAACGGAGGAAAACGGGAGAGGCGGCGGGGATTCGGTGCGTCAAAAAGTTTTAATGGCAAGAGACAGAAGTTGCGGATTGGACACAAATCGAGAAGACGAAGAAAATGTGGGTGTTGTTTCGGGAGGGGTCAAAAGTGCTCTCGAGCCAAAAAGGGGGAAAACAAGTGGGGGAGTCCGATCGTGCATAATTAAATAAGATACGAAGGCAACTCACGGATCAGCAAGGCGCCAGCTCGGTGGGGTTGGCATTAAATGCCGCGCACCTAACAATGTTCGCCGAAATGAAGAGACGGGAAAAAAAACAGGGGAAAAAGCGCTAAAGGACCTGCCCTCTGGGCCCAGAAGGGGGGACGAGACGAATCACTTCGAATGGTCTCCAGGGAGCAAGACAACTCACCCAAGGACGCCTCTAAAAAAGAGCCGCCTTGAATGGAGAACAGTGACGCGGGACATCCGAGGAAGGAGAAGGAGAGGGGAGGGGATAAGGTTGAAAAAGAGAAAAAAGGTGAATGAGAAACACAGGGAAGCTAATTTAATCCATTGGGGACGGTCTTTACTCGACATGAGAAGGAAAAAGAGCTGCGAGAAAAAAAAAAATCGTACTTAGCGACGGTCGACCAAGGACCCGAAAAGGGGGTACGATTGAGAAGAAGACATCGTGTCGTACAGGGGTGTCCTGCTCGAAAAAAATGTCGTACCCCCAAATTCAAAACAGGGGACGTCCTGGTTAGGGGGCGAGGGCACTTAATTCATCAAAGATATATGTTCAAAGGCCGAGAGTTTGGAGACACCTAACCATTAACCACTAGGCAGGGGCTTAAGGAATTAAAGGATGGATACCCCGATGGCGAGGGAACAACTGCAAAGGCAAGACGAAAAACTTTCAAAGGGTGTGTTTATCTGCAAAAAGGAGGGTGGCAATCACTGTCTAAAGGTTAACTCTACAACACTCAATAATATGACCTGGGGTGTAGCAGACGGTGGTTCATCAAGAACAACTGAATGGCAAGGACGGGACGAACGGGGAACCTTTAATTCTAACATGACAGCTGGGAAAAAACGGAGGCGTGTTCAAAATATTTCAAACCAATACGCTTTAAACAAAACAACCTGACACACAAACAAACAAAAAAAAAAAAAAAAAAAAAAAAAAAAAAACAAACCCAAAAGGGAACACCCATTCCCACTTTTGTCCAACCACCCCCACCATCAAAAAGGAAAAAAAAAAAAAAAAAAAAACAAAGCACGTCCTGGGGAAGAGGCCTTGGGAAGTTCTACGGCAAGGCGGCGGGGACAACGATACCATTAACACATGGAAAATTCACAGCACAAAAGGGGCCCGACTCGATCTTGGAAAACCATGAGTCGAGCGCGACGATCCTGGGGACCAGGTGTTTGGGTGAGCAAGCCACTCGCGCACGAGAAGGAATTATCCGGGAACGGAAAAAAAATCTACCGAGGAAACAGCTCGGGGGTCACCTGAGAGAACGCGGACACCAAAGCTTTCTGTGTTTCGCAAAAATCAAGAAAAAAAAAAAGTAGCCCTCCGTGTGTACGTTCGCCGGGGCGCCATGGGGGGTGTTTGGGGGATGAAATACTCACATGGCCGGGGGCGAAAGAAATTCGTGGGGGTCCACCGAGTTACCTTTTTAGTGAAGAAGTGCAAGCGGGGTGCACGGTCTCCAAGCACGTCTGGACACAAAAATTAAGGGAAAAAAAGTTGGACAAGCCGCCGCGTGCGGCCCAACTTCAGTTCACACGGAAGGCGAATCGAGAGTGGTCCGCCATGCAGGAATCATAAACCCAAACACGGGGAAGAGGGAGGTGAAGACTCGGGGAACTGGGAAATACTTCTTACTAAAAAGGGGGATAAAACCGATAAATGACGGAGGGGAACGGGGCGGGTACATCCTCACCGTCCTTCCAAATGGATCTCGGCTAGCGCGAAAAGGAAGGCCCGTATGTTGCGTACAAAGAAGATCAGTTCGAAAAGGAGGGAAAATATCACTTCAGGAAATCTCACAAAGGGATTTCGGGGGGGGGAAAGGAAGAGGAAACTCCGACACAGGAGAGGCAGGCGTAGGGGATTTTCCCCAAGAAACAAAGCTGCGGAATGAAATCGGGAGAAAGACACGATCGTTGTCCTATGAGACAAGAAATCCAGTGACCAGGGGAACTTCGCCATGGCGAATCCAGGAAAGGCCGACAGAATCTCTTCAAACCTCAGTAGAAGGGGGAAAAATAGGGAAGAGCAGAGGGGGGGAAAAAGGAGGTTGTTTCAAAGAGCTGCGGGTGAAATTTTCACGTAAAAATGGTAGGTATACCCTTGTCGGGAACGATAAGAGACGTTAGGGCAAGCCTCCATATCCGGGTGACTTACTCGGTACGCAGGGACGGAGATGTATTCGATAAAAAAAGAAAAAGGGGGGACCTCCAGACGGCTCACAGGGAACGCCGGGGCGCACAAATTCTTTGCACACTTCGAACGAAAAAAAACCAACAAAAGGAAAAACGCGGGGGGGAAAGTGAAGTTGTACAGCGGATAGGGGGGGGAAAAGGGGCGAAGGTGTTTAGAAGAATAAGGGTAAGTTTAGAAAGCATTGAATTCTCGGTCTTCAGGACGGGGAAAAAGGCGTTGAATGCGGTACTCTTAAGCAGAAGGCCGGAATGTAGGAGACGGGAACGAACGCGCCGCAAAAACTTTTCATTCCAAAGAGGGGTTTGAATTGAAAGAAGTCCGGGGGAGGACCAATGAAACCCAATAAAAGGAGTAAAAAAGAAGGGGTGCGAAAGGGGTGAAAAAAACGGAGGGGGGCTGCGATTGACTAGAATGGAATCAAATCAAAGGGAGAAAAAAAAAAGTGTGCAAAGTCGCGTAAAAGGACTGCACGACGATTAAACGGCTCAGAACAGGGAAAATAATCCGGGGGGACGGGCCCACAAACTAAAAGGTAGAAAGCCTGTAAAGTCAAATACTGATCTTCTAAATCAAAGCGGGAGGCTGGGGGACCGGAGAAAAACAGGGGGGAAAATCACGATCGGCACGAAAATAAGTATGGTCAAAGACGAGGGGGAACTGACTCCATGTCAGCGCAAAGGAAGCAAGAAATAAAAAAAGGAAAAATCTGAAAATAAAACCCATTTTGTCTCTTAACACCTGGAGGAAAACGGTGAATCGCCAGGGGAGGGGGGAAGGGGGGGGGGAAGGAAAAAGACGATTACAGGTAGACAGAATGGCCAGGGGAAAGGACTCCAAGCGGGGAAAACGAAAAACACAGGTGATGCTGACGTCACGCTGCCAAGAGTTGACTTCTTTTTCTAGAGAAGCAAAACAATAATAGAATCCAACCAACAAGAGGAGGAAAAGAGAGACGGGCGAGGGGGAGGTAGATACCACAAGCAAGGAAGGCTAAAGAGGGGGAATACGCATCCTTGTCCGGGAAACTGAGACTCTGGGACCAACGCTCGAAGCATTGTAATAAATTAAAAGGAGCAGTCGTAGAAGACGACACTCAAAAACAGTCAAAAACACGTGAAAAAAAGACGGGAACAAAAAATGGTTGTAAACTGAATTGGACACGCAACTGGTGAATATTGAAAACAAAAAACCTTCCGCGCGACAGGGCTCGAGATTAGAGAAGAAAAGAACGAGAATTAAGGAGTAAAAATCCTGGAAGTACGGATGCCCGAGTGAGGGTGCAGGGACGATCAACATCGTAAATGAAGCCAGCCAAAACGCTTCTGCTATCAGGGACGAAAAAAGAGGGATAGAGGGTCGACGAGAAAAGAGACAAGTGGACGTGAAGGGGAGAAGTTAACTGGGGAGAGGGAAAAAGGTGATCCCCGCCATCAAATCGATTCCCAAGAGAAATTTGACAAAACTTACAAGCGAAAAAAACTAAAACAAGAACTGTGTTTCAAAAAAACAGGGGTGAAGGGGGGGGTGAAACGCTCTCAGCAGGAGTCGGCAAACACGAACGCACGTACAAAACAAGTTGCCGCTGGCAGCGCTGTGGAGGTGAAAGCATGTGGGGGGCAAGGACGCAGGAAGGAATTCAGACCAAATCCCAAACAACGAAATGCAGACAAATAGAAGGAGAAAAAACCTTAAAAAAACCAAGGGGGGGGCAACAAAAAAGGGGGAAAGTACAAGTGCACCACTGAAAAGTCTCAAGAAAACATTCACTTTCATAGGGCCCACACTTCTAAAATAAAAAAAAAAAAAATAGAGAATCAAAACAACATACGTCTAACTGTCTAACCCCAAACAGACGGGAGTGGCCGTGGACGGGGGGCAAAGGGGTTCATCACATGGGTCGCAAGCATCTAAAAAAAAGGAAACACAGCAGCGTTGAAGACTCGCACGGGAGGGAAAACCCAGAAAAGACGAGGGCAGACATGACAAAGGTGACCGACGCCGACCACAATACAACAGCTACCGGGAAACGGGACCCCAGGTCTGAGGGAATAAGTAGAGGGGGTCGAAAACTGAGAGCAAAACGAAGGTATCTTCGCGGGTTGCACGAACATTTTTTTCGGATACCGCGCTCAGAAACAAGGGAAGTCAAAAAAGTTGGGCGGCGCGACTCCCAACGTCCAAAAAGTCTGCAAGGAGAAAAAGACAGAAGAAGTCTGAGGCGTAATCACTGAGGGGAGGTCCTGGGGGTCGGGCGTATTGCACACGAGATCTAAAAAGGGAATCTCAAAAGAGGGGGGAGGTAACCCGGCAAAAAGGTTCAAGCCCAATTGTGTCCGGGATTAGAAACGTCCAGAGAAAGGGGGAGGAAGCTTCGCGTCTTCCCAATAAGAAGTGGGGGATACAGGTCAGAAAGGATAAGGTCAAACCCTTGAAGGCACCGACAAAGGGAAGGTAAGCTTCAGCCTGAAGGCATGCACTGTGGATTACAATTTGTAAAGGGCTAACGGGAAAAACAAAAAATCGTCCCGGGGAACTGTGTCCCGAGAGCAGATCGAGAATAAAGCTTGCGGGGGGGGGGAGAGAATATACGCGAGAGGGGGACGGACGTCAGAAAGAAAAGGGAAAAGCAGGAACATCCCAGTCCCCGCCGTCGTCGGGGAAGACGCATTCAAAGACTCGGGTTTGGGGAGGAGAGGGTCAAGGATGTGTTGACATGCAGGTGCCGGAAAGTTGCAGGCGGGGAAAGAGGCAACGCGGAGCGAAAAAAAAATAGTTAACAGGCACCAAGCAAATGGGTGAGTCGGGGTGGCAACAGTTCGTCTCCAGTTCACAATGCCAGTAGAAAAAATACCCTGCACACTGGAGGGGGGGTCCAAAGAGGTTTTGCTCGACCCAAGGTTCCGACTTCGTGAAAAAAAAAAAACCGGCAGAGGGACGTTCAATCTAAGGGATCAGCCAGTTTCTGGTTGAAGGACCGTACGAAAGAATTTAAAAAAAGAAAGGGTCAAAGGCTGGAGGGGATTTGGTGGGACACTCGATCACGTAAGCGGAGGGGGGGAATCGGAATTCAAGGTTCAACCGATCGACGGCCCCGGGGTACTCTGCACACACCCATGCCGGGGAAGGAGAGGACGGAGAAAATCGAAACTCTATTCCTGAATACTCCCCAGGTAGCAAGTCGAGGCGAGGGGGGGGGGGGGTCTCTGAATCTTAAGATTTGTGCTTGTTGGTCCGCTCGATTGAGAGTTATCACTCATCGCTTCAACCGGCCATGAGAAGGGGAAAACAAAAAAAGGGTAAGTAAGGATGGAAAAAGAAAAGAAGTTAGATCCAGTGCGACAAGTGTGGGGGTAAAAGTCCTAATGAAAAATTCTTTCAGGTCCGGCATAGAAAAGTGAAAACGAGGGAAAGGGGGAGGTCCCAGGCAGTTGATGGATGAGGATTAAAAATTCTGCAGGCCTCAAACACCTCTTTAGCTGAGCGGGGTGGGCGCGAAAAAGGGAGTAGAAAAAAAAACCCGAGTGGTTAACACTAAAAAAAACAACACATAGTGAACTTAACAGTTCAGGAAGGGGGGGGGGAGGGGTCCACCCACGGTCTCATCGGCGGATGAAAGGGGTGTAAGGAATGGAAGGGGGGTAAGCTTCCATCGTGTGGGAAGGGGGGGGGGGGGGCTGTCCAGGACTGGGGGGGGAAAAAAAAAGGACAGGACCTTGTACGAGGAATATCTTAAAAAAGAGGCCATGTTCAAAGACTGTAGGACCCCGGTACCAAAACCGACCTGGTAAGTCAATGCATAAACTAGGGGGGGGTTGGTTGAACTACGTATTTGCCGTAACATACTAGTGAAAACTCTTTTTCACGAGGAGGGTCGGAGGATTTGCAGACCATATCGGGGGAAAATCTACTGGAATTCAACAGGAGAGAGGGTTTGATTTCAAACCATCACAAGAGGAACGTGGGGGTTCTGTTCAGGAGCTGTGGGAGGAAAGTACAGCAGGGGAGAAGAAAAAGGGAGGTCCCACAATTTTACTGGGGGGGAGGAGCGTAAAAAACAGTGACACACAAGTGCGTGGGGAAGGAAAAAAAAAGCGAATGGCGGCGATTTCATAGCCCTCAAGTCAGGTGAGGGTAGTGAGGGAGGATAACATCTAATGATTATGTTAAGGAACGGCGAGCCCAAGAGGGAGGGGAAGGGACATTTCGAGACATTCCAGCGTTCAGTGGAAAAGGACAGCAGGAAGCAACGGAAGTGTGGTTCAAAGAACGGTCCTCTAAAAAAAAAGGCCGAAACAGCATTCGGTCTACACCAACAGAGCCGTGGAAACGAGGTGGAGGGGAAGGGTACGGCTTCGTGAATCTGATTCGTGGAAGAGGAAAAGGAGGAAGGAAGGGTAAAAGAGGCACGGATTCACAGAACACAAATGGGACGAGAGCGCATGATAGGGTAACCCCATTCGGTTGGAAAAAAGATGCTGGAAGCGATGTGGTGAAAATAATGGAAACATATTCGGAACCCATCAAAGGGACGTCTGACAGGAAGAAAGAAATGTCCAAGAAGCATTGGGGAAAATGGAGGGGCGCAACCAAGAGTAAGTTTGTTTGTTAAACCCTAGATCAACCCTGATGGGGCGGGAGTGGGGACTCGACCTCTCCGCAGTAGGAGGGGAGAGGATGAAGTACTGGAAAAAGCCGGGGGATCGGGGACACGGAGACATCATACGGAGACACAAGACGAAACCCTAATAGGGACGGAAGGCGCCCTCTACACGAAAGAAGATCATTATGCAAAAAATCACTGTACGCGCCACCCGATCCACGTGAGGGGGAAAAAAAAGAATCAAGTCGGAGCACTCTCCAACGCGTTCTGTAGAGTCGAAAAACTCAAAAGGATGAGAGAAAGAGTACGTCACAAGGGAATAATTAAAAGAAGCAATCCGGGAATTAGAGAAAAAGACCGAAAGGGGGGTGGGTCACAAAAGCGACAAAATAGGTTGCATGCCAACCTGCCAAATGAAGGGGAAACATCCCAAAAAAGGGGGTGTAGGAAACATACAAAAAGAGACAACTCAAAAACAATCCTAAATAGGGGGCATAAAAAGAGGCTGGGTTCGAGACAAGGCCCAAACTCAACAGGATAGTACCAGAAGTTCTCTTTAAAACAAAGGGAGAAGGAAAAACTAAGTTCGCTCCGGGACCCTATAAATCATATCAAAAAACTCAGCCTCACGAAACGATAAAGTGCTAATTGAGAAAAAAAAAGAGAGAGGAGCAGCATCTTCCGGTCAGACCTAAACTTCCGCGGCCAACGGGTTTCGACATCAAATCAAAAAAAAAGGCCACCCTGGGTAAATCCGCTCGGGAACGGAAGCAACAGGAAAGAAAAAACAGCGGGGGCAGAATCGAGTTAGTAGACGCAAGAAAAAAAATCGGAGAGACCGGCCCCCCTAAGCCAAACAATCTCGAACCTAACACAAACAAGTATTAGTACTTTAGAGGGGATAAATGTTGGCCAGCTAGGAGGGACGTCTCGAATCTGTTACGGAGGGATGGAGACGAGAAAAAAAAGGTGACGACTTGGCGTTTGGCTTACATCCCTTTGGGAGTGGACGGGGCAAGGGCTGAAGAAAAGGGCCAAACGGAGGGAAAGAAGGGGACAAACCGGAAAAGGACGGGAGAGGATTCAACTGGGTTGAGCATCGTCTGCCTCTATTGTTCCTTACCCGAGATTGGCGGAGGGGGGTTTTTGGGATTTATCAAAAGGAAGGGAGAAAGGACTGGGGCGTACTGAAAAAATGGGGGGGGGGGGCGACCCCGCTCACAGGATGAACGGTGAAAAGTGTCGGGGATCGCAAAGAGGTTGGAGAACAATACAAAGGAGAAGCTCGTGGTTTGATGGGTGGGGGGCACGTCTTGTAGTAAAAAATGGACTGCCACAAGAGGGGAAAAAAAGGGGGGGGGCGGGATTTGGCAGGCACTGCGCTCAACAAGAGGAGTTTGGTAGGGGAAAAAAAAGGGAAGAAACGTCAGAAGGGGAAGGATTGGGGACTGATGGGGTGGAAAAAAAGGAAAATAGTCGGTGGAAAAAGTACTGGGGAGGAGGAAGGGTTTGTGGCGACGCGAAAGAAGGAAAAGGGAAGCGGAAGGGAGATGTGTGATGGGTCAGGGGGGGGCAAAAGGACCGGAAGAAGGAGGGAAAAGGCTGGTCGCGGCAGCAGAAAAGGGGAAGGGGGGGGGAAAAGACAGTATCTGGAAGCACCGGATGAACTGGGTAAGGGGGGGAAAAACATTGGTCGAGAGGGAAAGCGCGGGAGGAAAAAAGGGGAGTACAGAACGAAAGCATACAGTGAACGAAAAAAAAGAGAGGGGCTGGCAAAAAGAAGGAAAACGAAATATGGCGGCCCTGTGAGTATCCGCTAATTCCATGGGAAGGAATCTTGGAACGGGAAAGTTGAAGGAGTTTTTCAAAAGAGAATTACAAAATGGAAAAAAAGGGGGGGGTGGTAAGGAAAAGAAGGCCTAAGAGGGCAGAAAATTGGGGCGCTGTGGACCATTTTCTTCCTAGAGGAAAAACAACTAACGATCAAGGGAAAGGGCGAAGAGAACGTGACCCGCCCTTACGGAAGACGGTGGGGGTGGGGTCAAACGATTCAGAGGGAAGCAATGCCTGAGCCAGAAAAACCGCCCTTAAGGGAAGGAGGGATGAATAAAAGGACAAGACACCGTGGTCATGTAAAAGGAACTGAAGGACCTCATTCAAGGGGGGGGTGGTTGACCAAAAAAAGTTGGGGGGGACCTAAGGGAGAAAAGAGACAATGGATGAAAGGAAAGAAGAAGATGAAACTTTCCATAAGAGAAGATGGAAATTCTCCAAAGTCTACCATAATTGAAATCCTGGGGGGGGGAACTGTAGGGGGTGGCTCGAACCAAGAAAAAGGGGGGAGAGAAAAGAAAGGGACAGGCTGTTACACCAGAATCAGAAGAAAAAAAAAAGAGAGGGAAAAATGAGAAAAAACCTGAGGTGATGGAATCAAGTTCAAACATCCGGATCCACTTTTAAAAGCGCCGACGATCAGGTGGGGAAAACCTGAATGAGGATTGAACAAAAACGGGATGCAATGAAAAACGGTCTTGGGGGAGATTCCCTTACCCTTTATGGCAACAGGAAGACTAAAGATGCCCCCGAGATTTTTAAGAAAAGGAAAGTCCAATTGCCGACAACTAAAAAAGGGGGGAGACTTACGTATGAAAAAAGAGGGGGCAACAGGAAAAAGGGAAAACCGGGGCGTTACCAGAGGGGGACTGAACTGAAAAGGGGGGGGGGGGGGAAGGGTTAGAATCTGGGAAAAAAGCCTTTTTGAGAAAAAGCCCTTCAGAGAAAAAAAGCAAGCAACTTGGGAGCATTGAATTCGAAGGGAAGAATAAGGGGCTGCAGGAAAGTTTGTCCAACTCGGGCCGCGGGTAAAATTTCGAAAGGCAAGGGCTAAAAGCCTTTCCTCAGGCGGGGAAACCTGGTTCCGCACCAGATGAAAAGGAAAAAACGTTTCCAATTATTGACAAGGGTAACTCCCTACGGGGGAAGAGAAAAAGGAGGGGGAACATTAACAATAAAAAGACTGGGAAAAAAACATTGGCAAAGAACCACTTTCCCCGCTAACCTAAAGGGTTTGTTCGTCATGCGGGAAAAAAAGTGAGGACTCAGTGGGACTGCTAACCTTCTTTATTCTCAACTGAACCAGAGAGGGGGGGAGGGAAGAATATTTCCGCCTGCACCCGAAGGAAGGACAGCATAGTGGTGAAACAAATCAGCGCCTGACCAGAACAGGTGAAAAGATGGTAAAGGTCAAATTCAGAACTAGTTCCCATCACGTGGACGGAAACGCCTCGGAAAAGGGTGTTTTGGGTAACCAAAATCACTATATTAACCTGTTTCTAAAGGGGAAAGGGAGTTGGGAAAAGAAAGGAGGCGTCTGAGAAGGTGGAGTTCAATAACCAAGGGCAAGGAGGGACAACGGAAAAAAAAAAAAGTCCGGAAGGGCCCTTTGTTGAACAGAACAGGCCCCACCCCGGAGAAAAACGGAAAACGGTAAAACTTCCGGCAAAAAAAAGATGTATTCTGGGGTCAGGACTAGGGGGCAAAAACTCCGAAAGAATAGCGAAACCCTTCCAGGGAAAGCATCGAAGATCTTGACTTTGACACAAGGACTCACTGACGCCTGACCGACGAAGGGAAAAGGTACGTGGATCGAAAAATAATCCACAAGTAGTCGCGAAAAGATGCGGAAGGAGAACAACAGTACGTTGCCGATGTGGTGGGTCAAGGGGAAAGGAAGGGACGCATGATCGCATTTCATAAAGAACTAGGAATGTCGGAAGGCATGTGATGCAAAAAGTGTGAGGATTTAACGAAGAGACAAAACAAGGTCCATATGGGGGGAGGGAGGGGGAGAAAGGGGGGGGGGAAAGGGTCTTTAAAAGGGCACAGAGGGAGGGAAGAAATCACTGAACGCCAGTTGGCTCGCAGTGTTCTGGCTTGGGACTAAACTGAAACGGAACACAAGGGGGGGGAGGGAAAAATTCTGAAACCGGCAACCCGCAAGGGAAAAAGAGCGGCAACACCATAATCGCAAGTGCAACACTGTTATGCTAAGGTGGGGGGGGGCATGAGGGGGGGAAGAAAAGAGGAGGGGGCGTTATTCCGAAAATTTTTAGAAGGGGAAGGGGGAGAAGCGAACAACTCAACAGGATGGCAAAAAGAAGGATCGAAATAGGGGGGAAGGACTCTCGGATGTCCGAGGTAAAAACGGGATCTACACCAAAAAACAATAAGGAAAGGGGGGGGACCGGCCCAAAAAAGGGAGTGCACGCGGCAACCAGGGGCTGCAAGGGAATAAGCTTGCAAACAGTACATCTAAACCAGAGGAAACGAAAGAGGGGGGAAGAACAAAAGGGGGCCTTATAAGTGGAAAAGGTTGGGAGGGAAATAAGGAAGTGTGAAATGTAAAGCATTGGAAGCGAGTCCACGTCTTGAGATTGTGTTGGGAGGGGAGGGAAGTCATATATCACGCAGGGACGGAAGAATGACGACGCGACACCACCAACATCGCTTTTAAAAGGGCCCAGAAAGTGGGGAGGGGAAAAAAGCAGGCGTCGTGCCGACAGTCACTGCCAGGGGGGGGAAAAAAAAAAGGAAAAAGGTGTTGTGAAACAGAGGGGTTGGCAAATCTCTTGGGGGGGGAAGCGGAAGTGAAGGGACGTGATGGGAAAATACAACAGGGTGAAAAAGGAGAAAAGAAAAATGCACAAGGAAGAAGTTAACAACAGGCAGGCTGCCTAAAGCGAAAAAAATAACCATGGGTCAGGAAAGGAAAGTTTTGAAACTAGGAGGGGGAGGACGAGAAACGAGGGGAGCACAAACCGTTACGGAAATAAATGGACGGGAGGCGGGAAAAGGGGGGGATTGCGATGAAGGGGGGGAAAAAGACGGGAGAACAGACTTAAACGGGTTGGGAGGCCTTCGGCCTGAATCAAACTCAAAGAGGAAAAACAAAAGGCAAAAGGGCGAAATGTAAAAAACAATTTCTTGGTCAGAAAAAACCCCGGGAGGTGAGGGGCGGGGCGGGTCGTCAAAATTAACGAACGGAAAGTGGGAAAAAATGGGGTATCATGGAGAAAAAATCCACCAAATAACTGAAATTGGGGGGGAATCAAAAGGGAAACCCGCCCCTGACAGCCTGAAGTAGGGGGAGGGAAAAGTCTACACAGACATACTCATAAAAGAAAACAACACCCAAACGATGTTAAAAGGGAAGAAAAGTCGGGCGTTGATTGATAGAAAAAAGAAAATTAAAGAGAATCATACTCACCTTGTACTCGAAATAATGGGGAAAAGGGGAATGAGAGCAGGGCAAGTCGTCACACTAAGAAATGGAAGAGGGGTACCTACTTGAATCCAACGCAAAATCCCGTCGTATCACAAAACCCAACCACCAGGTCGAAAATTCCTTGAAAAACATTTCAAATGTGTAGGGGGGGACAGAAAAATGTGGGAAAGGGGGGGGACAGGGTCGCGGGGGAAAGGACGCACCGACACAAAAAACTATGGGGATCAAAAGACAGTAGAAAACTTGCGACGAACACGGAAATATCGCACAGACCGGGAAATTTCCCATAGAGGCGTGGCCAGGCGGCGTTTACACTAGCTTTGTGGAAACACAAGGCGAAAAAGGAAAAAACAATGGGGACACGGGCGCGAAATCAAATGACAACAAAAAAGTAGGGCTGAGGGCAAGAAAGGCCGGAGGGAAAACCTGCCGCCAGGGACAACGGTTCCAGCGTATTTAAAGTGGGTGAACAGCGCTTCCTACAAAAAAATCGTGGTCGGTCTGGGAGCAACCTCCAGCCAACAGCATCCGACGAACTCAAATCGATTCAACGAGGTCTAAAACCGAGAAAAAAAACCAAATAAAAACTGTTTTTTCTGAGCTCTTTTGTTTTCCGGTCACAAGGTCATTTGGTGGCAACACACGCGGAGTAGAAATGAAAACCAGGGCCGCGGGAAAGAGACGGAGGTTTTCAATTCACACAAGTGGCCCTTAAAAGCAGGAAAAACAAGGGTTGTGGGCAGGGGGGGCGGACAGTCAACAGCGATAGAAAATAAACGGAAAAAAACTAAAAAAGACATGAACAAAAGACATAGAGAAACAGTCCTCAAAATTTACGAAGGAGCTTACCCAGAAAAAAAAAAAGAGAACATCCAAAGAACGTGGAAAGAAAAAAACGTTAAATCCTCCCAATCTGGACGTGCAAAAAAAGAGGAGGGTGCGTGATCTGGGTTGGCAAATCAAGCTGTAGGAAGGCAGGGCAATGGTGGGGACCGAAAAAGGAAGCATCAAAAATGGGGGAACCAACTTTTTGGAGTGGAAAAGGACCAAACGCGGAAGAATGAAGAACCGTCAACATCAGCACAAAGCAGGAGAGGGGAGGGCAAATACTGAAGCAGTGACAGAGAGCAAAGGACTGGTTCGTTTTCGACAATTGTGTGTGGGACGGAAATAAAAAGAAGAAACGCCCTTAACAAAAGAAGGGAAAGTCAGCGAATCCATATTGGGGTCACACGGAGATGAGACTCAAGTGGGAAGGGGGGTATGAAAAAGGATCTACCCAATTGTCGAGTGTCGGTCAACCCACGTTCAACTCCGAAATAGAGGGGGGGAAAAAGATAAGCGAGAGGGGAAAGGGGAAGAGAGTTTTTGTAACGGCCTGGCCTCCGGGGGTTCCTCTAACAAAACCAAGTGAAGAGAATCGACGGGGGACTGGGGGGGGAAAAAAAAAAAGAGGGTTTTCGGGGGGGTTCAAATGCGAAATAAGGTGGGAAATTAAAGAACAAATTTTGTTGATTGTTTTAAGGGGGTAGCTGGCTGTCCATCAAAGATGTCACCGTGGAAGGGGTACTGGCAATGAAATGTCCATCAACTCAGAGGTTGTACAAAAAAAAGGGGGGGCAAAAATGGGACGGTACTGGGTCAGAGGAGAATAAGAGAAAGGGGAAAGAATCGGTGCAGAAGTTTTTTAGATACAAAGGAACGCCAAGGATCTCCGGGAGGGGGGGGGACACGACATTCAGCGGAGGGAAAAAGTCCCGCAAGGCTTACGTCCTAACAAACAGTTAAAGCAGGAAGAGGGCACCTGTTTGGGTGTCGTGGTGGGGGGGAAAGGAGTGTGAACGACAGCAAAAGCGGGATGCGCCGGAATTTGAAGCCAAAAGCGGAGGAAAGGAGTTAAAAAAAACAGGTGGGGGACCTCCCGAGTGTGGGCAAGTTGGTCAAGAGGAAAGGAACGGGTTGAACTTGGCCACGAGTCGCCAAAAGGAAAGAAGACAAGGGCAAAGGGAGGGGACAAACGAAATTTCCTTTCTAGGACACAGGGTTCTCTTTCGTGACGACGCAGAGGGGGGAAGGGAAGCTCCAGGAGGGCCGCAATCGGTCAGTATGATTCCTTGGAAAATGTTTCAGAAGGGGAAATGGGGGGGCCAAGTAATAGATTATTTTTGAACACACTATAGAAAAGGGAGGGGCACGATATGAAACTTTCCTCACACACGTTGGTCCGTCGAAAAAGCAACCAGCCCGGGCAAGGGGGGAGAGATGGGGACACATGGTCCTCTGCGGGGCCGGAGAAGAAATCGGGAAGGAGGGCACGGGTTTCTTGTAAAATTACACGTTGGGCTTTGGGGTGGGGGTCAGCTCTGTGGTGGAAAAGCAGCAACGCCTACACAGTTTACTAAACTGAAGAAAAAGGAAGGACACGACTGCGTGGAATCCAGTATAAGTGTTGGAAAAAAACGCGGTGAATATTAAGGAAGTGCTGGAGGAAGAATCGAAAATTCAAAAAACCTCGTGTACCGGGGTGCCGGCAAACAGGTCACCGGGAGAGGGGGCTTGTCTAATGGTCAAACAAAGGAAATTCCAAATTCGGCTCACAACTAAGCCAGAAAAGGCAGTTGGACGGAGAAAAAAAAAGGCTTTGAAACCCGTGGTTTGTGTGGGCGGGTTCGAAAAAAGTCCCCAACGTGTAGGGAGGACTGGGAACGAGGGGACACAAACTGCCCCGTGGGTCCAAAAAAATCACGCTTATATTGGTAAAATGAAGGGAAAAACTCCATCGCCCGGGACAGTTGGCTGCAATGGGGGAAAAGGGCAGGAAGTACTGCCGTCCAGTGAAAAGGGATGAAAAATCAGTCTTCCCATGGAAGGGACGAGGGAACAACACAAGGGGGCAGGGACATGACGTAGGGGGGGAGCAACATTCACACAATAAACTTGAAAGGGAGTTTACATGCAAAGACCCCACCCCAACACAAACCAAAAACCCAAAAGGAGGGGATGCTTTTGGGGATCAAAGAAGGAAAAATGTACGGAAACTCCCTGTCAAAAAGCAACAAGGCTCCTCACCAACAAATCAGCCGGGGCACTTTTCAACACCACTACC
>Ga0179591_1310445_pt1 | contig 24281 bp, 16 predicted proteins | sample CZOMad2_1_08_16f_FD_182891 | JGI IMG/M metagenome (GOLD analysis project Ga0179591, IMG submission 182891) | Vadose zone soil fungal communities from Angelo Coast Range Reserve, California, USA - CZOMad2_1_08_16fungal (PacBio error correction) | ecosystem: Environmental > Terrestrial > Soil >...
CCTTCGGGGGATGAGACAATCCTGGGATGGCCGGCGAAAGTGGCGTAGTCTGACGATAAGAGACGAGTAAGCGTCGGAGGAACTTCTTCACATCAGACTTAAGCTCTCGCGAAATAAATTAGTCTCTTCTCAGGCACAGCTCCATGCTATACCAAGACTCCTCTCAGGAAGGGGGGCTAGCCACCGCCGAAGCTGCAAATCAAATCTAAGACTCTACGAAAGCGAGCGAGAAAAAGGGGGGAAAGGATGCCGACTTCTCAATTGAGGGGGGGAAGACTCGAGGTCCGCAGCACTAATAATGATGACAAGAGATAGCGGGCAGTACAATCAATATGGAATTTCTGTAAACCTGGCCAAGCCGGCCGTCGCTCTCTCAAAGTCAACCCTATACACGACCTATACGGGAGACGAAATTGCGCACAGAGCCGGTAACATCCGCAACAGCTAGTAATTTTTTAACTCGCTGCACAAAGCTTACGGGGAGAGGGACTGTGGGGGAGACCGTCTGAGGATTTGCTTCATAAATGGGGGAAGAATCCCTTCCACTAATGCTCTAAACTGAGAGATTGCGAGAAAGTTCCACATAAAACCAGACGGCGGGATACGAGATTGAGAAAAATACGATCAGGGTGATGAGCACGAAATTATCCAAAAAAGGAAAAGGACGAGGAGAAAAAACAGGGCCGTCCTAGCCGACATGAACTGTCGCGGAGGGAGGCGGCCCGGCTTGGAAAGCCCCTTATCCTCGCAAAAAGCGACTCGAAAGAAAAGGGGAGGCTAAAGGGGGGTTACTGGTCAAGCTCGGCTTGCGCACCGTGTGATCCGTGGAGATGATCGATTCCTTCAGCCGCACCTTACACGACTGGAAAGAAGGGCGAAGGGCGTCTACAAACGGAGGCCAACTGGAGAAAAAAGGACGGGGGTCGCCGCAGCGTGTCGCAGTAGCACGCGCCTGCCGCCTCAGACATTATTATCTCCGGAGGAAATCTTCAATCCGATGAGATCCAGTGGAAGGAAAAAGGCTTCTATCCTCTCTTTGGGATCTGCTAGATCTGCAACCAACGAACGAGGGGGGCGTTGAAGAGTATAGAGATCATTTCCTGGAGGCTAGGCCTAGGTTTACATGCGCCAAAGATCGAGCAACTGAACCTAGAAATCCGCTGGGAGGGGGAGTCTCATCCAGTTGCGAATCCGACTACTGAGAAAGGAGACTAATCTTAATGCATAATTCCAGGGTAGCCGCCGGATTTTCTAGAAAGCATAAAGAAAACTACTCTTGCAGTTGGTGAAGGAGAGGAAGGTAGGATCTCCCATTCAAACAACCGTTCATAATGAAGGAAGCAGAGAGCTTTGCGACCCTGGAGAAGAGAGTAAAATTGTGGGAACCGGCGTCCTAAGTTGGGGAAAGAGGCTAAAAAAGAGGGACAACTGGGGAAAAAAGTTCTCAGCAATAGCCTAGCCTCAATCGCAAATGGGGAAGCTGCGGGGCACGCCCTCAGAAGACGTGCATTCATGACTTCTGGCGGAGGAGGAGAGCAAGTGAGGGAGGTAAAAAAAGACCGCACATTCCGCCTATTCGAAGACGGATATGATCTGTGTTCTGTCGGCGTAAGGTCTCATGCGAAGAATCTCGAAAGCAATCTGCTCACCTCCAACGGCGAGAAGAGTAAAGATCTTTGGAGCAGAACGCAGTCAAAGGGATGTAAAGGATCCCATATCGGCTCCGCCGTACAGGAGGAGAAGCACGGAAAAGGGGGGGAGATGGGGGTTTGTAGGCTACTGTCAAGAGGAAAAAAACCCGAAATAGAGGAAAGGCGTTGGGCTAGTGAGCGAGATGTCACAGGATGCGATCAGGAAGGTCGACGTTGTGCCAGACTTGGCTCGCAGATCGCGTAAAGAAAAAGAGGCGGCGCGTGTGAGACTAGGGGGGAGTATAATTGTGCCTTCTTTGTGACGGAGAAAGGAAAGGAAAAGCGTGCAAACGCGGGGCGCATCTGTAGGGAAAAAACTGTTTTTTGCCTAAGAACAAGGGGTTAATCGAGCGAAAGATCCGGAGAAGCGGGAACCCTTAAATCAAGAGTAACGACGGCCAGGGGGGGGTGCTTGACAAGCCAAATCGAAGGGAACATAGCTCTCAACAAACTGAGGGAAAGAGAGAGATTTGTCAGAGGGGGAGGGGGGAGCATGCAACTCAAGAAAACGAGAAACGTCGGTCTAGCTTATTCCACTCAGGTGACCCGAAGGAGAGAAAGGGGACTGGGTCGGAGACGGGAGAGATTTCAAAAAACCAAGATTGAGTCAAAAACCCTCCCCCAATGCGACAAGGTGAGGCCCGCAGTTGGCAAGTCGGGATCAGAGCCACCACTAAGAATGTTCTCATTCTCAGGCCCTGAACCCGAGAGAAGGGGAAAAGCAAAAACTTTGCCGTCACTCGGCTAAAGTCAGTGAAAGGAAAACTCCAGGGAAACCGGATGAATCGCCTACGGTGAACAAGCGAATCAGGCAAAGCTCTTCGATCGTTTCTGCAGTGGCGCCGTGATCGATTACCGGATTCCGATTTTTCCCGTGAATGCGAGGAACGGAAAAGAGGACGAACAGCGGGATGGATGCGTGTGGGGGAAACCGGAATGCCTTGAAAAGAGTGAGGGGGGGGAAAAGCAAATCGCCGTTATTTAGCCCAGGGCTTGTAGTCGAAATGAAATCGAGACGCGACGCCCCCGACCTAAATAAAAGTCTTCACGGAAAGGGGGATGCACCGGATACCGCTACGCCCGCAAGCAAGAAGGCCAGGTCGAGGGGCGAGGATGCGAGGCAATGAAAGACTATGGAGAAACTGGCGGGGCGGGAGAGCGCGACGAAGGGGGGGGGCAGAATGGTCTATTTAAAAATTGCTTACAAATGCGGATACGGTCCCGACACTAGTCAGAAGGGAGCGCGGAGGCGCAAAAGCACTCCCTGAGGGCAGGACTCTAAGATGTGTTGACTCGCAGTGCGAGACTGGGAAAACCCACCGAAGGGGGGGTTCTCATATCTGGACGAGCAACGGACCAACGGAGGACGCGGAGGCTGTAATTCAAGCAATTCAGCGGTCTGGCCTGAGAGACAAGTTACCGCGGGCCGATAACGCTGGACTCTGGTATAGTTGACGAAAAGTGGAAGACTCGCGCCGCCGCTCTACGGAGAAAGCAAGGCAAAGAGAAGAGTGGGCCTTAAGCACCCCCGCGCGTCGGGGTCATAGTGAAGGACGAACGAGCGAGGAGACTGGAAAATTTGCGGAAGTGAATATTAGAACTCTTAAAGTGAAGAGGGTGGCTCAATATGGGGCTGAGGGATTCCAGAAAGGCGCAACTGGGGAAAAAATCGATGGAATCGCGTCGGCGAAACGAGGGGGGGGGGAACTCTCCTATATACTCCAGTCGTACGGGGAAAGGAGTTCTCTATTGGGGCCAGCGAAAAGTATTCAAGGTGCGCAAAAAAAGGGGGAAAGAACACATCCCTGAACGGCTGAGGCGTGGAGGTGGTCGCGGATCTCTGGAAACGAAAAGGAAAGAGTGCCGAAGAGATCATGCATTAAACATTGGGAACGTGAAAAAAAGACCCAGTCTGCATCGGGGGGGGGGCGATGGAGATGCTGGCAGGAACGTAGGGACGCATCACAGCGGATTCAAAAAGAATTCGTATCCATAGAAGAAAAACCAAAGAGCCAGGAGGGGAAGGTGGGGAAGAGCAGCGCGCGAAAGGAGGCCTAATCCTAAGCGGTCTAAAACAAAAAAAAACTACCATAAAGGTGGAGAGGGTGTTCACAGTCACTCCTCGGCTGGATGCGCCCCTGAGTGTGAATTTACGCTAGAACGAAGAGAGTCTCCAGGAGAATTCGTTTGGGAATGAAAAAGAATGGAGGGGAGTGAAGCTGTCAAACTAAAAAGAAAACGTCAAAGAGGATTCTGATGGTTTGTACTTGCAAAGAGAAACGAGGTGAGGGCGATGCGGGAAACTCGGGGATCTCTACAGGATCAGGGCCGTCTTCAGCCTGGAACACCACTCCCGTCGAAGAAAACGTTGATGAGAGGCGGAGGGGGATGTGGAGATAGGCCGTAGGGGGAATAAATAGTCGAGCAGGAGGGAGGATCGATTAGAAGATGTCATGGGGAATACATGGGGCGACAGGTAAGGAGGGAGGGGGAGCTTCCTGAGGCGGGAGCTTCGACTGTTAGTCTTCCTAGCGCCGAACGGTATCCACCGGTAGAGGGATAGGGGGTCGAAATATCAGGGGAGGGGGTCAGGCCTCAAGGGAATGTTAAGTGTTCCGCTTTCGGGAAGGTCATTGATAACGCGGGATAAGGCCGAGCGTCCTTGAAAGATCTAAGGGGAAACTATGTTACGAGTCTGGGAAAATCCTAAAAGGTTAGAAGAGTTGAAGGCCGTCGGAACTACGGACGCGGGGAGGTCTCGTTTGGGACACGTCCATAGAAAGGGGGGACGCAAAAATCTTTCCAGGGAAAAGGGAAAAAAAACTGAGAAGGGAGTATCCGCGGCTCGCTTCCAAATCTCTAGCGGGAAATGCGAGATACGTTTTGTCAGGGGGAAAAGAGAAAAATGGGACGTGTAGGGGGAGGTAGTTGCCCTAAGGTTGAGATAGAACGAAATGCAATACCGCAGTCCACACAAGGAAAAAGTTTGGGTCTGATCTAACCCGGGCAGCGGGGAAAATTGGGGGGAGGGGCGTCGATCCGTTCGACGACTTTCTTTCTAGTTAAAAAGTATGCATCTCGAAAGGGGCTAACTGGGGTGGACGACAGTGGAAACCATGCGAAGAAAGAATCACCTCGGAAAAAGATATGATCGGAGAGGAGGTCACTGAATCAGCGGGTCATCATCTCCAACTTTGAGAGCTTTTAGTAGAGGGGAAATAAAAAGGGGGTTTAAAAAGGCGAGGTGTGGAGAAACCCAAGACTGGAGAGGGGGGGGGAAAACGAGACTTGTTAATATGAGTTCATAGAAGGGTAACTTTTGTGAAAAATCTGGACTAGGGAGCCCTTAACACTTCGAGATGGAGGAAAAATCTTTCTTCCAACGGATATCTTACTCTACTACTTCCTACATGAATCTCGGGCGGGGAAGCGATGGTTAAAAAAGAAGATAGGCTTTGGACGGATGATGAGGATGAAGCGCCTACTAGAGGAAGTGTAAACGAAGAAATTGTTTCGAATTGAACTCTGCTCACAAATATAGACAAAAATATGAGAGAGAGAGAGACCCTTGTAATAGAATTTACCTAGCCTCTTCGAGGTCCACCATTAAAGCAAATCCTGAGGGCAGAGCAGGTAAAAATGGAGAAAATACGCCGAGAGGACCATCATGCTTGGTTGACTCATACACAGAAGAGAGAAACAGACCAGCCGGCGTCGGCCGGAGAAAAAGGGAAAAAGGGCGCAGGGAGGTCCTCCTTGTTAACAGAGAAGGAAGGGAGGAAGCCGCCGCAAGCATATTTTTCAGCCCAACGAGTAGAAGTGAAGGAAGGGTGACTAAAGAGAGGGAATGAAGAGATTGAAAAATAAAGGGAAATAGTAATCCGCATGAAGCGGCCATTGACAATCAGGCTGGGAGGTCGTCAGGGAGCTTGGAGACTGGGCGGCGAAGGACTTAAAAAGCAGAGAATCCAGGGGACGGGTACACGTCAGAGGTGAGGTCGAGCTCCAGCCAACTTCTATCTTAAATCCCTGCGCAAGAGTCAGAGTACTCAAAAGCGGAGGGAGAAGACCGAAACCCTGTCAAGATCTTATTATCTTTTAAGAAAAAGCAGGGGGGGGAATAAAGGATCGCAGGAAAAGGTTAGAAGACGTCTTTCGCCAGCAGGAAGAAGGAGCGGAGAGAAGAATAAAGCGTCATCAGGGGGTGGGAGACTCGGTGAAAGGGCTCAAGATCTTCCTTCGGAAATTAAATCACATGGGGGTTATTTGACCACGAGCCCGAAGCGGGATCTTTGAAAAACTGTCACCTGACAGAGCTACCATGCAAAAGTCCGTGAATCACCACCGAAATAATCTTCTCTGTTCTTGGTTATAAACAAGGAGGGGCAAACGATTGGCCTGAGGTAAGGATGGAGAGAAGATACGGGTCAAAAGAAATGATATTTATCAATCTATCGGAAAAAACCACCACGTACACTGACCCATCCTCACATGGACGGGAAGGAGGCATCAGGACCAGCGCAAAATAAGACCGCCTCGCGTAAAAAAGGATCAGTTGGAAAAAAGAAAATTAGGGGAGAACAGCGTTGAGAACCGTCTAATCTCTCTGATTTATAAACTCGGCTAGACTCGGAAAGAGGGGGGGAGTGACTCCAGTCCCCAAGATCGGCATTTTTTGAAGACTCACTATCTGCGGATAGAGGAACGGCGCGCTGTATCGCGCAAGGGATTTTGAAAAAAAAACGAGGGGCAAAAGGGGAGCAAAATACTCGCACCAGTAGACCCACCGGGACTGTAGAACTAGGCGGGGGCCGTGTAATTGCAGGAAGGAAACGACCGCTTACACAAGCTCCCCCCCAGAAACAATACGTAACGGCGTACGAAAGATTTCAAGACTTTGCAATACGGGGGGGGAGGGGGGGTGTGGGATTGACGATTCCTCCACACGGAGAGGAGAACAAAAAAAAAAATGGAGGGGGGGGGGAGGAAAAGCGAAAGATATCTGGGTAAAAAAGAGAGTAAAAAAATTAACCCATGAACCACGTCTAGAAGAACGCTAGGAGGGGGTAGAGGGAGGGAAATCTGGGGTTTAAGCGGAATAGTAGCCGGGCGAGGACATTCCTAATCCCGCAAAAAAAAGGGTCAAGAAGACGAGGAAAGACGAAGGGTTCTTATTTGATCCGTCCTTAGCAAGATAGGGCCCTGTGAGGAAGCTGGTCAGCGAGAAAAAAACTCGGGAAGTAGGACCTACCAATAGAACGATATGTGACCTAGAGGGGACTGATCGTGCTCCGTCCTATTGTTTTCTGACCAGCGCGAGAGAGGGGCCGAGGAGAGGAAAATCGGTCGACTGAAATGCCGACAAGGCTAAACGAAAGGTCGAGAGGAAGAAGGAAAAGGGGAGGGAGGGGGAGAGGAGGTTTTCAAGAGTATGTGTTTTTGAAAGGAGAGAGGGGGGGGAGAGGGACAGCTTCATAGGGCTCACGTCGGGAAAGGGGGGGGGAGCTAGTCTTCCACGTAAAATAACTGCAAATCTGGGGGGGGAAGTTGACATAACCTGAGTCATGAATAGAAAGTTACGGTTGGGAGGTCACGGGGGCGACGATTCCAAATGAGCCCAACCCGTAGAATTCAAAGACGCGGGGAGGGGGGGAGTGGTCCAAAGCAGAAGAAGAGGATCACCCCTAATCCTTGCACGGAAAGGAAAAGACTACAGCCAGAGGCTTTCCTGCGCCGCAGAGAGAAGCCAAAAGGGGAAGATTCAGGCTCAACGACATAAGAAGGAGACTGGAGGAAAATGCTTTCTTGAGATCAAAGGAATTTACAGAGGGGGGGGCTGAGTAGCAAACAAGAGAAAGAAAACGGAGGGGGGAGGCGCTACTTTACAATGAAGGGAAAGCAGGGGGAAAGCTAATATCTCTTTAACCATGAAAGAGCTCGAGAAAGGACTCCAAAGATCAAGGTGAAGACGGCCCCCAAGGGTCCGCCTAGATCGAGGGGACAGGGAGGCCAGGACGGGAGGAAGGGAGATTAAGGAAGAAGGGGGGAAGGAGCGCTTCCAATAGAGAAGAAAGGCGAACTCTCTTGTTTGGAGTGGGGTGTTCGCCCCGAGAGGGGCCTGAAAAGAGGGATACTCGAAGAGAATGGAGCACGGTCGGCTTCAGCCGCCGTATAGGGGAGAGAGGTGGGTGGATGAAGAAAATAGTAAATGAAAGGAAATTAGGGGTCTTTGTACCTCAATGCTCGGAGAAGCAGAGGGGGACGGGAGAAAAAAACGGGGGACGGGAAGGGATGGACGTACAACAGCTAAGGATTTACAAGTGGATACGCGGAAGAGCATGAGGGGGAAGGGGGACAAGGGCATGCTAACTCGCGTTCAATAGAAACAGTCTGAGACAGTTCATACTCAAGGAAGGACTAAGGCTCCCTAATCCTGAAAGAAACCATATCCCGAACTGTTTCATATCCTTCCAAGTAGGGAGGGAAAGCTTAGAAGAAGGACCTGAGGGGGGAAGTCCCCGGGCGTGATACGACGGGGTTCCTAAAGGCTGAACAAAACTTCTAAGGGGAGTTGTAACAGAAGAGCGGGAGGAGGATGACGCAGAAGGGCTAACCAGGTTTCTTAGTCTAGTCCAAACATCTACGAGGCGGGGGGGGGGGGGTCGGGGGGTAAAAAGAGACGCCGCAAAAAAGCTATCAATTGCCGACCGTCGTCAAAAGAGGGGGGGAGAGAGGGTCTGAAGAAATAGAAGCTCAGCAGAAAGAAAAAAACCAGGGGGTGGGTCTTATCAAATCAAGAGTAAAAGAACCGGTGAAGAAGAATTTTCCGTCTGACGGCTTCGGGATTACGAAAAAGAAAGAAGGAGTACTCACGCAAACATGAGACTGTAAGTTAAGAACAACTGGGGCACTTCTGGGGGGGGGAGGGAGAAATGACACTGTCGTCGTAGGATCAAAAAGTAGGCAACTAAAAAAGCCCTTTCTCTGTGGGATAAGGAAAGAACAGTGGAAAAAGGGGGAAGAGAGAAGAAATTTACACCTCCCAAAGCGTGGACCGACCCAGGGGGGGAGGACGATTCTAAATAGAGACGGAAAGAGGGAAGTGGGAGGAGACGACATTACGAAAAAGAGGATATCAACAGACTGCTCTATAGATTTGCAGCTCAAAGGAAAAAATGGACGCACTTTTGCGATCGATGATCAGACCGAGACGCCGGATGTGAACGCCACGAGGAAAAGTCCTATCCGAGCCTATCGACTGATTTACGAGCACCTCCCATCACAAGTCATTTTGCGGGCTCCCGGCTCGCGCTGCTACACACACCCGCTAAAGTATTCACATTAACTCGCTCTCTCTCCTGGTCCCTCCTTGATACAAACGATCTAAAAAAAGCAACGACGGAAGTCGACCGTAAGAAGGCGTAATATGTCTTGCCGTTAAAAATAGGTGGACTATACGGCATTTCCGTCTCATCTTATTTTCTATCCACGAGGTAATAACGGCGACTAATGCACAAGAGCTAAGACCGGATTGAGAAAGGGGTTTCCATGCATTCAAGGAGATCAGGGGCTCAGTGGGAAAGAGAAAGAAATTATTACACTCTCTCCAGGAAGAAAAAGAAAAAGAAATAGAACGCATGGGAGAACAACTCCTGACGACGGAAAAAAGTGTCCAGACCGAAGAATCGCTCAGGACTCTGGTAAGAAAAGATAAGAGGCCACGAAAAGGGGACGATTTGAAAAGGAGGAGGGCAAATCGGGAATCGGGCTGGGCCTGGAAGACGAGGGGATTGGGCGGGAAGAAAGGGAGCTCTTACGCTAACAGAGGCTCGACTGGAGAGAGGGGAGTAAGACCAGAGTTCTAGAACTGGAATGAGGACGATCTGTTAAAAATACTTTCGAAATCGGCGGAGATGAGCGGAAGAAGATGAAGAATAAATGCTTCTGATCGGAAAGAGATTCAGGGCTAAGAAAGAAGGAATCACTTCGCTCTCATCAACTCAGGAAGGGGGGAAGTGAGTTGCAAAAGCGAAAAAATTGACAAAAGGGGAAAATTATTTATTATAGTTCCTGGGATCATCCTACTGAAAGTCGACTCTTCTATCTCCGGAAGTTTGGAAAAACCGATAAGCCGGAGCGCCTGCGATTATCCGGATAGACAGAGAGAAAAAGGTATGAGAGCAAACGAATCACGAGTCACTCTTCAGGAGCTGATCAAGAGTGAAAAAGGACCGCGTAAGCCTCGATGACTAAGAGAAGCAAATGAACAAACGACTGGAAGATCTTTGGAAAAAATCTTTAGCGAGCGATTTCGGCAGATTGACCAGGAAAGGGAAAGCGAGCGGCAAAGCACTAAAAAGAACAATCTAAGTATTTTAAGGGAAAAAAGTCAAAAATGGCAGAAGAAGGGGGGGGGCCTTCTAGCGGCGTGCAAACAAGCTGGGACATTACAGAAACGATACTTCTGCGGTTCAATAGGGATCTCTTATTAACCACGGAAAAGAGTGGTGTCGGGGGGAAAATGAGCAGACCAGTAAAAACGGTCGTGCGAGATCATGGAAAGGCGGGAAGAAAAAATGAATCGCGCAGGATACAGGGTTGGAAACTCTTCAGAAAACATTTTGGAAGAGTCAGTAAAAAGAGAACCCAAATGGTACCAACGGCGTTCTACGATCAAGAAAAAAAAAGGACAGTTTAGAGCGCTGAGGACCAAGGGGACTCGGCTGATCACCTCGAAGTGGAAGGCAGAGGCAGTCATGAGATTGCGAGGACCGAAAGGCTGGGGCCATCCAGGGAAATTCAAGCAAGAAAGAGCTAATCGGGGAATGTAGGAGGGGCGGGATCTCCTGACTACAAGCAATTCTACAAAGAGAAACGTAAGGAGTTACAGAATATGGTCACCACGGCTCACAGGGAGGTGGGGGGGAAGGAAGAATAAAGAAAGGACTTGGGTATGCCTGGACTTAAGAGAAGAAGGAACGAAAGTCTGAAATAGCACTGCCGACACGGGCGGAAGAAGAGGACGACATTTCGGTGGACGTTAACAGAGAAGCAAAGAACGCCAATTTGTTTCCAGACTGGGCAGAAGCAAGACGCGGGGAGCTTCTGGCATGACTATAGCTCAGGCATTCACGTCGTTGAGTGGAGGTCACTAATCAAGGCGGCAGGCGGTTCGGGGGGGCTGTGGGGGGCAGGAGGGGTTTGGTTGGGGGGCTGCATAAAGTGCAAATTTTCGCGCGGGAGAAGATCGTGAGCCTCGGGACAATTAATGTCCCGTACTCCGCCGTAGATTAAGGGTCGGGGCGTGGTGGGCAATCCCACCAAAAGGGAAACAACAAATGAGGACAACAAAAAAGGAGGGGGGAAGCGAGGATGTTCAACTTCTTAGTGGGAGCATTCATGCAACACCAGAGGGAAACTGCGTCTGGGACGAGATGATTCAGTAAAGAGCACAGGAGTTGGAGAAGAAATGGGGAACCCAAGGGTGCTTGCAACAAAAACCAGCTTACACCACATGAAAAAAAGGTGTAAGCCTGTGAAGTGACAAGCACCACTACGCAGGAGTTTCAGAGGACACCCATTCCCTATCCCATAATCAGCCACGAAAATGGTCGACTAAGCGATCTGAGAGACAGTATAAAACGTGACAACCCAAACCCGTTCAGGGTCCAGAGGTGAAATAGAGCGACGATGAAAAAGGAGAGGACAGTCTGGTGTGCGGAATAAATCTCTGAACAAGGACGCCCGTTTCCGGTACCTAAACGGAAAGGACTAACCAGTATGCAGACATCAAAGGGAGCAGGAGGATGCCAACAAATCTGCGTGGAATGGTGAGGAGGAGGATTGTCCTCGACGTTCCGCCCGACATAAGATGGGAGGGAAAGGATGAAGGAGGAGGAAAAGGGGAGTGGAACGCATTATCTCCTACCAAGCTCGGCCCAAAAAAAAAAAACACACCACCAAAAGATCATTATTGGGGGGGAGGGCCATTAGGCCTGAGTCCCATGACGAAAAAGTGGACTTGTCTGCTCGGGAGCCGGCGACGCCTTGGTTGACAAAGTGAGATGGTGGTCGGGCATTGTCATGCACCATGTGGCGTACCGTAAAGGAATAGGTGCATCAAGGAACGCAAGTCACAACCAGGAGCAGAGCAGGATGAAGGTGGTTGAATGGGGAGCTCATTCGAAGAATATGAACACTCACGCTTGGGGGGTTCTCAGAGGAGAAAGAAAAAAGCGGCAGGCGGCAGTCGTGGACGGAGGGAACATCTCGCTTGGTCGGTTCGGTCGAGGCTTAGCAACCGGCTTAGCCGGAAAAAAAATCTAAAATTTAGACGGGTAGAAGTTGAGCTAAAAAATTGAAACGGGAGGCATGAAGCCTGATCTCGGCAGCTATCAAAATCCTCGTAGCGGAAACGGCGGACCGATCTTCACTTGGCTAAAGAGCACTACTCTCGCTTGAAATTGGAAGTTCTTTCAGGGGGATCCGCTTAAGGGACGGGTTGGAGGCAAGCAAGGGAGAAAACGAGCGGGACTCTGATCTTTCGATAGAATCATTATGGGAACGTGGACTTGACAGTTGGTGTAAAAGAGCCCCGCCGTCCTGAGAGTTTCGCTGGGGAAGGCCTCGTAACTAATCGGGAGGAAATTTTCAACCGAAGGAAATAATAAGAAAGCGATCGGGAGTCGATCAAGAACCTTCAATGGACGCTAAGTTCAGGGGTTCGGGACTCTCGATCTTCTATGAGGACTCGGAGTAAATGTCTGCGCAAGCGCTTGCACTCAGCGTGAAAAAGACAATATGTATTCAACGCCACAGCGAAAAAGAGGATACTTAGGGGGGAACTCGGGACGCCGCCCGGCTTCGAAACCTACTCTTCAAAAACCCTAAGACCGAAGACTCGTGAAAAGAAGAGGGGAACAAGGCACCTAATTTTCGGAATGCAAAAGGATAGTGAGACGGGTGCAACTGGACAAAGGTCTTCGGGGAAAAGGAGCGAGATCGGGCCCGTCTTTCGGGAAGTCAAAGCGTGATTATTTCGCCCGCGACGAGCAGTGAAGAACTGTTGGTCAGCAATCAAATGATGTGCCGGCGGGGGCGCCTGAAACCTTCGCCTGGCTGGCTTGGGCGTCGAGTTGATGGTTGTGCACTCCTAGGAAATGGAGAAAATCTTTCGAAAGGAAGTCGGGAGTGAGATCTCCGGTACGAAATCTGGGTAAAGTGGACTCCATAAGATTCATTCACACTGAGGGTAGATCTTCACGTCTGCGGGATCTCAGATGAAAAAGAAGCGATCTTCTGAAAATCGAAGGGGGGGCCCAGGGAAAAAGAAATTTCGAAGCACTAATGGTTTTTCCCTCCTAAAGACTGGGCAGGGGCTTTTCATCTCGGCCTTGGAAAAAGAAACGGCGATCTTATTTGGGCGAAGCTGGAAACCTGGGACGTATATTACGTACAGCTGATGTATGTACAAAGAGCACTACAGAAACGTATGCCGGCTCGGGGGGAGCAGCACGTCGACTTCAGTCTATGGGGGGGAGAAGCTTTTGACAATAAAAAGTTGAGGCGAAACAACTTTCCCTTGCTTGGGTCAGTCGTAGCAGGCTGCATCGCGCAGTACCAACGATTTCAAGCGGGGGGAAAATGGGCTCGATGGGTCCGGGGTTAATTGGGATCCTAGGACCGATGGTCCAAACTGGTCGTTGAAAAATTTTTAATGCCCCTGGGAAAGAATTCGGACGGGGATCTTAGCGCTCTCACAGGGAAGCAAAACACCCGCCTGCCAAAGTTGGGGGTTGTGGATCAGACCTAATCAGTCGGGTCGAAAGATGCCAGTGGCTCTCTGACATTGGTCAGAGTCGGCAAGGGGGGGATAGAACGCTTCGGAAAGTGATTTTAATAAATGAAAAAACAGGCGCTAATGCCGCCCGCTGAAAGATTGTTGGGAGGGGGGGGAGGTTAAGTCTCTCTTGGACCCCGTAATTCTCTAAGGATGCGATCCTTTTGGGGGATTCGTCGACGGGGTCGGGAAAGCGGGTTTTTAGGGAGGGAAAGGGTTGAAAAAATTAACCAAAACAGGGCTTCGAATGTGGGTGGGAACTACGAAAAACTTTTAGGGAGAACTTGATCTACTTTCTTGAGAAGGTCAGGCAGGATCATAACGGGGGGGAGTGGCACGGACCTCTTCTCATAGAACGCGTGAGAAAAGAATGGAATGGTCTGAAACGGACGAAAGCGTCCTCGACGTGCCGCAAAGCTCTTGCTGGTGTCGGAGACCGGAAGAGGATCTTGGACTAGGGTCAGAAAGTAGCAAGGAGTCCGTGAGTACAGGTTGTTACCTGGTCTAAATTGTCTCAGAGCGCGGGATCACCAAAAGAGATCCATCAAACAACGCTAGCTCTATATAAGGGAAGTCAGTATTGTCCGCTTATCGACGCATGACACACCAACTTGACATCCGTGCGCCGGACGTCGATTAAGGGGGAGCTAGGTCCACGGCGGAATAATAGGATAGTCAGGAGGGGAGCCGTCACAAACTCCGTCCGGTGAAAAGGGACAGACCCGTGAGGTCAACTCACGAGGGGAGGGATGTGTGTAGGAGACGCTCAGGAGGAGGATGTCAGAAAGCTCTTTGCAGGTCAAATCGCTCTAAGCCGCTCTTTAACTGAAAACTTCATCTGGAAAGGAAAGTGCTTCTCGTCCCGAGAAGGAAGAGAAAACAAGGACGTCGCTATCTCGGAGCGCAGCGGCTTCGGCGGCTAAAATCTGCTGTCGGACTAAAGAATAATGTCAGCTAGAAAAAACTCCGGAGGCCCAGGGAAAGATAGGAGATAGAGAGACTTCATCGTCGCGATGTCTGGGCCCGGGGTGCCTCCTGAGTTCAAAAAAGGCCATTAGCATTTCCGAAATAGGGCGTCAGGTGGGAATGAAGCAGGGCGGGTGAAAACCCGCGCAGCTCGTCTATAAAAAGAGGAGCGCATCTGGGAGGGAGGGATTGAAGAAGGGATAGTCAAGGACGGTGTCTCATCAGAATGGGCAACCGTAGAAGTAGTTGGGATGTCTCGATAAAAAGGCGGACGAGCTCGAAGAAGTTCAGAAAATCAGGTCATCTTCCCAAAGAATCCTCTGAAAGAAGTTTTCTTTCTAAACCGGTGAAACAACTATTGGCAGGATGGTAGATTAGACTAAAAAGAGGTCAAGAGAGATATGCTCTGGGGGGGGGGCGCTCAGTAAGCGGGACACCATTTCCAAAAATGACCAACATAAAGAAATAAATTTCCAGTTCTTAAAGGCAAGAAAACGCCGAGTGCCGAGAAGAGGGTGGGGGGGAAAAGCATTAATCGAAAGAGTTGCAGAAATATACACCTGCGCGAGCGACTCCTTTCAGGGACGCGGATGGATAAAGAGTTAGTTCCCCGAGAGTCGGAAGAGACTTAACGAAAAAGCTCTTGGCTTCGATGAAACACGAGCGGATTTTCGGCGGGGACAAAAAGAAAAGCAGCCCTACAAGGGAAAAAGGATAAAAAGGGATACAGCTGCCAAGTCCCGCTACCAAGAGGTCCTTTCCATCGGGGCAAGGAGTCATCTTGGAGAATTAGAACCGACTCAATCGCTACGAAAAAAAAAAAACACCGGGACCGCCCGAAACACGAGGAGCTCCGCGGGTGGAAAGACGGAGACTGGGAATTTATGACAAATTTCAGAAAACAAAAAATCCACGGGCTAAAAAGGAGGGGGGGAAGAAGAGAGAGAGCGGTGGAAAAGAAAGACTCAGCCACTGGAAAAAAAAAACTCAGGGCTTACCGCTGAGGGGAGATAATCGACGTGCAGAAGTTGAAGTATCTGGGTTGCGGCACTGCGGTTTTTAAAGGTCCGGAACTAAAGGAAGATCCTAAGAGGGAAGGGAAGGGTCGCTTGAGAATCTTAAAGGTATGGGAGGGAAAAGGGCACGATTGTAGGCAGAGACCAAGAAAGGGAGTCCTCTCAACCACTGAATCACGGTGAAAGCCGACTTTAGATGGAAGCACGTCTCGTATGCCTTAGGGGGGGGAAAACCGAAACATCATCGGTCTGCACTAAGCGTTTCTGCATCGATTTCCAGGCGATCTTAAGCAAGAATGGAGATGGGGCGATTCATATAAAAATACGAATTCGAAGGGTGGAATGGTCAATTTGGGGAAAGGGGTTTGTGCTACGGCGACCTATTCAGGAGACCAGATGTTTAAGACTTACAAAATGAAAGAGGGAAAAGAAGTTTTTGGAAAGGGTAGGGTAAGTTGGACAGGAGGGGAGTCAAAAAGGAAGGGCATCTCAACGAGCGCAGATTCCTCACTGATGAGAGGCGGAAGGGGTCAATCCAATAAAAGAGTGCGTAGAAGCAGAAAATGATTAACTGCACCCCATGAGATAATCCCTTGAAGCTTACAGCGAGGCCGGTCGTCGAAAAAGAGGCGAAGAAGACGATGTCGCTTCAAAAGAGACAGCCCGATAAGGTCGGACGGGAGTTAAAGGGCCTGAAGAGGAAAGGACAGGCTGCGGCGGCAAAAGAAAAAATACTCTGAAGAGGCCGCATCAGGGTCTCGAAATGATCGTGAATGGGGTCAAACCGATGAGAGAAACGACATACGCGGTGACCAGGGAAGAAAAGAGGACGCCACCACCGAAGTAAAATCGACACACTTACGCCCTCACGAAGAGGATAATGGGATCCTATTATGAAAGAACGGACCTGGGGAAAAAAAACTCGCTGGCCCCGTTGAAACGAGAAGAGGGCAACGCTGTGGGTGAAAGAAAAAGCGCCGAGCTATCCGCTGAACTTAGTCACTACGATAAAGCATCTGAGAGGGGGGGGGGGGGGGACAAAAATGTCTGGAAGGAATAAAGAGGGGTTACGCTTTGAAGAAACATAAAAAAAAGTCCCATGTCGGGGAGCGCTAGGGAACGTGAAGATCCTCTCAGAAGGGGAAGCGGAGGCCGTGTAAGGGGGGGGAGGGGGCGCGCGCAACTAGGACAGGATTGAAGTGGGATCGAGCTTCCCCAGGGCCTGGTATTGGAGAGCGGGGGAAATGAGAACCGTCGGTTCGAAGTCATACCACAGCATAGACGTCGATCTTCTAACGAGAAGACGACGACCAGCGGACGGATGAGAAGGCAAAATTCAAACGCAAGAGTTCGAAGTAATCGGCGATGAGGAACACGTGAGGAAGTGGCATCCCGAGGGAAAAGAAATCGACGGAGGGCCTGAAAGAGCGAAAACTGAAAAAACAAGTTAGCTCAAGCAATTACTGTAATAAAAAAAGTTCTTCAAATGGTCCAAACACCGACACGGGGGGGAGTACTTTTTCACCAACTCGCCAAGACCCACGCGCTTTCGAAGCAAAGAAAAACTCGCCGCTGGAAGAGAATGCTAGGAAAAAACCGAAAATCGCCGCAACGCAATGAACAAAAAGTCGGCTCATTGATAAGGGGAGACGGCGTCCTACACCAGACCCGAACTGGAGATATGGGCTTCAAGCGGAGCAGACTCGAAACCCGGTAAAGCAGCGAAAGAAAAAACCAATTGAGGCTGATTTAGAACTTGGGCAGGGGCGGGTGGAATTCGTTCACCTCAAACGAGACGATCCTGTCGCGCCCTTCAGAAAAATTCCAACCAGTACAACTTTCAAGCTAGTGTAGAAAGACGAAGGTTGACCAAAAGAGGGGGGGGGACGGTCAATATTTGAATAAGGAACTGTAAGACTAACTGTCTCATTAATACAGAAAATGAGGAATTGCAAGGACGACATTGATGGCAAGTCACCGCGAGTCGCCGAGTCCAAAGGTACCGGACTCAACGAATGTAATCCTTTGGTTTTGCGAAGAATTGGGGGGGAATAAAAAGGGCAGCCTAAGATGAGTCACGTCAAAAAAAAATCTCAAGGCCGCGGGAAAAGCTTACCCAATACATCACAGGGGGGAGCTTAGAAAACAGAGCGACAGTTAGGAAAAATTGCCGGGGAAATAGACGAATTACTCTAACTTCGGAAACGCAAACACGCCTTCAAAGAAAAACGGGGGGGAACATTACTGACAAAGAAAAAAATGTCGCAAGGAAACCATCCCTTCAAAAGGCTAGACGCATCAAAAGTCACGAGAGCAAAACGCCGAAGTAAATTATTCAAACGGAGCAAAGGGACCTCTAGCCGTAGTAGGGTTCATGCTTCGTCCGAAATAACTTCGGAGTCAGTCCACGAATTTGGGAAAAAGCTCCAGAAGAAGTAAAAAAGGATCGGCGCGGGCCTTACCAATCATCGAAGAGGTCGTGGGACTTTACCCCAAAAAAGATCGATCCTTGGAACCGAGGAACGAAGTCTAGGGGGGCTAGGGGTGGCGAACCTTCGCAATCCGAAGGAAACGAGGGAAGAGTACTTTGGAAAAAGGGGGAGATGTCGAGAAGACGAGGGGGTCTTTTGTAATACAGAGTAGGATGACAGGAAACTGGGAAGAGGTTACCAACGGAGGCATCGGACTGGTCGCGGGCTTTTAGAGGGCTGGGGGGAGAAGGCTTTGATACGGAATCGGGGGAAGGCACTATATAAAAAATCAGAGTCCTTTCGAATCGATGGCCGAATGCAAAGGAAAATGATCTCAGGACCGCCACTAGGAAAAGGCTCAAAGCATAGATAGCAAAAGGTCTCACAGAAGGGCGGACATTAATCTGGAAAAGGGAGACCGGGGGTGGGGAATCTTTATCGGTAAAAATCCCTCAAGAGGGAAGGGGGGATTACTGGGCGTAGAGAGGGAGAAAAGTAACAAAAAAAAAGGTCGAATTACCTGGTCCAGAAACGAGAGAAATTCGTAGAAACTCAAGCCGCGCGGCCAACAGCCTTAATGGCAACCGAGTCAAACTCTGGGAAAGAGAGGAGACGTTAAAGCGCAGTACTTGAAAGCACCTAAGGGCTAAGCTCTGATATAATCTTCACCAACCAGACAAAGGCGTCCTGCGATGATCTGGGGGTTCTTTCTTTGCTTAATTGGGGAATTGCTGTTTTAATCATCTCAGATCTGGCTATAAAAATGCACCGCAACGAAAGCTCGCGGCTTTTAAGGAGAGAATCCAAAAGAAGAAGGGTTAATAGAGGACACTCTAATCTTAAGGACAGACATGGCCCTCAGAAGAAACTAGTCTGTCTCTCTCGGGATTACCACTCGGACTGAGTTTTCAGCAAGAAAAAGAGTATGAGGCTCCCAGGCAAAACCATTTGATTCTGCAAGGATCTTTTGCGGACTAATTAATTGACGAAACCACCAACAAAAAAAAAAAAAAAAAAGAAAAAAAACAACAACAAACAAACAAAAAAAAAAAAAAAAAACAAAACAAAAACCCCCACACCAACAAAATAAACAAAAGAAAAACCACCCCAAGAAGAAAACAGAGACAAACAACGATACAAAAAAACAAAAAAAAGAAAAAAACCCACCCAACTTAATTAGGTTTATCCTTCCTGAACATTTTGGCAACTATAGGGAAAAAAAAACATCTTCATACACAGGCTCCGTCTCATCCTAGGTGAGGCTTAAAGCAAATGGGACTCGGTGTAAGCGGAGAAAGCATAGGCCATACATGAATGCTTGCGGGGTCGGCGATCAAGAGACGGGGAAAGCCAGAAAGGGAACGAAGAAGGCGAGCCAATCTCCGGTGAATTCTAGGGGACGCAGAGAGGATAATCTCTTCGAGTGCAATAAACACGACAGCCAACTTGCGAGAGCGGACCGGAAAGCGTTGCGGGGCGTTCAAGCCTAACCGGGGAAATGTCCGGGCAAGCAGAAAAGAAGGGGAGTTGCGGGATGCCGTTGATCGCAGCAAGGAAATACGTTCGCAAATCCTGCTCTAAACAATAGGGACGGGGAGAGGGGCGGAAGATTGCAATTGATATGGGGTCACGTCAACAAGTGAAAGTTTTACGGATCGAAGTGGTCTGACAGAGAATTCGGCGGCGGTCTAATATGGCGGGGCGAGTATAATGCGGAAAAAACTGAAAAAAATTCGTGGGGCTGATCACGAAAAAAAGGGGGAACTCAGCCACTCACATCAGGGGGGCAGAAAGGGTTTTTGCCTGAGATCATAAAAAGGGGGCAGAAGGCGGAAAGGTAGCGGTGACGGAACTCGGGAAAGGGTACAGACAGGAAAGAACGGATGTGGACGGGGTGCTTGGTTCATGAGCACCAAAGGAAGGGACAACTAGAGAGACAACAAAAATGAGGGAAGATGAAGATGGTCCTTAGAGCTTGAAAATGGACTCACAACAACCGATCCACATGAGCCTACGGCTGTCCTAGTATCTTGTAAAAAGAGGGAGATCCCAGTGCTGGAGGGGGAATAATCAAAGATGCCACGTGAGAAGCAAAACACGCTGGGGGCCCCAAGCGGACGGGCATGCAAGCCTTGCCTTCGGTATCAGCAAGGGCGGAGGGTTCGCAGTCTGCAGGGCAAAGCGGGAAAGTCAGACCACGCGCCGGCTTGGCCCAGGGTCAACTAGCGCGATCCAGCTTAACGTGACGCCCGGAAAGGGTTAGACCGAGGTTGACATCGCGAGAAAATGCAAAAACGAGGGTCGCAGGGATCGTCCTTGCCTCAAAAAACCATTGAGACTATTTTCACCGGGTTTCTTAAAAAAATTCGAAAGCAGTGGTCCGTAAGCCTAGAGGGATTTGATTATTGTGGGGAAAAAAAACGGAAATCCCTGTAGCACCATGGCAGGGCGACCAGTCGGAAGATTAGACAGCGGTTGAGGCAAGTAGTTGGGGGGGGGGGGAACGAGACGGCTGCGAAATGCCCAAACTACGAGATTAAAAGACGTTCTAAAGTTCTTGAGGGGAAGCCGGTGAGAGATCCAAGAAATCAAAAGGAAGAGGGAACATTTGGTCTTGAAGGGCGATGAAAAAAGTCCGGAAACCCAGTTCCGAGAGTGAAACTGTCTTCTTCTGGTGGGCGAACGCCTGGCAAAGAATGGTCACGATTTGGGTTCATTTCAAAGGCGAGGTCCCTTCCAAAAAAAAGAGTTTCATCTGAGCGAAAGCAGGGCAAAGGGCTCCCTGCGCTTCGCTAAGAGTGACCGTGGGATGCGGGCGCTGCGAGACTTATAAAATTTCAAGCACGCGGATTGGTTGGCAAGAGAAGGCAAAGGCCGCGGGGAGCGGAGGAGCGTTAATTCAGGGGCATGCAATGGGGCGGGAAGGATTCGTCCGGCGGGAGGAGACTCGGCTGAAAAAACTCTAGGGGGCTGGGGGGTCTCGGAAGAGGGTCGACAGAAGGGGGCGCGAAGAGCGCATCCGGAGAACCTCGGAAAAGCAAGCCCTTCCCAGTAAGACTAAACAGAGTCAATGGTGGGCAGAGTCCTCTAATACAACGCGCGGGACTTAGATACGGTGGGGGCTGGAAGTTCAAGTGAAATGCAAGGTGGACAACAGTGTAAAAGAGATAAAAAATCGGGAAACATATTCGGCGGGCGTCTAGCGGGGAGCATAACTTCAGCCGTTAACGTCGCCAGTTGGTGGTAACGTCCGACGAGGAAAGAAGGGGAAGCCAGGGAACGCGGGCTGGTGAAGCCTAGAGAATCTCGAGATTCACATGGGGGAAGCCGGGCTAAGAAATCATTTACCGCCTGGAGCATGGTTCGAGAGCTAGGCGCGAAGGACGATTAAAACTCGGAATTGTTCATTGTCGGGGAGAGGAGGGCCCATACTTCTTAAAATCAAATTGAGCTGGCTATACGGAGGGGAAAAGAAAAAAATCTCGGACAATAAACGAATGAGTTCGGTGTATCTCCCAGCGCCGTAGGAGCTTCAGGGGGGGGGGGGTAAAGCAAGACGAGAGCACCTGCGGGGGAAGAAATCACTCAGGGTTCTCCGAAGCCCGAATACTCTAGGCCGGGGAACAGGAAAATGCAGAGATTTCGGACGGGGGCGTTGAGCCATTGAGCATAAAAGAAAAATTTAGGGGGCTGAGGTTACTTGAGAGCGGAAGGCGGTGCCTGTGGAAAAACTCGAGGGAGAAAGGGGATCACGACAGAGGTAAGGCCTGAGGAGGTCTGCAAAAGAATCAAACCTGAATAGACTAGGAAACCGGGGACCCCACCAGGGGGACAAGACATCGTCACTTCTACACAGGGGGTCAGGTATGCGTAAAAGAGTGGTTGCAGAGCGGCATAGGGGCGTGTGGAAAAATAGGACGCATTATGTCGGATGCTTAGACGGGAATAACGTCCCAAATGTTTTCCTGGGGACAAAGCTCCTTCAATTGGTGTCGTATTCAAAAACGCGCTGCGGGCAATCAGAGTGGGGGGGGAAGCTCGGCGGATAAGCCTCGTCTCGAGAGGGGGCCGCCCCAGGAAGCCAGGCGGTGAGGGGGCCGATAGATAATGTTTCGCCTGCCAAAGGGGAAGTTATGTCGCGGGGACAACGCGTCCGGATCGGAGGTCAGAGGCAGTGTATAGTCTGACGGAGGCGCAGGGCTGCATCAGGCCGGAAACCCAGGAAAAAAGGAGTTGAAGCACGTCAGAGTCGAGCGGATGGATCGTTCCCAGAAGAAATGGTGAAGTCGAAAAGGTAAGGAAACGGCGAGGGCTCAGTTCAGGAGAAAAGCCGGCTCTAAAGAGTTACAATTCGTCTTTGTACGGGGGGCTCTAGAAGTGTTGTCCAAAGGGGAAAATTCGAAAGATGAAACTGTTTGAGCGGTGGAATTGCCGACGGGTATAGAGACCGGGGAAGGGGCAGGGTGAATGGCAGACAGGTCATGCCTGCCACACACTACTAAAAAAGGTTTGTGGGGAGGTGAGAGCCAGCAACTCAATTGGCTTTTGTCGATACAGTTAGAGAATCAGAGCAATATAACCGTATCCGTGAAGATAGAACCGAGGGGACGAGGGAGAGCCATTCTACGTCATCGGAACGTCGCGTATGCAAACGAAAGCATCTGACTCATGAAGAAAAAAACATCTCTTAAAACAGGCGAACTTTTTGCACTGACGGGTGTCAGGGCCAAAAGGGGATCAAAATGTGTTCTGCGGCAAATGGTTGGTGGGAAAGGATACAACCAGGCAAAAAATGAAAAAGAACGGGAGAAGCACTTTATTACTAGACCGCTGGAGTAAGAGCTTGGGTGGTAGGGGAACAGGCGCATTAAGAAGGGTCAAAGCCCAAACAGAAGAGAATAGGCAAAAAGGTTAGAAAACTAGACTGGCCTGCCTCGAAGCAACGCATTCCATCACTTTGGGAAGGAGAAAGGAAGAGCCTAGTCTGGTTCAGGGGGTTCAGGTTAGAAGAATCAAATGGATGAACTGGGACGACCGACAGGGGGATAAAAGTAACTCGGGGTAGCACCCAATGAAGAAAAAGGCTAGACAGGAGATCTAGAGCACTTGAAGACCGGAAGACTTAGCGAAAGGCAGCGTAAACAATCCGTTCGCCGACGGGGCTCGGAGGGGAAGTCGGTAACATCTCAGGGAAAATGGGGGGTCATTCCACGGGCGTTGGCATCCAAAAAAAGAAAAATCCGCCGTAGGGGTCGATAACCCGTGAGGAACAAATCAAGGCGGGGCATAGTGGTAATCTTCTCCGCGGCAGCAAGGATCGTAAACAAAAAGGGATCGGGTTCACCAACGAAGGAAGAGTTACGCGCGTGCTCTAAGGTTGAAAGGCCCAGGGAGGGAGCACTCCTCAACGCGCGATCAAATTGCAGAAAGGTCCAGAGAATTAGGGCGTCATCATCGAAGTAAAAGCGGGAGATATCAGTCAAAAAAAGGATGAAGGGGGGGGTTCCCAAGCAGGTGTCTCAGAAACCGACGGATTAACGTAACTAATTAAAGAAATGCAGAAGAGGAAGCGGAATCGGAGAGAAGGGAGAAATGGAAAAGTCCGCTCTTCGGAACGGAAAAGAGTGACAAAGACGGCAGGGGGCAAGAAGGAAGGGAAGGATGTCTCTTTACGGCTTGCTCTACTAAGAAGAATGTACACCAGGGTCTTCTTCGAAGGAACGGAGCGGAAGAGATTGGAGTCGACATGGGAATATCGGGAGAGAAGTACGGGCCGAAGGCTTAGGTCCCCCGCCCATAAAGGGGAGACTGGGAAAAGCCTAAGTAGGAAAACGCGCCATTCAGTTGGTTTAAAAAAAAAATCAGGGGTCCATCTTCCTAATCCTCGGATGCCGGTTCGGGGAAAACAAGTATTCAAAAAGGGGGGTCAAAATGGGGGTAAGGATAAGATATGATCGCAAAGGGACGAGAGGAAGCGGTAGGAAATCGGTATCAGGCAACCCACTCGAGGAAACCATCCTCACACCAGGAACTTCCGTCTTTCAGCTGCATGAAGGAATCTCCAATACGCAGCGTAGGGGGGGCCTTGGGAAGAGGAAAACGAAAAGGGCGTTCAAAAAAAAAGATTCTCGGCTGGGAAAAAACAGGAGAGAGGAAAACGAGGCACTGAAGTGGCCAAAAAGCTTTCAAAAATCGAGAAGACTCTTCTTTGTTGAGGCGAGAAGTACGGAGCCATAGTCAGGGGGGAATAAAAACAAGAGGGCAACCGGCGGATAAAGGGGAATAAAAAGGTCCAAAG
>Ga0179591_1367486_pt1 | contig 24278 bp, 25 predicted proteins | sample CZOMad2_1_08_16f_FD_182891 | JGI IMG/M metagenome (GOLD analysis project Ga0179591, IMG submission 182891) | Vadose zone soil fungal communities from Angelo Coast Range Reserve, California, USA - CZOMad2_1_08_16fungal (PacBio error correction) | ecosystem: Environmental > Terrestrial > Soil >...
TTCCATTAATCCTCCACGGTTCGGAGGAGAAAGGGGGTGGGATCTAAAGGAAGGGTCCTCAGTCTCAAGAGAAAAACGGAACCATCGCCTTCAGTATCCTGAGGAAAACTTACTGAGGAAAAAGTGGGAAAGATTGTCGGAGCAGGGGAAGGCTAGGGATGTCGGGGAATCTTTTGTTCGCGAGATAAGGGCGGCGCTTTGCCAGGAAGGAGTATCTGAGTCGGAACCCCAACCCCTTAACGAATACAGGAGTCCTGGCCAGCATCGCGAAGGCCCTATGTCAAAGGAAAACAACCGTTGCGATATGGGGGAGAGGAAATCTTTTAGCTCCCTGCAAAGGACCGGTACTATGAAAAGAACTCGCGGGTCGTCACTGGGCTTGGAAAGGAGACTGATTCGTTTTGTCAAGGGGAAAACAGAGGGGTTGCTTCTATCATGGCAGAAAAAACATAAATCCCAGCCACGAAGCTTAGGAGCGAATAAATTCTTCGCTATTAGGAGAAAGAAGGAAAGCGAGTGCTTGCCAAAAAATATATGTCAAAAGACTGGAAAAGGCCCCGATCACGAGAGGATTCATCAGCGTCAGATAAGGCAAAATAGCGCAGAGAAAGGTTCTTCCAATCCTGCCGGAGGGGGGATTCAAAAAGGGGCATCTGTAAAACCACTTCTGATCAAAAAAAGGGTTTTTTTACCTGGTAGCGCGAAAAACGAGGAAAAAGGCCATCCGTCGAATTTATTAGAATCCCTACATAACCCGTTATGGAAAAGACATTGAACGTAAGCTTGAATCGGATAAAAAGAGCAGAAAATTTCTAAAGGAAAGGGGGGCTCCTGTCTCGCGGGGGACAGGGCATGTTAAAATGATCAGGAGAAACAGCAGTGGAAGGAACCAGGGCCATGCCTCACCCTCTTCTGCCTGAGGGCACTCTCTCTCAACCAAAAAAGGAAAATATAGATTGACGTGCCGAGGGGGCCGAGTTCGTAATTAGTTTCTCACTTAAAGAGACGGGTGGGGAGGGCCCCTGGGGAAAGGAAGCAGACATTTCGACGCGACAAACGTGGCCCGGGGAATCATCGCGAAAAATTGAGGGACGTCAAGGTTTTTCAATGACTTTGGGGTGGGGTAATCGAGACAACTGGCGATGTGGCAAAGAGGAAGGGATTTAACAAAATCCAGGGATCATCAACTATGGGAGAGGAGAAAAGTGGGAACCATAACACTCGGGACAAAAAAATCCTCACTGGGGGGACTACTCTTTCGCTTAAAGAATGGGGCGACTTAACGAATTCATTAAAGCAAGCGAAAAGGATCGGGAAGAGTCTCGTAGGGGGGAAGGGGACCTCCTCTGGGGGGAGAAAAAAAGGGCCGCACTCAGCTGAAGCACTGTCGCCAATCCTTTATGCGCAGAAAGGGGCTTCCGCCCAAAGGATCAAGAGATTTTGGGGGGAAGGGAGAAAGCCAACCAACGAAGTCCCAACTGCCAAGAAGAAGTTAACGAAAGACACTAGGGGGGGACAGTGAAAGGACATTTTTCCTATGTCATCGAAACGGGCGCGGTCAAAGGGCGAGTTCGCCGCCCAGAGAAACTCGGTTCTATGAGAAAGGGGAGAAGGGCGGGGGGGGAAGCAATATCGGTGCAGAGAAAGAAGAGGAGCTCCGATCGGTAAGCCCAGGAAGATATCAGCACAACGATCATATCAGGAAAGCCGTCTCTTGCAACTGATCAGAAAGAGAACAAGGGTAGGAGGGAAGAAAAAGAGTCATCGACGAGAAGGAGGTAAGGGGCCGGAATGGTGTAAATTGGGAGGATCACTTCGAGACAAAAGGAACCGATCATACCCTGGGTATGCTTCTTCAAGAAGAGGGTTTCAACTGCAGGGGGGCGCTGGACAGTGGAGAGCTAAGGCTCGGGTGCCAGTGGGAGATGGCAAAAAAAAAGGCGCTCTTCTCATTCCCCGATCGGGACCGCATGGTGTTCGCAAAAAGAGCCGCAAAGGGGAAAGAGACGCATGACAAGACGCCTCTCGGGGAAAAAAAAATTGGGAGAAAAAGAAGACGGGGGAAGGAAAGGGGAACCCCTTTCTATCATTCGGAGGGGAGAAGCAAAAGGAAAGTCATCAAAGACGAGATCAGGTAAAGCTGGATCAACGAGAAGGGAGAATAGCACATGTCTTCGAACGAGTCTTCATCATCGACAAGAGACGTCGGGGATTACGTGCTCACTACCGTAAAAGGTGGGAGGGAAAGGAGGAAACGGCTCGGGGGGAGGACGCATATTTTTTTGTCGTCGCAAACCACTTGCTGATCCGATGTTTGTAAGGGAAAAAAAATCATGCTTGAGGAGGACGCCCTTTTACATTCTTTGAAAAGGGCCGACTAAGTGGGGGAGGGGTTTGACGACGCCGGCGTGTCCTGAGAGAGAAGGCAAGAGTGAAATGTCTAGGAAACATGGCCTATCTGGATTCATCCGAAAAGAGAGAAAAAGGCCGCATGATCGCGAAAAAAAAGGATATGCGAAAGGAGCGAAAAAAAAGAAGACGACGCCCTAAAAAACAAAGAAAAAAAGACGTACCGAAGGGAAAAGGGCCTGCCAAAAGAAAAGGGGCCACAAATTGCCCGGTCCTAAAAAGGCCGCTTAACCGCCGATGAAAAGGCCTACGGCACAGACGCAGGTTCTCACTCTAAAGAATCACATGCAATCACATCCGACGGAAGAAAAAAAGAGAACGACGAGGGCGTTGGCCAATCATAAAGAAAACAACAACGATTAGGAGGAAGGGGGATGCAACCGGCATCTAGAGAGGGACGCCCGCGGATTTTATCATGTCATAGGGAGGGGAGGGGAGGAAAAGGGAAAAAAAATCTTCAGAAGAGAGTGCATCTTCATCTTACGTGCCCCATCAAAGAGGAAAAGGAGTTGTGGAATCCAAGAGAAAAGGGGATCTTTTGGAAGGAGGTAAAAAGTCCGTTTCTTCTCGTCGAGGATCAGAAAAGAGCGTATTCTTGGGGGGGAAATTGCACATCCTTTCGATAGCGAAAGACACTTTTTGCGGCGGAAGGAAAGGCCTCTTTTGTCGGCTGCAAAGACGGGGAGGCCCGACTGCCCCGAAAAAAAAAAGGGGGGGGAAGCAGTACAGAGAAAAAGAGACAGTCTGTAAAGCGAAGACGTGGGAAAGTTGCGGACCTAAAAGCGCAGCATGACCTTGCGGGACATTGAGAATCGGGAAAAAGACAAAGGGGGTGGCTCCTCAAACTCTGCGGAAAAGGATTCCGAGACGGGGGAAAAGGAGAACGACTTTCGTCCACCTTATTACAGAAAGAGGTCTAGAGAAGAAAAGGGGGAAGAAAGCGGTGTCGCTTCGAAAGAGAGGGATTCCAGCTTTAACTTGCTCCGCGCGGGAGAAAAAAGAAAGGTAGAAGGAAATTTCGAGAGGGAATCGAACTGCTCGACCAGGGTTCCTAAGGGGCTAAAGAGTATCGAGAACGTCAAAAAAGGGCTATAAAGAGAGGAAGAGGCTGCCCCATTTGAGGGGGGGACATTCGAACACAAAGAAAAAAGCGGAAAAAATTCGGGAAAAAAAATAAAAAAAGGAACCTTTAAAAAAGGACGTTCAAAAAAATCATCCACTCTCATGAAGCTCAGTCCTCTCCTAACTCTTAAAGAGAGGGAACAAGAAAAAATCCCTTGTATGGGAGGGGGTACTTTTTTATCGCCTCTAGAAGAAAGTAAAACTCAAGCTGAAGAAGGACACCAGCGCCCGGAGAAGCAGCCTGCGGCGAGATGGACTAAGAGGAGGGGGGTCGTCTTGATGACCTCCTTCTCTTTGGTTCGGGAAAGGGAGGAGTTTGGTTCACGAGGAGGTGTGCCGGGCAAAAAGATCGAGCGTCTCGTCGGAGGAGAGTATCGGAGTGGAAAATCCTTAGCGAAAAAGGGGGCAAATCTCCTTATCTGAAAAAGGGGGCGATTGGGCGGTCAAAAGAAAGACCTGAACCGCGACCGTTGAAGAGGAAGAGGAGCCTTCAACTGAAAAAGGTCGTTCCTCAGGAGGGGGACAGCGGGCCGCTTGAGGAGAGGGTTGGACTTAGGGGGGGGATCGGGGCTAACCACTCATCACAAACAGCCGAGGTCTTAGTCCATAAAGAAGAGCTACCCTTACAGGACCTTGCCTACTTGTCAGCTGAGTGGCCGGGGGAAAAAAAACATAAAAGGAAGGAAGAAAACCTATCAAAAGGGAGCTTCTTCATACGCTAAAGGTATGATCCTCGAGCAAATCGTAGGTTGTTGAAGAAGGGGAGGGGTCATAGGGGAGAAGGAAACTTTAACCAAATTATTATCCAACAGAAGGGGGGGGGGGACCTTTTAAGGATCTTGACAGGAAAACGGGCTTCCATTGCGCTGAGGGATAAAAAGGGGTTTTACAAAATGGAGAGATTCAATCTGCGCTGATCTTTGCAGCAGAGAAAAGATAAGAGGGTGGGCGCTTTCGAAGGGGCAATTTGCGCGCAACGAGAAAGAACCTCGCAATCTTATGGGTCCACGAAGAAGAAGCTGGCCGGGAAATATCTGAGCAAAAAAAAGAGAGAGATTGCCGACATGCGAGCAGCTTGTCAGGATCGCATTAGGGAAGGAGTTCGGGAAAAGCATTTTCTCTCAAAAAACAGGAAAAGCATCGAAAACAAACTTCTAGCCAGTTGGCGGAAGCTGCCAAGAATCAGACATGGGATATAAAGGGAAAAATAAGAGGGTATGGATGCATATGGAAGCCAACTTGCCAGGAGGACCCTTGGGGGGAAAGCTGAGCTGCTACCGAAAACAACCTCCAATGCTGCAAATTTGATAAAAATTGGTCAAAAAAGTCTACTTGAAAGAGAAAAGGAAATCCAAGAATAAGCACTCCGCAGTTATTGGGGGAAATTCTCTGGGAGGGGCGGGGGGGACGAATTACCTCTTAAAGGGGTATAAAGAGAGAGGCTTATGAGGCTTGCTTAAAAGATGATCTTAGGGTCGGGACGAAGGGGCGTATGTAAACGGCGGGGACCCCCTATCTCTTCTTGAGACACCCGGAACCACCTCCCGAAAAAAAGGCGTCCGGAATCTCTTCCACCTTTAGCGCGAAAATGGAGCAAATATAGCAAATTTCTCTTCTTTTATGGGGGGGGGGGTTAGACTGATGAGGAAATCACTGAAAGTAAAAGGAATGACCCAAAATCAAGAGGATTAATAACTAATACTACGACTCTATTGGTTTCGGTACGGTGCATTATTTCAGAGGGAAGTTGCGCGGTTCAGAGAGGGACAGGAAGAATAGCCACTGCGGAGGGCTATTCCCGAGGGGCGCTACGGCGCGGGGCTGCCAGACAGGAATTCGGGACGAAGTCAAAAAACTCCCTTACTGATATCGAAGAGGGATACGACAAAGGCGCTGGCACTGATCTACAGAGGATACCAAGGGTATGCGCTCAACTAAGAAGGAATAGAGAAAGAGTTTTTCATTGTGAAGAACTTCTTCCCTTTTCGGGAGGAGAAAAGAAAAGGGATTATAAGAGAAAACCTTCATCGAAAAAGCATTTCCGGGGATGCGCAGAAAATTCCTGCCGTCCGAGCGTTGGTGAAGGGGAAAGAAGTTTTCACAGGGGGGCCTTCTGAAGAAAGCAATCTTCATCGTGGCCACGCAGTTTTGTTAACGCCTTCCCCTGCTTTTGGAGGTGGCAGAAAGTGCAAATGTTTCCGGGCAAGCTTCAAGGAGGATCCTCTCGGTGTCTGTCCCGTTTTTGTGGGGAGGAAAGCTCAGGCCGTCTGCCAAGTCAGAAGGGGGCGAGCTGCAATCTGATAGAAAAAGGAACTTAACTTTCCACAGGGAGGGATTCAATCTGGAGCCGGGGGAGGGAAAAGCGCACAAGGGGAGGCGGTCTGCGCAACAGAAAACAGAGGAAAGAAGTTCTTAAAAAAAAGGGTGGGACGATAAGGGTAGAAAAAGGGAGGGACCTTCCGCGGAAGGGAAGAGGTTTTTGCGGCGCCAGAGGGGATCCCGGTGGGAACGAGTAAGGAGAGGCCCAGTTCAGGAAAAAGCACTTAAAAAAAAGGAAAGAGGTTTTCAAAAAATTTACAGCCCTGTAAACTACGGAGCCCGCTGCCTTATAACTGATCGCAGACTCGTGTAAGCTAGTTCTCTAAGCTTGCCTCCAAGAAGCGGGAGGAAGCCTAAAAGAGCAAGGCCGCTGAGCGCAAAGGGGGATCGCCGCGGCATCGACAGAGCCGGAAAAAAAAAGAGACGAGACCAATCAGCCGACAAGAAGAGAAAAGAGGGACCTCACGGGAACTTCCAACTGCCGCCCCCTCCAGGCTCCGGAGTAAAAACTATGTGAGGACCCCTTCCCTATTCGAAGGACTTAATGCCAAGACGGAGCTTCTCATGTTCTCATCGTAAAAGCAGAATATATGCACTCACATCTACAAAAAACGGCGGGGAAAGAAGGTTTTCCAGAGCTCGAAAAAAACAACGTATTATTCTTAGGATGGAAAGAAGACCCGAGAGTTTCTCCTTCTGTTTGGGATTTCATATTGGCGGAAAAAAGAAAAAAAAGGCTCCTGCGTGAAAAAAAAGGACCGCATCGGCGGTCATCTGAAAAGGGGGGAAAGGACCTCAAGGTTTTTTGAAGGCCACGGAGTCGGGGGCGGAAAATGATCTGTCCGTCCCGTGAAACTGTCTTTCGGAGTGGAAGAGGTATTCTTTTTGGGAAGGGGACTGTCGATAGTCTGCGAACGAAAAATCAAGAATGTTTAGAAATGGACTCTGTTTCGGCAGCAAGATCGGGAAATGGCGGAGGATAAAAATCTTACACAGAAATAGGGATCCTCTGCTATCAGTCGAGAAACCGTCAAAAGGGGAAAATTCTTTAACATCGTAAGCCGGAAAATAATGTATCCAGTCGTATCTCAGCATGAAAGGTGGGGGCCGTACTCCCAACTCCAGCAGCAAGGTGTAACCTCTGAGGAAAGAAGAAAGTCCTCTACTTTGTAAAAAAGGAAAAGGGTCGTAAAACGTCATGCAAAACGCCGTCGGGTGTCCTGTTTTAGGGCTAATCCGGGGAAAGGGGGAAAAAGCCCTGGGGAGAAATCTTCTCTTCTTCTCCACGGCTCAAGCCAACGCAAAGCTTCAGGGAAGAGCTGTCTATCAGGTCCAGGTGCAGGGGAGGTTCAGCGACGACGGAACGCGGATCGGAAAGAGAAGCCACAAGTGAAAAACTCTCTTTGGAGGGACTGCGTCAAGAAGGAGGTCTTCGGGAACTGAAAGGGCGGCTTCGGAAAAAGGCAGCAAGCTACTGACGAAGGAGAAATTCAACCATTTTCCAGAAGTGAAAAAAACATCAGAGGAAATCTCAGGAAGCGAGACGCGCATCCAAAAAATAGGGGAAAGGTCCAGGAAAAGTCTCCACAAATGTCTTGAAACCTGTGCTGGGAGACGCCGCTCGAACCAGCCGCAAAAAAAAATTCCCACGGGACTGGAACTCCGGGTCAAGAACTTTCAGACACAGGGCAACCGTAGACCTATAGAAACGCCGGCTCGGAGGGGAATACGAGAGGAATTTGGGGGGGGACGCGAGAAATTCCGGGCGGAAAAAAAAACTCTCGAGACTGGAAAGAGGCACCTTATCTTTCAGGCTCGAAGCGCAAAGGGTCAATCTCCGGAAAAAGGGGGTATTGTCGGCGAACTCGGTTAGCGAAGAACGCGCCGTGCATGAAATAGGGCAACTGCACAGCGTACGCAGGCGTTAAGGCCTGATCGTTTGGAAGGGAAGCTTGACTTCGGTTGAGGGGGGGGTTCAGCTAACCACATCCAAAAAGAAGAGGGGCGCGGACCATAGAATTCTGCAGGAGGCCGAACGAAATGTCAGAAAGTGGCTGCCGGTGATCCAATCAGGGAAGGGGAACGTGCCCAGAGAAAAACAAGACGCTGTCTTCAGATGCGTAAAGGAAAAAAAAAGGCTCGCGCAGCGCATTAGGAAAGGAGTGCGGAAAAAAGGTCCTGGTTCCACGAGAGGTAGACACAGGATGATCAAGGGGGACCGGGGTCGCGAACCTCTTTCCAAGGACGAGGCCTTGGCGGAGGACTAGCCAGAGGAAACGTTCGTTGAAAGGGAAAGGATAAGGGCGGGAAGCTGGTAATCTTTGCACTGATCCGCAAAAGGCTAGACGGAAACCTTTCACGGGGGCGAAGATGGTTCTCTCAACTATTAACGAAGCTACATAAGGGACGCACCGCTGCGCCGTAAGAGCAATAGAGCTCCACCACACAATAGGAATGAAAAAGATAGAAAAATGCGAAGCGGAAAAGGAGCGTTTCTTCCCTTATTTTCTATTTTAGGGGGAAAAGGGGGGGGGGAGAGAACATGACAAAAACCACGCGACAAAGTCTAAGCCTTTGTCAGAGAAGGCTTAAAAATTTGAAGAGTAGCAACCACATCAACTTTTAAAAGGAGAGAGAGAACTCAAATGCAATGAGGTCGCGAGCGCTAAACAAAAACAAGAACCGCGCGGGGGTCCTCGGGGGGGGGAGAACGCGAAGAAAAAGAAGTCCCATCAAACTCAAAAAGAAAGCTTCTCTTCGCTATTATTGGAAGAGGAAACGCTTTTGAGTAAAAAAACGCTATTCGGGAATATGGGTCCGGAAAGGACGGCCTGCCCTCCAGCTAAAAGGACGGCACTTTCTCCAATCAGGGAGGAGGGGCTTCAGCGCCAGATAAGAGGTGGTTCGCCTGACATGAAAAAGCACGAGTCAGCATCTGGAACGCAGGGCAAAGAAGGTTCCGCTTCAGGAAAAGTGCTTATTTCCTAGGGCACCGACGCGGGTACATGGAGATAAAAAAACCTCCCCATATCGCCACGACGGATCAGGTGATTGCCCTAAAATGCGACGAAAAAGGGGCAGATCGTCGACAAAGGAGTTTAACGGCAAGATATCGGAAAAAAGATCGGCCGACCACGAGCCGGCGTCTGGGGGGTTCAAGGATACAGGAAAATGGTATCCTCAGTCCGTTAGGGCATCGACGAAGAAGACGATTGTGTGTCAGTGGGAGGAGCTTGATGTGGGTCTTCCCAACGGGCAGGGAATCCACCATCACCGTATTATAAGCTTTGGGCGGAGGCATCTAATGGGGTGGGTGTGGAAGCATTAACAAAAGTGAGCCTTCAGGCGAAAGGTGGTTCACGTCCTCGGGGGGGGGGGGGGAAAAGGGCTGGGCGAAAAGAGAGAAGACTCGCGGGAGGGTGACCGCATTCTCAGTGTGGGAAGCAACCTTGCCCCAATCTTCCTCATTACTGGGAGAGAGTTATCAACTTTGGGGGGCCCCCGCTCGATAAGAGGGAGAGAAAAGGGGACCTTCTCCAGGCAAAATGAACTGATGCTCCCTTAAGCCTGAAGGCGAAGAGAGAGCATTTCAATCTTTATCGGGAAAAATCGCACGGGGTCGTGTACGCGCATAATCGGGTACGAGGTCAAAGAAGTTTGCTTCCAGTCTAAGGACCCAGTCTTTCGACGAAAAGAAACGAAAGGACGTCTAATACGAAGAAAAGAGGGGGAAAATGCTTATCCTAAAAAGTAAGGCCAATTAAGTGCGCGGGAACGCCCGGATACATTCGGTTACAAAACAAACGAGGGAAAGGAAAAACGACTAGGGAGCCTTTGTCTCAAAAGGGGGATTAATCGCGCTTTCTGAGAAGGGACGCCATGGCCGATAGGGACCTGACGAGATTATCTCGCAATTGTCTCGCCGCTCTATAAGAAAGAACTTCCAAAAAGGAAGAAATCACTACAAGAAGATAATAAAAAAGAAAGGACGAAACTCAAGGCAAAGAAAAACCCAAACCCGTTGTCTGTCCAAAGGGAATAAACGATGGTTCTGGGCACGTCAGGGGAAGGAAACCGAAGAAGGACGCCGAGGAAACGCAATCGCCCTCCTAGATATGCAAATCCGAAAAACGCGTCGAGAACGTCCGAGGGCAGGAGAGGAGTTAGGAGGAAAAAAGAGAGTGCAACCGGCCCTCTTATGAAACCGGAAGGGAAGGTGAGCAGAAATTGAGGCTGGCGAGAAAGAGGCGGGCCCAAATCTTCGGTGTCAGCGAGGGGGCGTGCAAAGACAAGTCGGGACCGGAGGGGGAAGCCAAGCGCGTCGGGGGAACTGGATCTTTGACTGCGGCAAGGAGCGCGAGGAGGGTCTTGTCGCTGCTTGGCGAAGGGTTTTTGCGGAGGTAAAAAGAAGGAGATAGAGAAAGGGTGTTGCGACAGAAGCGCGGGTTCGCCATGCGGAGCCGAAAGTGTCGGCCACTTCGCGAAGACAAAGGACGGATCGGCGCCCAACGATGGCCCTAGAAAAGGAGAACAGTCTGTAAATCTAGAAAAAGAATGTCTCCAGGGCGGGGAGAAAGGACAGACATGGGGGGCGTTCCCCTCCAGCAAGGGTGGCCGAAAGGATGGAAAAAGAAGGTGCAGAAGAATTGTCGTCCTCATCCCCCGGCATCAAAAAGCCGTCGAAAGAAGGAGGAATGACCTGAAACGTCATGGGAAAGGAGAGGTCGAAAGAGGAGACGTGAACTTCTCTCGAAACGATACCCGTTCAGCAGGGTCGCCGGCATTTGAAGACGAAAGCAGCGACGGGCAGACGGCCCGCGGGGAGGATCAGACCGCGCGGCGGCCGACCTGCGGAAAGAAAGTTTTGCGGCGACCTCGAAAAAACGTGCGGAAAGGGGGAAAGGAGCTACTTGAAGAAGCGGAAAAAAAAAAGGTGCCACCGATGCCGTGCAAAGAAGGGGCACGCGCAAGGAAAAAATCCGCAACTAGGATAAATTGTGAGGCACAGGGAAGCCGCTCCAAGTGCTCGGATAAATCCAAAGCCTCGAAGACACGTGCGAAGTCTCAAGCTCCAAAGGAAAAAGCCCTTAAGAGAAGAAGTCTATTACTTGTCCGAACGGAGAAACCTTGATGAGGGAAAAGTGAAAAAAAGTCGGTATAAGGTACTTTTGTGCGCGAAGGGTCGCGAAGCTTTGCCAACCGATCGAGCTTTAAGTTAGTCCCGCGAGGGGGGAGATGTCAGCTCGACGGAGCACTAGTTCAATCTCCTTATCTTATCCAAGAGGGGTGGGGGAGAGAACTCGGGGGAGTGCGCACGGTGTAAAACTAAATAAGGCACAGGCTAGTCACTGAAAGTCTTCTTTGGGAAACGGACCGCTTGACTTCTTTATTTTGAGAAGGACCCCCAGCAGAAAAATTATTGCGCGGGAGCCGAAGGCAAAAGGAAAGGGGGAGACCGTGCCGAACGAGTAGCTTCGGCGGGAGCCCAAGAAAAAACGATCATCTATCCAGCAAAGGAGCAAAAGGGAATTCTCCATCCTCTCCTCGGAAAGAAAGGAAGGATTCATATGTCTATGGGTCAAGATAGCCGGTAAGAAAGATGATCAAGAGGGAGTTGGTCCTCCCTCAGAGGCATCCTTCTTCCATTTTCTTAGAGTGAAAAGAAAGAAAAGGTTATGGGGAAGTTCAATCGCGCTGAAAGAGGGGAAAGAAAACGGGCTCGACGTTGGGGGTGACTGCAGGACTGTCGCAGAGGGAAGAATCCGATCCGCAGAAGAGAAGTCAGGGAAAAAAAGCACCTGCTTCGCCTTATCATGTCTTGAAGAAAAAAAGAGGATTATTAAAAGGAGAGGGGAAAAAAAGATACTGCGCACACTTTTCTTGCAGAAAAAAGATGTCGAGCTGATCCAATCGAAGGAGAAAGGAAAAAAAAGGAAAAAAAAAAAAAAAGAACAAACTTCTATTCCCCTTGGGAGAGAAAAATATTCAAGAGAGGGAAAAATTTTTTCCAGGGGAGGGGTTCTTTTAATAAGGATCCTACGAAAAAGAAAAAAGCTGTCCTTGAAGGGGGTCGCTATCGTGGGGGGACCATGAGATGGGCATCCTTTTTGTCTATAAAAGGAACCAAAAGAGACCCTCTACGCCAAAGACGTGATTTGTACAAAAAAAAGTACTTCCCGCTTGGAGGGAAAAGCGTGCTGGCTCGCTTAATCGAGGGGTCAAGAAGGGACTATCGGCGTGGGAAAAGTCTTTCTGGCACGGTCTCGCGTAGCGCAGAATTCTTAGCGGACCCTCCATGCCAAGGTGTTTCGCTGACAAAAAGCACTAATCATCGGAAAGGGACAAACCAGACTTGTACGCTTTCAGTGACGGGCAGACGTTTCTCATGAGGAATCAAAGGGCGCTTTTCTTTCTCGTAAAAGAACCTAGAGCCACGCTTGGAGAAGCCCTCGGGGCTCTACTAGGACAGCAGGTGCAGATCGGGAGACAAAAGCTCGTCGGAAAAAAAAAGGGGGGCGCAAGAAGAATCTCTCACAACATCAGATACAAAAGAAGAGAACTGAGATAACCAGGGTAATTCCTAGGGGGGGAGTCATCGTACGACGCCGGAATACTGGCCGAAAAGGGCTCTTGAGACGCGGCAGGGGGCGACGTCGATCCACAAGGAGAAGAGAAAGACACGTGGGGGGACATCGAATTGGTTCAACAAGGGAATCAAAACTACGGAGAAAGGGAGCAAAAAACGATCGCGGGGGGGAATCGTTGGCACATGGTTGGAGGATCAAGGTCGCTCTTTTACCGCATGTGTTAGCGCCGGGACTCGTGTTAGGGCCGCCTAGAAAAAGTCCTCCGCCTCTTTCAGGGGGGGAAGGAGTCCCCGCCGAGAGAAGAGGGCGACCCGTAGCGGAAAACGGGAAGCAGTGCAGGGAGTATAAAAAAAGAGTTCAGCGAAAAAGGAAAGGACGACTCTCTATAGCAGGCTGGGAGAAAGCCGATAAGGGAGTTCTTTTCGGCCTCGGGGCGCATCATCGCCAATACGGGAATTGCTGCCGGAGGGGAAGAAAGGGGCAAGTCTAATGATGAAGAGGGAAAAAGGGGAAGGCCGCAGAGGGACTTGTCTTATCCTCTGGAGGTAAGTATTACGCCAAGCATGAACAGGGAAACTGCGCGGGAAGAACATTCTTTGTGAAACACGGCCGGGGTACAGACTGTTCCTACTACGGGTCTCTACTGAAGGGAAGAAAAACGCTGTTCCTCGGAGCGAAGAGTCCGCCAGGGAGAGATGGAGAATTGAAACAAAAGGCGCGCCAAAGTGTCGAGGAGAGCTAAGGAGGGGGAAAAATAATACGGACCCAAAGAGAAAGAAAGACCACGGAGGACGAAAAAATCCCCCCGACGAGGAACGTGTCTTCCCCAAATGAAAGAAAGGGATGGTCAAAGCCTGCTTGAACCGCCGACGAAGGTCAGCCCGTGGTCGATCGCCCAGGAAAAAAACATTCTCACAAGGACGAAAAGCAAACGCTTCGAGAAGGGGGAAAAATCTAGATGATTTAGATAACAGATAGAGAGGGGGGAAGCTCCTCTTCTTCGCAGCCGTTTGGGAAAAAAAGAAAAAAAGGGCCCTAGATGAGGGGGCCGATTTCTAAAAAAAAAATACCTTCGGCAATTCACGCATCAGGCGGCAGCGGACGGACAGCACTGAGACTGCATTGGGGGGGGGAGTCTGGGGGGGGAAGATTTGTACGGCGGGGCAGTTCGGGAAGGGGTCTTGCTTTCTCAGTCTTCTGGTCTATTGAGGGGCGGGAAAATTTTTTGAGAGGAAAAAATTTCGAGGAAAACTGGCGAGCATCAGTCGGCTCTTGGAGGGCCTCGGTGATGCAAAGAGAGCCAAGAAAAACAGCTGACAGGGGGGGGAGCCTCTGCTATCAGTCCAGGAGACAAAGGGGGGGAGGTCGTAGAAAGTAGGCCTTCAAAAGATTTATAAGGAGGCGCACAGCAAGAACTGGTGCTTAAAAGGAACCCTCCATCGGGAAGGAGGGGGGCTCAAAAAAAAAGAGTAGAGACATCTAGGTGCAGAAGGAGAAGGGTAGTCCCCACGGTGAAGTATAAAGGAAAAAACAAGGAGGAAACTTTCGAGGATGCGAAATACCGCCGTAAAGGGTCTCAGAGTCTCGGCAGGAATACCAACAATGCTTCAAGCCTCCCGGAGGATTGAAGCATCTTGCTATCAAAGGGGGAGAGGGAGGACTGCTCGACCATTGTCCGCAAAAGGGGGAAGGATCGGGACGAGAAAGCTGCGGCGTCCTGCGGAAAAAGAAGGCAACTTCGAAGCTTGGTTCAAAAGAGCAACAATTCCCCACAAAAGGGTGCAACCATGCCTTTCCAAAAGGGGCTCAGCGCGCAGGGGGAAACACGTCCAGCGCCAGAAGAGGATAAAGGAGGAAACAGAGGCCGAACGTTTCCTGAGCGGAAATCAAGGGAGGGTGGATTCGCCTCTCTACCGAAGTAAAAGCTCCCGGCAAAACACTTACAAAAAATACTCCGGCGGCCGTAGAAAAAGTTCAAGAACGGAAACTGTCCGAATTGGTATAGAAAAAAGCTCCGGGAACGTTCTTAGGGAATCTGGTGTCAGGACGAGCGCGGTACGTTCAAAAGGGGGATTTCGTCCTCTCTCTTACAGAGGGGAAGCATCTCGGAAGGAGAGGGAATCGCCTGATCGTAGGGGCGATATGGGCGGCACTGAGGTGAGACTGAACCGCGGAAATCTTACATAAGAAGCGAAAAAAACTAAAAGCTATCCTTCTTCTTTAAGAGGGGGGTCAGCAGTTCCTATGGAAAGGGGGGGGGTTCTTCGATCATGTCAGCGAACACCAAACCGAGCCCGTTGGCTAAGCCAAAGGAGACCTTTGCCGAACGAGGGAGGGAGCCAAGCCTATATTTAAGAAGAAACGAGAATCAAGGAGGGTAAGTCCCCATCCTCGACGTAGGTAGCAAAACACTGGAGGGACTGGGAGGAAAAAGCCGTTAGAACAAAGGGGAATAAAAAAGGGAGGTTTGGGACCTTGGGATCGCGCAAGAGGCATCCTGCGGCCAGTTTGGCGTGTGAAAGACGACACCCTTGGTAAAAAGAAAAAGCTGATCTTTGGAAGCCCGCCGCACAACGAAGACGTTTGTCGCGGAAAAGAGGGGGGAGGGAAAGTGCAGGGGGAAGGAAGGAGGCCGTCAGCCTCGACAGAAGGGTCAGTAAAGCACCCTGCGAGGGGAGAAAAAAATGAGAAAATCTCCTCAACAAAAAAAGAGAGTAGATTGCGGAAGAAGAAAAAACAGCGGTGCTGCATGCGCGGAAGAGGGAGAAAGGCTGCCGAAGGGGGGGGAAACAGTCCATGTACCTCCGCAGCGAAAGACGCGACAAACGTCCCTGTTGGGCGCAGGCGGAGGGTACTCCTTAGACGTAAGGGGAACATAACGGGTGATGTTATGAAGAAAAAGAGAGAACCGAAACGCTGCCCTTGACTAAGATGGAAGGGAAGAAAAAAGTCCCCAACCTCCTGCTCTGTGGGTCATAGGGAGAAGAACCCTAGACACTCTGAAAGAAAAAAAAAAGAAAAAGTGAATTTTCCTACCCGGCGGGAGGGGGGGCTAACTTAAAAGGGGAGCATCTTGCTGGCTACTCTATCGTAGGGTCCGGCCGGACAAAAACCTCTGGAAAGAAAAAAAAGCAAGAAGAGGGAGGCAAAAAAAAAAGACTTTATTCTTTCAGAATTCTATAAGAAAAGGGGGCGCGTCTGGGAGGGGAGACATGATCGAAGCCACAGACCGAAGTCAGCACCGCTACAAAACGACGTACGATGAAAAAGCGTTCATTATGTCAAAAGGGGGAACTTTCAAGGGCCTAACCGAGTGAGAAAGATACTAAACCTCGCCCTCCGATCATAGGAGGGGAGAGACGGCGCGAGCGACAGGTTCAAGATTCTCTACTAACTCGTGAAGGGGAAAAAACGTCACCGGGAGAGATCTCCGCAACAACGATAAGAGGTAAATACCTAAACGCATAGGGGACTAAAGGACTCCTTCCGTCGAAAGTCAATCAAAACCCGAAAGGGTCATTTTTGCCGGTCGCTTGAGACGTGAGGGAATTTCGATCGGAAAAACACATCAACAGTATTAAGAAGAAAAAAACTTGGAAGCAAAGCTATTTGTGACGCATTTATCCTAGGAGGGCGTGGATGCGCTTCGGACGTTGAGGATCGCTGTTTGGAGTTTGTCAAAAAAAAAAAAAAAAGGTTGCACGGGCGGCTCTCGTCTCGAGAGAGGTTGACCGAAAGGGGGGGAAGTCTCGTGTTCGAAAAAAGAAATGGTGCCCCGAAAACGCCAAGGTTGTTTGTTGAAAGGGCGGAAAAAGAAAAGCGGGCGTCTTCCCTAAAAGGGGAGGGCAGCCTAGGCAAAATGACTGGAAAAAGGTCAGCACGACTCCGAAGGCGGAAGGCCGAGAAGAGGGGGAAGCAAAAAAAGACGGTTTCGTCCCGGCGGGAAGCTGCAGATCGACAGAAAAAAAAAGAGACTGCCCGTTTTGCTGAGGAGCAAGAAAGGGGGGGTGTACGGTCGAAGGATGCACCGGAAGCGGACGTGCAGAGGATAAGGGGGGAGAGCCCAGGGGAAGGGGGGGGGACCGGTAAAAAAGGGAAAGGGGCATTGGGAACGGATCCTTCTTTTGGCCCACATTTTACAGAATGGATACACGAACGAAAACAGAGAAAGACGCCTATGCCCGGGAAAAGGGAAGCTTTCTCTCGCAGAAAAAATGGCCGAGGCTGGGAAAGTCAATTGCGAAAAAGGCCGCGACAGGAAAATGAAAGGAGAGTATAAGTCTTAAAGCCGAAGACGGCCAAGCAGCGACAGAAGCAGCGGACCGAAAAAGCCCGTCAAAGATCCAGGAAAAAAAACCAAGGAGGAAGGGGGTGGCAAAGAAAAAGGGGCATTTCCTAAACGAGGGGGGGTCCGTTTTGCCGAACCGAAAAGGTGCCGACTCCGGGAAAGGTTCAAAAAAAAATAATGCCACAAAAAGAGCAAACGTCTTCCGATAACGGAAGGGGTTGCAAAGAAAAAACACCAACGGAGGAGGAAGGAAACAAGGCAACCGGAACCCTTAGGGAGAAAGGCGTATGGAAGCAATGTGCAGAAAGCTGGTCTCTTTCTAAAAAGGGCCCCGTCTTCATGAAGAAAGGAATCTTACTTGACCAGCACATACGGGGCAGGTGGGAAATCCAATGAAGGAGGGGGGGAGAAAGGGGGGAGACTGTCCGTCAGAGGCCCGCTCTTCTTTCTTAAAAGAAGGGGAGAGTGCTTCGGAGTAGTCTTTCAGCATCTCTGGAGGGCGAGACACTTTTCGAAGAAGCAAAAGAAAAAGGGGGGACCTCTGTTTCGGGGAAAAGGAATCGGCCATGGCGGACGGAAAGAAACACCGAGATCATCGATACACGGCGCGCTCGTAGCACAGTCTGTATCTGACCGTGGGCAAAAAGGTCCTTCCAAAAAAAAAACTGGGGGCCTTCCATTTTCCTTACTAAGAAAGAGGGGGAGAAGAAAAGGTTGGCGCAAGGGGGAGAAGCACGTCCGCGACGGTGCATAGAAACGAAATTGTCCCCAATTAGAAAGGACAGAAGCCGTCGCTTTGAAATGAGAGGGTACCAAGGGCCGAAAAGCCCTGCGCTGCAAAGAACCAGCTTCACTAAACTCGGCGCCGTCCCCTCCCGTTCAGGAAGAGGGAGAGAAGTGAACAGCGGCTCTACCAGGTCAGCGCCGGGGAACCGCGTATCGAGCGGAATCTTGAAAAAAACAGACGTCGGCCGCGTCAAAAACCATTTTCTGCTTCCCTTCGAAAAAGACGGGCAGGAGGGCTAAAAGGAAACTTAGAATAGCGGCAGCCGGGAAAAAAAGGACGAGGCCGGCAACCGAGAAAAAGAAAAGCAAAACGCTCCATCCGGGAAAGAAAATGCGTTAACCCCTTCTCTGGGGAAGAACCCGTGTCGGAGAGGGGTTCTGGTGTATCGCCGGAAAGTGCGCAGTTAAAACGCGACCAAAAAAGAAACTCCGTCGGCGGAGGAGGGAAAAAAAAGGACTGATGCTCCCTTGGTATGAGGGAGGAGGAAGAGCCGAAAGGATAACATAGGGGGCCGCGATATACCGAAAAATGAAGAAGATATCTTCGAGGGAGGGGGCGATCTGCACCTGATCTAGGGAGAAGGTAGACGTTCATGATCGGAGCCAAGCAAGATATGGGAGGCGATCGGGGGGGAGCGCCCGAAACTTTTTCCGAGCAAAAAGAGGAAAATTCACATCAAAAGGAGGGGGAATCTACCGGGCTGATTCTTTTGGTCAAGAGTGACAGGGATGGTGTTGAGGTCAAAAGAAACAGGAAGGGAAAACCCCTTCTTATGGCGGAGGAAATTGGAGCTAAAAAGGATTTACCGTTCCGCACGAAGAAGAAGGGAAAAAAGCCGAGAGGAGCCTAAGACCCCTATCAGCGAGCAAAGGAGGAAAGCGTAAAGTTAAGTGCCATACTCTCGCAACGAAGAGGAAATGTAAAGAAAGGTATTTGCTGGGATTCAGATGGTCTCTGGTTCCACTTAGAAGGTAAGGGAGGAAAACATAGCATGACGGTAGCGCTAAAAGGGGGCCAAAACGGAATTGCGTAAAAGGGAACCTTTAATGGAAAAAAGTAAAGCTTTAAAAAAAGAAAAAGATTGCAGCCTGCGCCGCAAAAGGGGGTCCCCGGGCGCCCCCGCAAACGGACCATGGAAGAAGCGACATCAGGGAATGCCACAAGGCACCTGCTTCTCCGTCGCATGTAAACAAAAAAATCTGAGGAGGGGAAAAGAAATGCTACGTCGCAGCGGTGAGGAGGGGGCTAACCCTGAGCGAGTATGGACTCGAGAGGGTTTGCGAAAATTCTCCTCTCGAAAAAAGGAAAAAAAGGAGTCTTCAGGGAGAAAAGAAAGCATCGCGATGAAATTTTTTTCCACATAGGGACTATTGAAACTAGACTAAGCCGAAGTTCTCGAGGAGAGAAAAAAAAGAGGTCCCACCTCCATGTTGCGCTTTGGGAGGGGGGAGAACTGCGAAAGAAACAACATCCGCAGTGATTGGCCAGCCCTACGATCCTAGCGACTTACCGAGGGGAGGAAGAGCTGTTCTTCACAGGGGCAGGAAGTCCGGACCTATCTGCTTTGCGAGAGAGGCGTTAGGCTCCAATCCTAGAGAGGATTCCGCGCCATCAAAAGCATGCTGGATGAGGGGAAGGAATCACCACCCAAACAAGGGAAAAACGCTACCACCTCATCATCCTTAACGGGGTAGAGGGTTCATTGCGGGAAAATGTCAGAGGGCATCGGACAAGCGAGGGTCATTGAAAAAAGGAAAGCCGCATATCGCCACCTGGGGAAAAGATATTCTATTTCCCTAAAAGGCGAGAGCTTCCAGAAAGGAAGCTAATTCTCTATCGGGAAAAACCGCAGCCCCCACGATATCTCGCACAACCTAAAAAAGACGAAGAGGCACTGATCGACATCGCTTTACACAAGGAAGGGACGTAAAGTGAAAGAGGGGAAAGCCGACCGGAGGATACTGAAGGTGTCAGTTGGCGGGGGAAGTTCTCCAAGCACGGTCGAGCAAAGCATCACGGAGAGGGAAAAAAAAAGGGGTATCGTCTTCAAACATCTAAGGTGGGACTCGTTGCGGATGGGGGAAGGTAGCGATACCTACTTGAAACCGATCAGGGGAAAAAAAATGCTCGTTTGCAAACTTGTTTGCAAGTTCGGAAAAAAGAGAGACGCGAGGGGGGGTTCTGCCGCCGAACGTCTCGTAGGGAAGAAAAAAAGCAAATGCCAAACACTCAGGGGAAGTCGCCCTTTGTTGGGGGACGAAAAAACGCAACGCGGGCCGTCTGCCCGTCGACTGGGGGAGAAAGGATGCGGCAAAAAGCATCTTCAGGCGACCTGAAGCCTGAACAAAGAAGCGAAGCAGTTATTGGCAGGAAGAAGAGGGGGGGCTTCACGGCTACTGAACGCTTCACATCGGAAAAAGGGGGAGGGATGGGGGGCTTACGTGCTGGGGGGCTTAAGGAAAGGATGCACAGGGGAAATTTTCTGAGTATCCTCAGAGGGGAGGCGACACCCTTGCGAGGATCCTCTGTAGTGACCGCTTAAGAAAGGCCAGGGTCAGTCGTCAGGGGGAAAATTTCCCACGGCGGAAAACTTTGCTATCGAGCAACAGTGAGAGGACTGAGGCTGCCGGATGACCGTTGTTGAGCTTCGCGACTCGGAAAGCCGGAAAAAAAAATAAATAAACAGAGGAAAATTGCGAAAATTCCGGAGGGAAGCCTCCGCTCTATAAGGAAATGAAAGCCGGCGAAAAAAAATAGACGAAAAGCATCTCAAAAGACCTACAAGGCCGCAACGGTAACCTGACGGGAACGTCCAAGAAAGTGGCTTCCCCACAAATGCATGTTCCTAAACGATGGGGGGAAGTCCTAGGGTCTTCATGCCGAGGGGAAAAGAAGGTTGCAATCATCCAAGATAGCACTTCTCAAAAAAGGATCGGAAACGACGAGGTCCAGGGGAAAAATCTCTCTCAACACACAAAGGGAACCTTCCCCGGCGTTTCTAGGGGGTTTTCTCCTTCGTATTTTAGAAAGGAGGAGTAGGGCTGACCCCGTCGCTCGTGCCCGAAAATCAGGGGGGAGTCATACGGAATAGGGAAAAACATCTTTTAGTACCTTCATTGGGAAAGGGGACCGTTGTGCAGAGCGGATTCGGTCCGGCCAGGAAAAGATAAGCTGGGGTCTTGGGAAAAGGTTCTTTGGGGGGGACGGCTTTCATCATCCTGGAGCGGCGGATACAATCTCCTCGTCCTTGGGGAATGCTCGGGGGAGGCTGCATCAAGAAACATCTGATCAGAGGAATCTCCAAAAAAGGAAAGGAGACGATTCGAAAGCTATACACTTGGCCGCTGAGAAAAAAACAGTGACTGTAAATCGGCGGGCGCAAAGAATGTGGGAAAAAAGACTCGCATAGACACTTTCCTTTTCAATTGGGCGAAAAGAAATCTGATCAGATGGATATGCTGGCTCCTTCGCACTCCGAAATACGGAATCTTCGAACAAAAGGAGACTCACGGCCGAAAGCAACACGCGTCGCTTTGCCGGGGGGGAGCCGAAATTCGATTCGAAATAGGGAAAGAAAGCGAAAAATGAAAGCAGGAAGAAGGCTCCTTGAAAGATCGGAAAGGAGGGAGGGGCCTCGACTTCTCGACAAAAGGGGGAAAAAGGCCTCGTAGAGGGAACAAAAGGTCGACCGCGCGCGGCCCGTGACAGAAAAAAACCAATTCTTCTAGTTCGAGAGGGGGCTGGGGAGGCGAGGACGGAGGGAGAAAGGCCAACCATGTGCAACGATGCCGTAAAACAGAGGGAGGGGCATCACAAGTCCTTCGCCATCAGCAACGAGGGGAGTGAACAACTCGCTTGAAAGGAAGGAAAGGGTCTGATCAGGATTACTCCCTGGGGGAGACGCTCGACACAGACTGCCCCACTGACACCAGAAAAATATCCGAAAAGCGGTCTTAAGGGCCGAAGGAAGAGATTTCGAGCAAGAAAGACCGTCTCGTCTTAAAAAAAAAAAAAAAAGAACCGTGATCGGGGGATATCCTTAAGAAGGAAGTTCACCCTATCAGGGAGAGAGAGAGTCACAAAGATCTCCCTGTGCTGAAAAAGCAATAGGAGCAAATGGGGCGATAGAGGCGAAAAAAAGAGCCCTTTTCCCGGAGGAAAAGAAGGAATGCACGCGCCTTCCTGTCAAGAGAGGGAGGGAGTTCGGCTGAGGGGAGTGCCGCTTGACTTAGGAGGACGATAAGGGTTACCAAAGACATCCCAGCCGGGAAAGAAAAGAATTCTTCGATAAGGGATTGAATAACGCCCTGTCAGCTTAGTGCTGCGGGAAGGGAAAGGGAGGGAACCCATACGAATAGAGAGAGGCTTAATACGCGTAAGAGGTAAGTCGGGGGAGGCGCAGCGCATGTATCAATCCGCGTAGGGCCGTGGTAGCTGGGGGGGAAAGAGGGACCAAATTATGATCCCACAGCGGGGGGGGGGGGGTACCGGGGAGGAGGTTACCAGGCAGCCGGCGGCAAGGCAGAAGGAAAAAACAGCCAAGCACCTTTTGGGGAGCAATCAGCAGGAGGGAATGCTCCGCACAACTTTCTAGAAAAAATGTCTCTGGCGGAAAACGATGCAAGATCAGTCATCCTCGGGGGAATGGAAGCTAAAAACGACTCATGAGAGGAATGACGAAAAGAAAAGGAATGAAACTAGAGATATTGCAACGGAGACGTTTCGCGCAGAGGGGATTTCTAGGAAGGGGGAGCTCAATACCCTTTTCCTCCTCAAGCTAGCGACAGCTACAAGGGTTGGGGGGGGGGGGGGGGGGAGGGAAAAAGCATTCTGCAGAGAAAAGGATTGAAGCTTATCCTTCACTGGAAAAGTGATTTGGAGGTAGCTCTAGCCAACTGGCCGGAACCGTCAAAGCGCGAGCCGAGAAGAAAAAAAAGAATTTTGGATCATCCTTTGGCCGGCGGAGAATGAATACAAAGAAAAGCAAGGCCCAACTACGATGCAAAACTCAGGAGCGAGTGTGGAGGTTACCTCTTACGCTGGGAGGTGTCTGGCTCTCTTATCTGGGGGAGGAGAGGGGGGGGGGAAGCTGACCGAGAGGGGGGAAGAAACTCCTGACAGTCTTCGGGAGCAAGAATGTAGGAAAATTATCAAGGTAAAGACATAAAGGGATGGTGTTCGCTGGAGGAAAAAAAAAAAGAAACGAAGTCAGCGCCCGGAAAAGAAGTAACTACGACTGGACTGTGCACGTACTGCAAGAGGCCCGAGCGGAAAACAAAAGGCTAACCGAGGTGCCGAAAATATCGCCGGATCCCGATCAGTCTATTGCCCCTAAAAAGGTGAGCGAGCTGCAAAAAAAAGATCGCGACGAAAGCGAAGGAGGGGAAAGGAAACCCGCGCCAAAGGAGGAGAGCACCAAAGGGGGAAAGGCCTAGCGCTGGCAAAGAAAAGCGTACCAATTTTATGCCATGGGGGAAGGAGAGGGCTAGCCTTATTATCTTGCCGGCGCTGGTGGGCAGGAGAGTCTGGGGGGAAGGGGCGAGAAGAAAAGAACATTTATTATCCGAGAAAGAAAGAGGCTTCCTTTCAGCGTAATGGGGGGGAAAGAGGGGGGGTCTTATTGGAGCGGAAAAAAGAGCTTTATGGCCCCTCATAGGAGGAAGACTAGGTTGGAAAATGGGGGGGGACCATGGAGAGAGAAAGTCTCAGGGAGCTTTGACCAGGGGGGAAGCCGTACTGCTCTTTTCTGAAGAGCCTGAAAGGGGGCCTACTGACGCAGGGGAAACCTCCTCTCCTTCGGGGGGGAAAAAAGAGGACCTTTCGCGTCTTCCCGGAAAGGGTCGAGCAGTCCTAAAAATACTTAGGGGATTCAGGTCTAAAGAGATCTATAGCAGTGAAAAAAAGGCCTAAATATTTCTAATTCTGGGTGAGGAAGATTTACTGAATCATCTCATTCAAATCTACTGGTTGGACTGCCGGAGAAAACTAACGTGATCGCCTGAGGCCGCCGGAGAAAAGAAGGTCTCCTCATAGGTTTTTAGAAGAAGAGGAGAGGAGTCTGGTACAGAGAAAAAAGTTCATGCTGCCAGGGGGGAAACGGATACCCGGTTGAAAAGGCCGGAAGGGGCTTTGCGAAGAAAATACTTGTCTCTACTGGGGGAAGGGGGAAGTATGAACGCGGGAGTGCGCGAAGCTTGCAAAGATCGGAGGCCCCAACGCACGAAAGGGAGAAAAGGGAAAAAAGGACCACAGTGGAAGAAACGCCGGAGATCTACAGAGAAAAGGCCCAAAATAAGAACCAATCAGCTACAATAAGAAAAGAAGAGGAAGAACGGACGACCGCCGGTCAAAAAGGGTTCCCTCCAAGGCGTAAAAGGAGGGGGACTAAACTATTTTCTTTTCACTAACGCCTAAGGAGGCCCGCAGGCAAGAAAGCCAACAAACCTTGAGCACATGCGAGAAAAGACTACTAGGGCCGGTTTGAAAGGGACGCAAACAACACAAAAGAGAGATATGGACGGAGCCTCCGTTTTCTCCGTCCGGATGGAATATATGGGCTTCTTTGAGAATGAGAGCGGAAGAGGGTCATCGCATCAGGAGGAAAAAAAGAAGTTTATTACTGCATTTTGGAAAGAGGAGGAGGGGGCGGCCAGGGCGGAAGCCAGGCCGCAGAGAAAAAGGGTCGCTGCTGAAAAGTCTTTTTTTGCTCAGGAGGGAGGGGAATCTTCGAGAACAACGCTCCGGGGGGGGGACGTTTGGAAGGGCC
>Ga0179591_1265086_pt1 | contig 24267 bp, 14 predicted proteins | sample CZOMad2_1_08_16f_FD_182891 | JGI IMG/M metagenome (GOLD analysis project Ga0179591, IMG submission 182891) | Vadose zone soil fungal communities from Angelo Coast Range Reserve, California, USA - CZOMad2_1_08_16fungal (PacBio error correction) | ecosystem: Environmental > Terrestrial > Soil >...
CGGATGGATAAGAAAATGAAACGGGGGGGCACACCGAAAAAGTCGAGTTACATCGCAAAAACAAGAGCTACGCCGAGCCACAGGGAGTATCTAGCTCGCGATCAGCCGAGAAGGAAAGGCGCCGCGGAGGTGTCCAGAAAGGACTAGGATTTTGTAACAAAGTCAAAAAAAACCCGCGTGGAACCAGAGGTTCTTCCGATCTCAACCATGTTAAGCAGAAGGCAACTGGTGCACGTGGAAAGTGGGGAAAGGGCGCTAGCGCGACGAAAGTTGCGGCCTATGCTCCACGTCCAGCGGGGGAGGGAAAAGAAAAAGTCGCTCACGGGTCCGCGAGGGCGTCCTTAACGTGTTAAAAAAGGACAAAAGAGAGGCGGTGGGGGAAAAAAAAAAAGGACGAGAAAGGAAGGGGAAAAACGCGTAGCGCTTAGAGGAATCAACTAAACTTTCTCATGTCTAGAGAAACGGAAAGGGGAGGAAACAGACGCCTGCAGCGCGGGTTCATCAGGACAACTCGCTTGGACCGCGAAAGCTGGGAGAAGTCTACTAACGTGAGAGAGTCTGAACCGAGTCCAACAGAAGACATCGCGGCCGGTCACTTAAGAAAAGAAGACGCCGTAGTAGATCCCGTGGACGGCGAGACGAGCCGAGCAAAAACGTGCATCTGATCGGGTTACACGAGGGGGAAAAATAGTGGGACAGGTTTCCCCACCGCGAACGGGGAAGTCTCCTCCCACTCGACAGCCAAAACCAATGAACTCGAGATCACAAGAGTTCTTCCACGTGAAGAACGGGATAGCGGACGGGAAGAGGACTTGCTAGCTAACGTAAAGAAGAGGAAGGCCGCGTGACGCCAGACCAGAGGGGAAGAGGACGTCGTGGCAGATGAAAACGGAGTAGCCCTCGACATTAACCAAGCAAAGCAAGCAAAAAGTCGTCTATTCGGAGTTCAAAGGAGGAGGGACAGGTCACGCCAACTGGACCACGCTATGACTACCGTGGAGAAGGCTGAAACAAACTGAAGTCCAGCTGGAGAAGTTGACGGTTGTAGAGGGTGCGGGGGTTTCTCAGATTACTTCAATAGGGCCGGGGCCGTCTGGCTTTGCCACCAAGGATCTCCTGGAAAACACGATGAATAAGGGAACACTTTAATCGCATAGAGGGAGCTCGCTGAAGGGCACTAATAAACGGAAGACTCTAGGAGAGAAAGAGGAGGAGAGGGGTTGAAGAGCTCGGAGAAGGATGAACCTTTCCCCAAACGTCTACACGAATTCGAAAACGGGAATTAACCGGAGCGGGATGAGAGTAAAACACCTGCATTTGGTCCGTCCTCCTTTGACGTAGCTACGGTATTTATAGGAAGGCATAGAGGGAATGCTGAACCGAGCTCGCGAGTGCAGTAAAGGAAGGGGCGCGCAACTCACGAGAAAAAAATCCCAATTAGGGAAGAGCCATAACGTAGAAGACAGAATGGCAGAGGTCGAAGTTCGAACCGGAAGTAAATCTCGATAGACGCGGCACAGGAAGTTTCTGCCGCCGAAGGAGAGCAAATGTGGCGTGGAAGAAGTGCAAGAAGCGCCGTCAAACGAGGCGAAAGACGCTCGTGGAACGTCTGTCCTCGAGACAATTGATTATAAAGCTCGTCCTGCTATGCGAGGACGGTCGGTCCAGAAAATCGAAGCGTAATTAAACCACGGGCCTCGCAAGAAGACCGGGAACCGGCAGACAAGGTTGCGAAGCTGAGCTATTTTCCTGCCTGAACATAGGAAGGGGGAGAAGTTCGGCGATACGCAAAGGGGATCACTTCCTTGTTAACGCGGGAAGACTTGAGGAAAATCGGGGGGCAGAGGAGCCGACGGGAAAAGGAGGGGCAGTGAAGCGCCGCGTGGCGACCTCGGATCCTCAGAAGGAAATACAGGGAGGGGGGGTTTCTGAGGAATAAAAAAATGAGCCCACCAAGTCTCCTCGTGGAGATCACCAGAGGCCGATTGCGTAGTCGTATCCGGATCCAAAGAAAACTTAGGGGGTTCTGAAGCGCGAGCCTATCGCTGAGGAGACTGGCCCGACGCAGTTTCAAAGGGGTGAAGTAAACGCTCGGCCCCGGACGAAATTCGGTAGCCGTATAGTCACTAAGGTCGCGTTCGCGTACAGAATGACTGTTGCGGGAGGAGACCCTAAGGAATCGACAGATATCGGACGTGTAGGGGGCTGGACTCAGAGGGACCTAGTTTTGACGGGTTGCAAAGACTTGTCCGAATCAAGAAAAAGTGCATTAAAAGAAAATGAACATGGGCAAAAACGAAAGCATCGAAAGATCTTGAGAGCATCTGGGCAATTCAAGATCTACTTAAAAAAGCAGCGCGGCATCAGCAGCATGGCGGGAGAGCTGTTCCACTAGGTAGTCTAGGCGCGCGAAATCTAAGAGAGGAAGAGAAAAGACGGCCAGAACACCTTGTACGACTAAACGTAAGAGCTAATAACAAGCCGGGTGTTGAGACGGTGAGCTGCCGACTTAAAATCTACAGAGCTCTTTTCTAGCACTTCCGTGGTCGCGTAATTGGAGATAAAGCCGGGGATGAACCAGGTATCTTCTCGACGGGGTGGCGAAATTCTCATGGAAATAGAGAATCTGACCTGAGGCCAGGCCGCCACTCTAGAGAGGATCTAAAGAGACTAACCGGTGAATACAATGAAAAGGCGGTCAAAAATCCTGAGTAAGAGGTAGGGAGGGGGAACCTTGGAGTCGTAAGATTGGGCGTGGGTGCCCGAAGAAGGAGGTTTGGTTTTGTGGGGGTGGTGGGGGGAAGGATCGAACGCGAATCAGAACCGAGAAAGAGAAGGGGGGGGGTACAACGCGAACGAAAGACAAAGGGCGCCGATGACTGTGTAAAGAAGCAGTAAAAGAAACTTGCATCTGGGTTCCAAAGGATAACGGCACAGCCAAGTGGATGGTCTGCGGGGATAAGAAATGAAATCTCTCAAGGGCCCCGTTTTGCCCGAGAAGGAAAGGCTATTACTCGTGGAAAAGGTAGGGAGAGGGACCGGGAAGGGACGTAAGCAAAAGTTGCCTACATAGAAGTGGAAAAAGGAGAAAGAAGCTGGGAAGTTCTCGAAAAAAATGCGGAGGAGAAGAAGTGAAGGCAACTATTGTCCTACGGGCCTGTAAAAGACGATACTAAAAACGGTGGAGGCACTTGAATGAGAGGGGAAATGGATGCTGAAATAGGGATTAGGAGCCCGAAACTCTAAAGCCAGGGTCTTCACAGGACTAACTAAAACACTTGAAGGACTTTCATTCGAAATCGGCCTCACGCTGGGAGCCGCGGCCAAAAAAAAGCCTTCTGGCATCTTCCAAAGGAGAGGAAAGAGAAAGAGTATTACAGGCGGGACAACTTTCAGAAGTCGACTCCCAGCTCCTACACCATGGCGCATATCCGCAAGGAAAGCGCCAAGTCGACTATGAGGAGGGTGAACCCAGACCATGCGAAATCGCACGCTGCAAGACCAAGGTTAGATCAAACAGGGAATCACCGTCCATAATGCGTATAGGGAGGGGGAGAAAGAGAGATAAGACTGGAAGATATAAGAGAAACAACAAAAGAGGAGTCGATATATGACGGGTAAATGAAGTAGATATCTCTACTAACTCCTCGAACCCGAGAGGGTAAGGGAGTAGAGGAAAATCAGGCGTGCCGTGCGTGCAAAAATGGAAAGAAAAAAGCCGCATGAAGACCTTTTCTAAGGGAGACGTGCGAGGTTATAGAGGGGAGAAGTCTATCTTACTTCCCGTCCGGGGCAAAGAAGGCGACGAAACTACTAAAAAAGTGTCAGCAGGAACTCTTAAACGGGCGAGGGGAGAAGGTAAGTCTTAGCATGTTATTCCCGGGGGCTAGCCTGGTAGGAAGTGTGGAAGTATACGAGGGGGGAAGACAGGTCAGGGGAATTTATACGACGGTGAATATAAAGAAAATTCTAAGACAAAATGTAAGGAAATCGGCAAAATGAAAAGGGGTTCAACCAGGAGGAGCGAGTAGGGTCCTATTTCTTTCTGGATTCAAAAAGGCTTCGCGGGGCGAAGGAACGGCTCTCGAATGACGAGGAGCTCTTCCTTGAAGGCTCCGCTATCTCCCTTTAGCAAGAAGAAGGAGGGGAGGACTCGACCCTCTTTGGACCGAGCACGTCCTGTTCTTAACAACAGGAAACTTCATCGAGGGGGGTACGTCTAAAAGGAGAACCTGAGCCGGCTGGTAAGAGGGTAGAGAACCAAACGTCTGGTCGTCTTCAGGGAGTGAGTGCTCAGGGAACACAGAACATCTACGTGTCGGGAGAAGATCGTTGGAAAACAGAAAAAGATCTTTAGATTCTCTTGAGAGGACAGTCTTCGTCGGTCCACCCAAAAAAAAAAGGGCACGAAAATCCCAGTAACTCTGGCAAAAAGGACAGAGACTCCCACTCTTAGGGAAAAGTAAACGGCCAGGTGCCTCGACCTCGGGGAAGAGGATCCCGAGCCTTCCGAAAAAGTGCAGGGAATTTCACCTGCGGGGGCCCAGGAAAGGAAAAAGAAAGTCGACACGAGCATGTCTACTTTCTCTAAGCATGCGGAAGCTATAGAGACGAAGAACAACAAAATTAATCCTGGAGGACTAAAGAAGAGAAGAAAAAACGGTTAAGAAACCCCCATTTGACGGGAGGGAAAAGGGGGTAGCTGATCGGCGTACGCCGTTCTCATCGAAGGGAGGTAAATTCTCAGGGACCTCGACTGTGAAATGAAAGATCGGCACCCAAAATTCAGAAAAAAAAAAAGCAGCTTTGCGACGAGGATCTCTAGGGGAACCCGTCTCGACTAAGAGAACAGGGGAGTAATGAAAGGTACCTGCAAAACGTCAAACCCTGCCAAATCGCTGACAAGAGCGTTCTAACTACTCAAGATCTAAGGAAAAAGAACTAAAGCGGCCCTTGGAGGGGGGAGAAAAAAAATAGGGTCAAGAGAAAGCCACGTCTGGTCTAGAGGCGATGCACTTCAAGGTAAAAGAAAAGAGCACAATGCACCCACTAGGGAAAAAACAGAAAGCTGGGGAGAGGGAAGTCAGACTAATCTTAGAAGAAGAGGGAGCCTCCCTCCTTTCAGAGAAAGTTTTCATAGGAGTAAAAGAAAAACCTAAAAGAAAGGGACACGCTGTAAGAAAAAGTCGCCTATATAATTGTTGGTCACTGGGAAAACAAAGTGCGATCCTGAAAAAAAGATTCGACCTGCTAGGTTACCAGGTCGAAGAGGCCTAAGGAACATCAAAGGGAAGCCGCGTCCTTCTTCAGAGAGGGGGGAAATCGCCCTAAAGCTGGAAGCTGGTCCAATACTTTCTGTTGGGGGCTCGTGCACCAGGCAAGAAAAGAAAAAAAGCTTTTGGGCAAGGGGGGGGAAGAAAAAAAAGATAGTCCAAACGAAAAACTGTTACGGTTCCCTTCACGGGCGTAAACTAAAAGGAACGCCTTCAGCTTCGAGGCTGGAAGACCTCTGCTCCATGTACCAAGAGCTTAAAAAATGAACGACGGGCGGACAGCCTAATAAGAAAGATCTCCGATGGCGCTTCGGAGAGATCTCAAGTCTTCGCTCATAAAATTAGGCGCCCGCTGGGAGAGAAAGCCAGTTCCATCTTAGAGAAGAGTGCGTTCAATGTTACCGGGGGAGAACTCCCGCTTCGATCTGGGGGAAGAGAGAAGGCGCTCTCATGGGGGGCGCTGGGAGTATGAAGAGGAGAAAAAGAAAAAAGGAATGACGGGGACCCAGAGGTTAAAGGGAAAGAATAGAAGGGCCAAAGATAAAGCTGCAAGGAGAGTAGTACTGAAAGAAGAGATCCGAAACCGAAAATTGGAGAAAGGTGGCTAGGCTGGATCTATCTTGGAAGGTCACGAGAGCGAGAACTACTATCTACTGAACCGACCCCCAAACCCCCGGGGTTGGTAAAAGAGCGCTCTTAGAGGGCTTAGAATCAAAGGGGGGGGAGAAGAAGAGAGAGGGACAGACGGGTCGATCCCTTTACCAAGACCCAGGTGCTTGATACACAGGGGGGGGGTTTAAAAAAAGGGCACCGACGTCCTGGGTTGGGGAATGAGAAAATAACACCTCCTAAGAGTCAGGAAGAGAAAGGAAACTGTCTGGTAAACTAATCTGGAGGCCCTTGGAAGTTTTTTTTCCTGAGAGGTAGTTACTGAGGAATCTCGGGGTGTTCGACCTGGGAGGACCTTCGGAAATCTCTAAATAAGGAAGAAAGTAAGCCGGTGAATTGGAGGGGGGTGCTTTAGCGAGTTAGCAGTAGCTCCAACGGAGAATCACCTGAGTGAGAAACAGGAAGCAGGTTATACGAAAGAGGGAAAAGGGAAGGGAGTTCTCTCCTAAAGAGAGAAAAAACACTTAACTTAGAAAGTTTAAGAATAGGAATGAGAGGTCGAGAATTCATGGGGGCAAGGGTCTCCTAGTGGGAGGGATAAGGGTACATGGGGCCGAGGGGTCTCTAAGACACGCCTAAATAAGAAATAACAAATCCTCCCGCGGTCTCGGGGCCCGACGGTTTGGGGTAAAAACGGATCTTGAGGAAGTCGGCGAAGGAGACGCGGGGGGGGTAGTCAAAAAGGGAGGATAGCTTCTATAACGTTCCCAAAGGGTAAGAGTGGAGCTGAGGAAAGACGACTGGGGAAGTAAAGAGAACGCAAAAAAACGAAGAGGGAATCGCTGCCTCACCTCTCGAGGAGAGGCAAGACACAAATTCTAGGGTGATAACTAAAAAGACGTGTTCAAAGGATTACAAATCTAGGCGGGGGTGACAGAGAAGCTCTCAGAAATGACTCGAATATTGGAAAAGTAAGAGGAGCTTAAACCTCTATCCTACTTGAAAAGAAAAGGCTTTTTTCATCGGGGGAACGGGGGGGACGACAGTAGGACCCACCATGAGGAAGAGGGTAAAAAGAAAAATACCGAGTTAAGATCAAATTCGGAATCTCCAACGCTCAAGGAAAGAAAAAGGACTTAAGTTTGTCAAGTTAGAGGGAAAGGGTTTATATTTAACGACCATCAAAAAAGGGGGGAACTGGCGGTCTTCTGAGCCGTTGCACCAAACCTGCTTCGTAGTGGCACTCAAAAAAGGGGACAGGAAGGGCGTCGCGGAAATGTATGGATCGAAATAAGGAAAAAAAAGTGGCTCCTTAGGTCGAAGATGGTGGTTGGGCCGGACCAGGAAAGTTTGCTCTATAAAGGGGAGCGCAGAGTCTCGGCTCCATCCCGACTAGATACTCAATGAGAGGAGGAAGAGAAGATATTCAATTGATGATGAAAGAGAGAGGATATCAACCTTAGGACCAGCATATGTAAGAGAACAACCCTAGGCGGAGAACAGAGCCACCTTGGAGGGGGAATTCTCGAACAGTCAAAAAGGAAAAAAGTCGCCGGGGTGGTCGCTGACGAGGGGGGGGAAAAAAAAGCCTTCGAATAAAGAGAGGGTGGTGGACGCATCGGAATACAGACAAGGGGAAAAAGTGGTCCCTCTAAAAAGTGGGTCTCGCACGGGACCAAAGAAGAAAAGACGTGGCTCATGTAAGTAGAGAGTGGTAGGGAAGGGCAACACATCCAAATCGGGGAGCAGGGGAGGAATAACGGTACGCTTCGTAAGGAAAAAGCGCCACCGTTAAGAGAAAACAAGACAAGAGGAGGTCAAGGGGGAGAGACAGAAGGAGAGGGAACCCGCGGAAGGAATCTCAAGAGAAATTCTCGGTCTAGGGAAAAAGTTTCTTCCAGACGAAACATCAGGAAGGGGGCTCTCGCCGCTAGGGTGAACAAGGAGAGAGGTAGGGAGCTTTCCTGATCCGAAAATTGATCTCGGGCGTCTCCTATTCCGGGACGAAGAGCTCCCCTCTCTTAGGGCTCGAAACTCGGGGCACGTATAGAACGGAAGGGAAGGCTATATCTTCAAAAACACTAGCATTTCGAAGCTGGGAATGGAGTATGTATAGGGTATTATTGGCCGGAAGGGGGGAGGGGGAAGAAAAGGGTCGGCCTGTAGTATCTCCTGAAAAGAGGGGAAATCTTCCCATCTAAAAATTAAGAAAAGCGTGTTCTCTTCAAAGGAGTGGAGGCTCAGTCACGAGGCAGACTGACTGGCAGCGAATAAAAAAAAAAGCGGCCGCTTGAACGGCAAGAACGAGGAGATTACTTCTTGGAGGAGCATGGCACACTCGCCGGGAGGAACCTCCAGGAGTCAACGTGGGAGTCACGGATTGAAAAGGGGGGCGACGCGGTAAGGACGTGAAAAGCCACCGTTCCTAAAAAGAGGGGCGAAGTCGCGCAGAGTGCGGACAAAAAAAACCCTTCCGTACAGCAATTGGGGAAGATGGGAGTTGAAAGGTTCCGAACGGAAAGTAGGAGAGGGTGTCTCCAGCGTACTCAAGTGAACTCATTCGAAGGGAAACTCCTGAACAAAGTCAGAACAGGGGCGGGGAAGAGTAATGGGTCACTGGAACGGGTGCTATCTCTAGGGGTGGAGGGCCCTCTAAAATCAAAAGGAGATCCGCGCCGGGAAAATAAAAGTGAGGATCTAGGCGAGCGGGAGGTAAACCAAATAAAAAAAGCGGTCTAAAAAAAGAAGAAAAAAATGTCTGCCCGGATCTTTCTAACATCTCCTTAGCGCTAAGAAAGGAATTTCTCCTGCGATCGTATGTATAGAGGAGGGAAAAGAAGAAAAAGGAGCAAGAGCTCCCTCCCTCTTAAGAAAAAAAAGGAGCGCGGGAAAGAGGCTCACGAACCTACAGGGGAAGAGCGGTCGACATTGAAGAGGGAAAGGTACAAACGAGGTCAAAACGTCATCCTTCAAGAAAAATCGCCAAGTGATAGGGGGGAGAGGGAAAGTCTACTAGAGAGCCGCGCCCAGGAAGGGCTCTTTACTTCGGAGGGAAGGAAGGAGGACTGCTTCGAATATCGTCCTTTAACTAGAGAGGACAAAATGGCCAGAAGATACAACTGGACACGGAATAGGAAAGAAAGAATTTAAGACCCCTAAACAGGGGCGTTTCCTATGCGTAGAGGATCGTGCCTCCTGCCAACTCGTCGTTCAGAAGGGCTGACCCCCCTAAACAAAAGAAAGTCGGCCGTCGCGTAGAATTAGGAAAAGACAGAGAAGATCACAGACGAACGAAGAGTCACAGGGAATCAAACAAGAACTGCTGCTCAACGAGAGGGAGAGAAGGTATTCCGCGACGGCTTTGTGTTCTGAAGGAGATTGTCACGTCCCCCCCACAGTCCTAAGGTGGGTAAGGGGGTCACCGAGGGGTGAAAGAGGCGTGTCTGAAGGGAGTCCTGAATAAAGGAGGGGCTTCGTGAGTCTTCGATGATAACATTCCGAGGAGGGAGGGGAGGAAGGGCATCGCCGCGCGGGTCAAGAGGGTCGCATCTCGGGACGACCTAGGGAGGGGGACGGTCCGTTATCTCGAAGGAGTCTGAGAGGTCTAATAAGGGGGGACGCCACCCAATGCCGAAGGGATGAGGCGAGAGACGGGTAGTGAGTTGGGAGGCACCATAAAGGGGGGGATACTGAGTGGGCGGGGGAAGGGCCGTCGCGAATCAAAGGACAAAAGTTCTAGCAGAGGAAGCAGGAGGATCTCATACTCTACAGGAGGGGGTTTCGCAATCATTTTGCAGGAAAATATGCGGGGATAGAAAGGATACGCAGAGGGAAGAAGGAGCGTTCAGCACTTCAGGAGTGAAAAAAAAAAGAGGCTCCGAACTATAAAGGCACTCAAGCTTAACAAAGGGGACCCCTTGTTAAAAGATTTGACAGGGGGGGACGAGCCGTAACTGGCTTTAAAAGGGGGGGGGAGGCGGGTAGCTCTGGGCCTAAAAAGAAGAAGAGAACATACGATCTTTAAAAGTCCGCGGGAAAGAGACTAATAAGAGCCCCCGGTGCAAAGGAAGAGAGAAACGTTACGGGGGAGACTTATCCGGTGAAGATCACGCGGGAGGGGGGAAGACATACACGGCCGGAAAGCGAGGACCGTGGGATGATAATAAGAAGTGGTAAAGCTGAGGGAAAATTTAGGCTTAAAAAAAGGGGTCTTTCTGGATGTGGGGAGGTGTTGTCCCGAAAACGGACAAGAAAGCAAAAGAAAACATGGGGGTGGGGTAAAAAAATCACTACACAAAGAGGACCTTCTTCATGGCAGAACACACGACTTTACAGAGAAGCTGGCTAAAAAACGAACTAGCAAAAGAGATAGCGACGTCGAATTCCTCTCGGGAGGAAAAAACGCTGGCAGTTGGTCCAGGGAGTGGCACGGAAATCGAAACTGAGGTTCTCGGTAAAAGAACAGGAGGATCAGGAAGGGGGGGCAGTTTCTCTACAAGGGAAGTCATCTCAATTAAAGAAAGATGGACGTAACCACTCGATGGAAAGATTAAGGGAAAGAAGGTGATTTGAAGAGGGGCCTGTGAAGAGTCCTCCTGAAGTACTGTTTCCACCCCGCCTTATGGGAATGAAGGATTTATGAAGCTGAAGAGGAGAAATACACTCGAAGAGGGACAGGAACAAAAACATTACTAAAAAGAAGAAAAGACAAGCCGAACGTTCCTAAGGCGAAAGAGGGCCCTCCTCCTAAACGAGAGAAGAAATCTGCAGCTGAAACTGAAATGAGATGCGCGCTCGGCGAGATTCAAGGAGGCAGAAAGACAAGTCCCTAAAAAGTCAGTAGGAAAAAAGATCACCTCGCTCTCCGCCACTGAAAAGGAGAAAAGAGACTCCTGGGAAGATCCTAAAAAGAAGAAAACGCTCAGTTGCCACGCACTGACAAGAATGCTAATAACAAAAGGAAAGAAGAAAATGAGGGGGCTTCGGTTATGGTTCGGAGAAGCGAGTAGGAGGTAAAAGACTAGAAGACTGGCAATCAAAAACAGAAAAAAGATAAAACACAATTATGATTAGGTAGAGAGTGAAAAAAAGGAGCAACTACCCGAGAGCTCGACGAAAAAAACAAAAGGAGAGTCAAGGAAAGTCAGATGCGACGTTACTGGAGTCCACTATTTCTCCGAAGGGAAAAAAGATTCAGACCGGGGGCGACGTAAAGAGGAGAGGATCTTTTTCTTCTCTTGCACAAGGAGGAGGACGTTCGGCCCGCTCCTAAAACGGAAGAGGGTCCCGCATTGTAGACTTAAAAAAGAGAGAGACGTGCGTCATCTCTAACGGGAGGGAAGCTTGGGTCCCGTGGGGTGGGAATTGACCTTTCTGAAGCGGTAAGGTAGAAGAGGTGAAGACCCGGGAGTGGGAAGCCCGCCGAGGGGCGGGGAAGCTAACCAGAAGACCTCCAGCTTCCGCTCAGCTCGGGAGTGCAACACGGGGGAAGAAAAAGGATCAAGTAGGGAGGCAGCGGTCAGGGACCGACCGGGGTCGACATAAAGGAAAGGCTTATCCTCGAGCATGCGCGCGGCAAAGAGGGGAAGGGGAGTCGGACCTCTCTTGTATCGGCCAGGGAAAGGTGAAGTGCACGAAACTGGAGGTGAAGGGAGCCTCGTGGTCGAGGAAAAAACGAAGGGTAGAGTGGAAAAGGGAAAGCATAGGGGGAGTATTTCATGAAAAGGATCTCATGTCTCCAGGGGGGTATGGAGGGGTATGCCCCCTTTGGAGCGGAGGTTCTTTAGGGTAGAGGAAAAAAAAAGAAGGCGGGGGACTGTAGAGGGTGGATGGCAGGAAGGGTAAACAACACTTTCTCGGGGGGTAAGAGGCTCTGGGAATGGAAAGGCGGGCCAACACCAAAGACCAGAAAAAGACCTTGAAGCCGAAAAGGACTTCCAACGCAGGGAGTAGACGAAGAGGAGAAAAGAAAAATTCCTAGCGATTATGCGGTACGCCCTAGGGCGGCCGTTCTAGAACTGGTGAATATCTGTGAGCCGGGAAGGAACAACCGTCAAAGAGAGGAGGCGGGCCTTTTCAAACCCGGGGGCTTGGGGGGGGCGCCAGTACGGATACTAGAAAAAGGGTCTACACTAGCTAAGGGAGGAATTTCTAGATTGAAAGATAAGCGCTCGTAGAAAGGTGGTGCAGAGGAGGGAAAGTCCGGAGGGTAACCATTTTTACCCAAACGGGAGTTCGAAAGGTAGATGATAGTGCGTGAATGAAAGGCTGGAAGCCTTTAGGGTAGTGGATTTCACCAAGAACCAGAGTCATCTTTTGAACCAGAAGTCATTCAATAATAAGGAGATCGTGGAAAACGTGAAAAGGGGAAAGGGAAACTACTCGCTTTTCGCGAGCGCAAAAAACTCCAACATGAAAGAGCGAATCGCACTTGTTCGAAAAGGAGGGAGGGAAGGAACCTGGCAGAAAGTCAAAATCTTCAAAATAAAGGGTGAAAAAAGACTCGATCGCTTCCTCTCGAAGGGGGATTCTTTTCTGACGAGACAAGTTACGCGAACGCCCGAAGTCGGGCCGGGCCGTAATGCTTCCAGGGGCCTGCCCTAAAGACTTTAGAACCTAAAAACAAAAACCCCACAAAAAGAACAAAAACAGGAAGTTGCCCCTCTGCGGTCGAGAAAGGGAAGAGAGGATTTGAACCAGAAAGAACTCAAGGAGGCCTTTGGAGGAAGCAACAGGATAAGAAGAACTCAGGAAAAATTCACGGGTATCCTCCAACGATCCTAGATCTGGGGGGGAGAGGGGGAACGAGGACCACACCGCCGAACGAAAGACTATATCGGGATCAGGGAGAATGGGATTCAGTCTTCCTAAGGAGGATTCGGACGATGGCGAGATGAGCAAATGATAGTCCTCTAAGTCATAGAAGGGCTTCGTTCGGGGGAAGAGAGAAAGAGGACGAGCGGGGGAGGATTCAACCACGAAAGCTTATTAAACTACCACGGGACGGGGTTGAATTAAAAAAGGCCAGTACCTATCAAGAAAGAAGTTAATCCTCTGGAGATAGGACGTGAATCTAAAAAAAAAAAAGCAAACCTCTTGAACGGATCTGAGTACTCAAGGGGAGCAATGACGTACTTCACTATCTAGGGACCTATTTCGTTTCTCTACTCGGGAAAGAACTACACGATCAAAGAGGAAGAGAAAAAAGAAAAAGGGGACGCGAAAAGGACAAACCCCAAAGAGAAAGAGTCCACCGGATACGGGGCCAGCTTCTTCTATTTACTACGAGTTATTAAAAAGTATCTTCGCCCCTCTGAGGGTGGAGGGGGAATCGTCCTATAATGGTCTGACTTCTTATTTGTATTTCAGAAAAAGACCTTACGTACTCTAGCGAGGGTTTCTGAAAAGAAGATAAAAAGTCAAGAATCCATCCGAATAGGTCAAAAAAGCCGGAGGTTAAGAAAAGCTCTGAACGTGAGAGGAAGACGAGTATCCTGTCAATCCCTGGGGGAAATCTTAGAAGAGGGTTCGGCACTACAGGAAATAATATCTCTGCAAAACGCCGCGGGGTCCCTATTGGAGAAGAAGCTTCTCGTCTTGGGCTATATCAGGGCAGCGTTCCCTAAGAGTACGGGACATCCATTTTCGCCTCCTAAAAGAAAATGAAGGAGAAAAAGTTTTTCACAACAAGGACGGAAAACGTGGGAGGAAGCACCTTGGGGTATACCCGCCGAAGAAGGGACAGACTCTACAAGAAAAAAAGCCAGAAGGGACTGGAAGGGGTGGGGGGAACGAGCCTGCGCGAAGGGGGAGGATCCAGCGCTTGGGTCATACCGTGGCGTTAAACCTGTCTTTGACCTCAGGATAAAGAAAAGCACATACATCCTTGGACGGGAAAAAGTGTGTTGTTGCTTAAGTAGAGGGTCGGAAGGTCGCGAACCACTACTTGGAAAACAGCGCCTTATTCTTTTCAAAAGAATCCGTCTATGATAGGGTAGTCGCAAAGGGGTAGAGAAGAAGGAAGATAGGGGAAGGGGAAACACGCGCTGGGAGGGGCATCTAGTTCAGGGGGTCGGGGGGATCGAGTGGGAGGAGATCGAAAGGACGAATGGGGAGAAGGAACAAACAAATACCTACCGGTACCGGAAGTCAAACGGGGAGAAAAAGAGAAAGGGCTGTAAAAGACGTAAAGACGGGGGAAAATCGGCGGATCCGAACAATGACGACGTACGAAAAAAGAGCTACTCGCTGAAGGTCGCTACGTGCCAGTAAAAAGAGGAAAAGTCACCTGAGGAGAAGTGAAAAGAAGATGAGGGAGAATGGATCTACTCGAAACCAGAAGAAAAAAATCAAAAGGGAAGCGAGAAGAAAGAAAACTCTCCGAGAGAACCCGGGACTCGGAGCTAGGAAAATAGCGGTTCTCGATACTCGGACTCTCATCCGGGAAGGTACTCGCTATCTAGGTGGAAACTACGGAAAAAAGAAACTAGAGACAGAACACAATAGGAGTGTGAAGCTTCAAATTTTGACGGGACTGTGAAGACCGGAACAATTAGCGACAGGAGGACGAAGCCCGGGAGGGGTGGCCACCTGGAACGAACTACAAATGCGTGCAAGTCGGGGCGCCCTACATAACGTTGGAGGAAAGGGGGGGAAAGTTAACGAACAATTGGGGGGACCCACCCCTCATGGGGAGGAGGATTGGACATAGGTGAACAATAGATGACGACTGTACGACTACTGCAGAGGACGGGGGTAGAGAAGCTCAACTAACTCCAGTGGCAGCGAGAAAAATCGGGACTGTCATCTGGTTGGTTTGGCAAGGGGAAAACTCGCCGTTGGGGGACGAGAAACGGGGAGAACATCAGCCAGGGTACTTGGGAACAAGAAATACGATCTCGTCTCAAAAGAGAAGACTTATTAGGGGCGGTGATGATGCCGACGAGTCGGAAAGATTAGAGAGAAAAAAACACTGAGAAGTTGAAACATAGGAAAAACCAGAAAAAAAAGGAAGGCGAGCAGAGAGGAGGTAGTAGACTTCTCGAGCATGCCCAAAGAAGGGGCATCCGGCGCGTTCCGTAAAAAGAAGGAAGTTGACCGGAGTATAAGACCGGGAACAGAGGAAAAGAGGGGGTTCACTCTCAAACCAGGTCGCTCATGCCAGACTAAAGGGGGACTCTTTCCGGTCGAGTCGAAAGAAAAGGGGGGAGGAAAAGGTCCCCAGTCAGAGGGGAGCAAGCAGGTGAGAGAACGGGGAAGAGGTCGGAAGTCCTGTCGCCAAAATGAAAAAATCAACACTGCGTTTCGTCGTGGGGGGAGAGAGGAAATGACTTGCTGTCCCCTCGTAGAGCTTGCATGGAAGGAAGAAAGGAACTCTGAAGGTGAGAGAGAAAAAGAAAAAAAAGGTAGTCCAGCCGCTGCAGGAAGCAAGGGGGATCCGAGCCTCTCCTTTTTTAAAGCGACGAAAAGAAAGGGAGATCGGCCGAATAAGAAGCAGGGATCTCCTCCAAAAAGAGGAAAATCAGAGATCACCCTCGCGGGGAAGTCGATAATCTTAGGGATAATCCGAAGAATGAAAAGCTTCAAAAGGGGATGAGGATTGAAGAGGGGGAACGGAGGGACTTCGAATTGACGGAGAAATTGCCTTTATGGTACTAGGGAGGAGGACTTCTTTTTCGCGGAACAACTTGAAGTCTCCTCCCACAGAGGGGGAAGGACCAAATGACTAAGCAGCGAAATCTGGGGGTGAAAACCCGGGAAGTACTTTGGAGAGCTGAGAAAGGAAGTCCTTGGACTAGCGTCGTCCAAGACCGGAACGATCGTGCTACGAAACGAGGTCGTTACGTCGAATAGAGGAAAACTCTAGATAGTCCGGAAACTGCCGAGATTCTGCTTAGTTTTCGAAAGGAACAGGTTATAAAGTGAGACGCCGCTAGGAAAAATACAGTTAGGCAGCGAAGTCCCACAACAAATTGATCAAGAGATGTCGAAGTTGCGTGTAGGGTCCTGAAAAAAGTGCGTCCGGGGTCTCAGAAGTAAAGAAATGCAACGGGGACCTTAATTCAACGCTTGGAAAACCGGATGCATGGAAAGCAAAGGAAGGGCAACGGGAGTCAGGGGGGAAAAAAAGTGCGATGAAGCTAGATTGCCATGTCTCTGACAGGGGACGAATCTACGAGCCAAACGAAAAGGGCTTCGGTGCCGGAGATTCGTGTACGGAGGAAAAGCGTCGGGTGGCCCGAACATCTCCAGAGTCGTCCAGGGGGATTCAATGTATGGAGGATCCGCCGAGCGTCTTTGGGGATGAACGAAGAATTCCTTTTCGTGAAAAATGGCGTATGCAGCAGGGGAAGACCTACGCAACCGGCTCGCAAAAGGTCGATTATAAAAGAGAGATCTCACAAGACTAAATGCGACAAATGATCTCGGGGAATCTTACACGAGAAATCTCTGAGAGAAGAGAGGATTGAACCCTGGAGAGACAAAAGGGCACCGGAGGGGGGCGACCTGTGCCATTCTCGGCGAGATAACTTGTATGACTGTAGCTACGTTACAAAGCAAAGAACCAAAAACTCATCTACATCAGTGAACGTCGTCGGGGCCCCAAAGTGTAATTCTAAGATGAAGAGGAGGGGAGGAGGGGGGACAACGGAATAGGAGGGACCACGGTGAAGACGAAAGCACCTTGAAGTGAACAAGACCAGTGGGAGTTGAAGAAAAACGGCCGAGGTTCATACTGTTCCCACAGTGCAGTCCTTTCTATACCGAGAGACATCACGTCGTGGCCGTCGCAGAAGCCGGGGAAAAAAGACCTCGTCAAGAAGAAGTCAAAGGGGGGCGGCCGAAGAAATGAGTCTCAGAACCTAGAGGATCTGGATGACAACGGAGGTGTTTTCCGGCATGATTGTGCAGTAAAAAAGAAATAAAGTATCGGGGGAGGATCAGAAGAACCGAAAAACGTGAGTGAGTTACTCAAAGTAAACCTTCGCTGCCGGAGGGTATGCTAAGAAAAATTTCCTATCTCTTCTGGAGAGTGGAAAAGCTCCTGCGGGGCAAAGGGGGGGCCTACCCGCTCTTGACAAAGCTACTTCTATAGGAGAAAGAAATAATGCGTTCGCGTCGACTAAAAACGGGGGAGGCGAAAAAAAGGCACAGTCTCGAGGATGTGTTGGAAATGGGGAAGACAGAGCGGGGAATTCAACATCCTAAGGGGCCCTCCTGGGCCGTGTGGTCAAGTTGAGCGCGACTACGTCCTACCAAGGTTTGAGGGGAGGTCCGCGAATGGTCTCGAGTGGGGAGGAAAGGAAAGAGTCAAGGAGAGAGTGAGCATCAAAGGGGGGGAGGGAAACAGGCACCGGATGTACGGCTTACTTACTCAGCGAGAAGCTCATCGGAGCTGTTCCATCCACGATCTCTGGAGGAAGACCGAGAAGAGCAACTCGAAAGGCGAGGTGAAAAATGGGCACTGGAAAGAGCATCTAAAACTTCTTCCATTGGTGGAGGATCTTAAGAAAGAAAGAGGCTAGCGTCAAAAAGCTGATCGTGGATTCAAGGTCTGCGTCTGTCTCGGAGAGGGGGGCTATAAACCCGCACGGGGGGGAAGCGCGTCGCTGGAGACGGGGGGGGAAAAAATAGGTAATAAGGAAAAATCTTAAACGGAAAAGAAAAAAAATCGTCTCATTACCCTCATCGCCGAAGGGCGTGATCACGCCGATATATAAATGCGGACGCCGTTCCAGGTCCCGCGGGTTTGTCGTGCGAGAGGGGTCGGGTCCCGAGACGAGAAACAAAGCGCCCGCGAATAAAAAAGAGAGTTGTGTGAACCGAGCACGAACGACCCCAGAGACCGCGGAGTCTGTACTAGCAAAAAAAAAGGACAGAAACGCAAAATAAAAAGAAAGGACCGCTCGCCGAACTTTAGATGAAGGAAAAAAAGAAAAAGGAACATTCCTCAGAGAGCACGGGGGCCGTGGTGACCGCCCTGACGACTACGAATAGAAAAAGGCTCGGTATGAAAAACGAGACCTTCTTCTTACACCAGAGTGGGAGCTACCAGCGCAGAAGAAGAAGATATGGGGGTCAACAGCTCTTAGAGATTGAGAACGAACGCCGCGCGGGGTAAAGAAGTTCCTTGTGAAAAGAAAGAAAAGCATCCCCGGGGTTTCCCACGTTATAAGGGCCTAGGATGAAACTTGAGAGAAAGGTAAGGAGGGATTCGAAAGAACTAGTAGGGCGAAAAAAAAAGGGCTCAAAGTAAATCCTTATACTACTACACGTAAAGAGGGAAACTCTCAGAGGTCCTCACTGGCGAAAAGATAAAAAAAACGCAGCGTCTGGCCTAAAAAGGTAAAGGGGGGAGCGTAGCAGAGATCAGACGAAGGAGGCAGCAGGCAGACGTCAGAAGAAGTATATCGCCGAGAAATAAAAGGAGAGGCTCATCCGTGACCCTTCGCCCCGTTCCCAGGATGAGAGCCCTCCCGCCACGGAGCACACGCAAAACTTTACTATAGACGACGTCACCGTATGTACGAGAGAAGGAAAAACTCGGGGGGTCAAGACTGAAGGGGAAAGGGAAAGAATATCGGATAAAAAACAACCAGAGTAGGTATTATGTAAAAGTATGAAGTAATGAAGATAGACAATAGAGATCATAATCCAAAAACCAGGGAATGAAGGAAACGTCGTCTAGCCGGAGTCGAGGTGAGTAAAAAAGCTGGGTCCTCAGGAAAAAAAGGGGGGGGGGGTTCGAGGGGTCTGAGTAGATCGCAGGAAGATTGGGCAATCTACTGGGATAAAAAAGCCCCGCCTGCCTCCTCGAGCTCTAGGAGGAGTCCGCATCGTCCTAAAAAAAAAAAAAAAAAAAAAAAAAAAGGGGGGGTTCAAATATGCAGAAAAAAACGAAGTTCCCTGCGCTCAGCGTGAAACAAAAAATGGAGAGGGTGTCACTCTTTCACCGTTGACGGAGGGTGAATACCCCGGGTCTCGACTGGAAAAAGAGCAGACGGGGGGGAGAGAACAACTCTTAGAAGACAGCAGGACTAAAAGCTGAGGTAATCCCCTAGGGTAAGGAGCGGGCTTCTGCCTAGGGCTAGAAAAAAGGACGTCGCACCAAAAGAGGAATGATTTCCAGCGAGAGAGAATCTCTGAGGAAAACCTGCGTTGAAAGGCACATTTGGCCGTTGCAAAGACACCTGGGCGTTCAGAAAAAAAGAAGTCGGTTGTCGAGTGTCCTGAGAATCAAGGAAAAGCCTCGAGGGGTGCAGGGAGAAAGGCGGAAGATACTACCAGGAGGGATGAGATGATAGGACGGCTGGGAGAGATGCCTTTTAGTGATGTAAAAAAGAAAAGGAAGAACTTAGTTCGGAAGGGAGGGAAGAGGTTAACACAACCGCGTTCTCGGAGGAAGCGTCTCGGGAAGTTTAGTCGCGGGCCACAAAAGGGCAAAGCACGACATCCAAGGTAAGCCGACGCGAATCATTCGTAGACAACTAACTCCCATTTCCAGGAGTGAAGGGAAGAAAAGTCTTGCTCTACCTCTTGAATCGTAGCAACCTATTTCAACTTCCAAAAAAATCGAAGCGCGGGGAAGGTTGGAAATAGAGTACCATAGCTAGAAGGGGAGTATCTCCAAAGGGAATGTCTAATCTCTGTACGGCGAAAGCTCTCGATCCAAAAAATAAAAATGAGAAGAATCTCCGGCTCAAGAAAAGGTTCAGGGGTGTGCACCCAACGGGGAGGGCAGTTCTCTTGGAGGGGGAGAAGGCAGTCTACATCGAAGTCATGCATCTCCTGAACGGGACGTAGGAGAAAAAGAGAAACCTATACTAATCGGACGAAGACCAGGGAGGCATGGAGAAGGCGCGCAAGCTGGGAAAAAGTGGTCGAGATCCTCAAGTGTATACAAAGAAGACTGGCAGGCTTCAAAGGGCACCAAAAACCCTATAGAGTCCATTAACTGCGGTTGGGATGAAAAAGACGCCTAGATAGAAAAAGAACGTCAGGTTGGAAGGAGGGGTTCAAGCAAAAAGGAGGATCCAATAACTAATACTTACTGCGAAGGAGGATATCCTAATTCGGCTTCGGAAAAGTCGGTAGCACCTTCCCACCAAAAGGGGAAAAAAAAACGAAGATAGCAAAAAGAAGAGATAGTCAAGAAAGAAAGAAGAGACGCCACTCCCTAAAAAAAGTGGTTCATCATCATTTATTAAAACAAATTTACACTCTTTTGAACGAAAAAAAGCCATATACATTGGTGGGAGACTTTCCAACTTTTCCATAAAAAAACAGAAAAGACCGGGGGAAAGTGGGAACGCATCCAGATCCGAGGGGGGGGGAAAAGGTAGAAAGGAGGACGTGAAGAACTTTGAACGTAGTAGGCGAAGATTGATATTAAGCCTCCCTTAAAGTGAAAAAAAGAATCCACGACTTGTATGGTGCAACTGTTTACTGTAGTCAAAAAAGTCAAATCAAGGTTGTCAGAAAAACCGTCTCTGCGAGTCTGGAAATTACGATGGTCGTTTTCCTTCACGAAAAAGAAAAAAAAAAAGTTTGTGCGAAAAGCGGAGATTCTTGGAGACAGAAATAGACTCGTTCCAGTACGAGGAGAATAATTTCGAAGGCTTCAAGGAAAAATTAACTAGCGATGGAAGGCCGCTAGGAAAAGTGTCTAACAGATCCAATATCAAGTATTCTTAGAATGCAAGAATCTCCGTCCGGCGAAGGAAAGGCAAAAGGATTCTGAGAGGGGAGAGGGCAAAGTCGAACGCGAATTCTCAAGAGCTTCTGGGATAGGGGAAAGATCTCTTCCCGGAGAGAACGGTAGAGGGCTAGCGGACAGACGACCGAGAAGTCGCCGGAGTTTTAAGTCATTAAGGGAAAAGATAAGAGCGACATAACGAAAGTACGGGTCACTAAACTGGGAAGGAAACAAAAGAAAATACTTCTGTGCTTCAGAAAGATAAGGAAACCAGGGGGTCGATCGTGGAGGACGCTATGGGAGTCACTACTATAGCCTAAAAGAGACAAAAATCCCGGGGACCTGATGGGGGAGATTATATACTAATGAATAAAGAAATTCATAGGATCTCCATCACGAAATCTAAAAAAAGAAAATCCTAAAAAGAATTCGGTAATTCAGCAAAAAACCGGATGGTTCAACCAGGATACCTCTGACTGAAGTGAAAGGAGCCAGGAGCACCCAAGAAAAGAATTGAAGATTGGCAAAGGAAAACTTCTACTCGGGGACGAGTTGGTTTCAAAATGATTACTATTGTCATCTTTGTGAAGCAAGTGAGGGTTGAACGTTCGTGAAGGATTCCAAAAGAAGCAGCAGTTGCCCAGATGGGGAGGGGCATGATAGGGGATTTGCGAAAAAAACGACAAAATGAGTCTTCTACAGGAATGAGTCCTTTCAAGGCCGTCGATGGATGGAAACTCTCCAGAGTCCTTATAGGAATGAGAATACACTAGAATTGGAATTAAGATTCTTTTACCGTATTGAAGAGGTGGTAAAAGAAACTTGTAGAAGGGAATGGATAGATAAAATTCCTAAGGGGGACAAAAAACAGAACACTAAGCAAGACAAAACGGGGAGAAAAGGTCTGTCCCTACACGTTAACTAATCACGGTCGAGGCTCGTGTTAGAAAAGCTATCCGATAAAGGAGAGAATACAAGTCGGCTGAAGATTTGTTGGCAAAATTCACTCGAGGGAAAAAAGAGTCGTACCAGAGAGTACTATAATTCAATAGGGAAAAGAAAACCATCACCCTAGCTACAGAGATACTTAGCTCTGGGGGAAATATAGGAAAGGAGATGGGAAGCTTAGAAGAAAGGAGAGGAAGGGAACCGATAAGGGGGGCATGCTCGCGGGGAAATTAAGCTAGGATTGATAAAGTATCGTAGTTCGTCAACCTCTCGAATTAACCGTAAAAATGGGACCACGTCCCGTTGTCGTAAGGAAGTTCAGAAAAAGCGTAACAGGGAGAGCCTGCTGGAAGAACCTATTTTACAGGGGGAGCATCGTGGGAAAAAAGCAAAATGAAGTACGAGATTCGACAAGTAAATGAAGAAAAGGTCTTAATGTGGAAGGTTAGCGGAAAAGTTTTTGAAAAGACCTCTGGGGGGACGGAGCGTAAACTTCTTCTGTCAATGCTGGGTGCACATCCCGTGGAGGGGAATTATGCGAAAGGGAGCCTCGGAAAATGACTAAAAAACGTCGACGTTCGCAAGGATCGAACTCCTCTCGAAGTTAACTACTGGCTCGTCTGGGGAGAGGGACTTCGGTTTGTTGGGGGTCCGATGTACCCGTCTCCTTTCGGAGGGGGTACGACAGAAAGGAACGATTCTTCCAGACACCCGACAGCTCGCGCCACAAACAACACGGAGGAAAAAATCCGCTCGTCGGGAGGGAGACTAAAACGGCGATGTCGGACAAAAAAGTCGACTCAAAGCGACGGGGGGGGGATCGGAAAACAGAGGCATTCTACGCCGAAAAGGAGGGATCGATCTCTCTAAAACGGCGCGACCGTCACGTCGTCGTTCCCGACGGGAAAGAAAAGAGGGGGGGGGGGGGGTCTGTCCGAAACGTCTTGGGAAACCGGGGGTGCTAGAAAAAACAGTGGTAGCTCCCTTGCAAAACCAGAAGAAAGGTCGAGGTTCCGGTCGCTAGGAGATACGGGCGGAACTAAGTAAATGGACACGGAGGGTTAAAAATTCGCACAGGGGACGAGGGAAAAAGGGAAAAAATTGCAGACACCGGGGGTAACGATTCACAGAAACTAGAGGGGGTCCGTAGGATCTATGGGGGGTGATGGCGACGATTAAGAGGCGGGTGAAAAGAAAATCCAGTATCCGAAGAGCGCGAAAGGTCTCATTCGGGGTAAAAGGGACAAACCAAACGCACCAGAAGGAAGGGGCAAAGAGAAACCAGTTTAAGACGTCACTGATAAGAAGCGGGTATAAAGAAGGAGGAATTACGCCGCTTATTCGTACTGAAAGAGGGACCTTACTCAGAAACCCAGCAAAATTAACGTTCAAGCGGAAACTGCTAAAAAGGCCTAGAGATTCTACTCGTACTTGAGGGGACTATGTCGAACATAGAGACGGGAGGGCTAACTCTTTCTTACAGGGAAGTGCTTTATTTACCTAGGGAAAACTTTGTTCGTTCTCTAAAAGGAAGAACCTTGAATATCATCACCTAGATAGAGGCCGGAAACTAGAGAAGATCAGCGAGTGGGTTCGCGCCCTGGTTAATTAGGCACTGCGCGAATAGGAAGGGGGTGGTACGGAGTAGGCCTTAAGTCTTTAACAGACCGAGGAAAGTCTGTCTCTCAGTAAAACCAGAAAGCCTGATCAGACAAAGAAACGGCCCTGGATGAGGGATGAAGTTCGACTCGGGAAGAGGGGTAACTCCCCTTTCTAAAAAGGAAATAAGGTCAAAAAAGAGCGCAAAAAAAAACCCTGACGGAAGAAGTCTTTTAGTTTAATTTGGTAAAATGAACTGATACTGGCTTCGGCGGGCAATAGTAACTGAAACTTGCAGGAAGTCCGCTTTGGTACCACATCAGGTCTCCCTTCAAAAGAGAGGCGTGCGAGAAATGGGCTCGGACTCTGGGGAGAGGGAATTACTTGCGATCGCGGCCTCCTCTACTACCGTAGAACAACTAATCGGGAAAGGAACTCTATTCGATCGCTCGGGCCCGCCCATCTAGAGGAAAGAGGGAAAAAAATTATCCCGGATCGGGGACGGGGGAAGGAACTTATCGCGGTTGGGAAGAAGTCAGCGTCCAGGATCGGAGGGATCGGGCAGGAAGGGTGACGTCGACCTGTAAGCTCGTCTAAGGAGGGGCATCAGATCTCAGATCGGAGGAGCATCCCCATGATCAAAACGCGGGGAATCGTACAAGGATCCTAATCGGGGGAGATGCGATGTTCACGACATTGTATCAAATACATAAGAGCAGGAAAAGTAGCTTTCTCAAAAAGAAGGACGCGGTCCATCTCCTCCAAAGGACGACGGCGAAAAGCTGAAGGAAATAGTTCTACAAGAGGGAGAGAAGGATCCCTGGCCGCCGTAGGGAACTTCTAAGCTACTGGTAAAACTATTGAGATTCGTTCGGTCCGAAATGAAAAGAAAGAGGGAAACAACAGGGCGACTCTGGAGAACCGTTGAGGGAAACCGAACAAAGGGGTACGTTTCCTTATAAAGAGGGGATTTTCAGAAGAAGCCCGTCCGCCGATATAAAGAAAAAAAGAAACGCAAAAACAAGGATTGTGAGGTAGGGAAGAAGACGGGGCTTCTACCCGAGACGACTTCTCCAAAGAGGAAAAAGACTGTCTCCGCATTCGAAACCTCGGAAAAGAGACAATACTACGCAAGGAGGGGGG
>Ga0179591_1380180_pt1 | contig 24267 bp, 35 predicted proteins | sample CZOMad2_1_08_16f_FD_182891 | JGI IMG/M metagenome (GOLD analysis project Ga0179591, IMG submission 182891) | Vadose zone soil fungal communities from Angelo Coast Range Reserve, California, USA - CZOMad2_1_08_16fungal (PacBio error correction) | ecosystem: Environmental > Terrestrial > Soil >...
TTCGAAGGACGCTAAAGAAAAGGAGAGGACTGGAAAAAATCTAAAGAAAAGAGACAGCCTAGAGGAGAGGGGAAGCAGGAATTGAAAGGGGTGCTTATGATGGCTCACATATTGTTCCCGGCCAGGGCTGGGAAACTCCTCTTCGGTCAAGAAGAGGGGGGGAAGGTCTGAGACAAGGAGAAATTTGCGTTTTGGTGAGGGTGAGGGTTGGCTCGTGTTGAAGCCGTACAAGGCGTTTTCAGGTGCTGCGAGAAGTCACATAAGATCGTAAAGGGAGGGAAAAGGTCCTGCGAAGGGACGGTGACTGGGAATGGGTGGAGGGTTACAAGGGAGGGTCACATCTTGGCACGTGGGTGGTCCGTATCTCTTCCAAAACTCAGAGATTATGAAAAAAGAGGGAACGAAGGGAGCCGAGGGCGGAAAGTCGATTTCGAAACTGGGAAAAAAGAAAGCCTTCGGAGGGGGATCTATCAAAAAGGAAACATCAAAAAGCAAAGGTGGAACAGAAAGAAAGAGAGATGTTGGAAGGCTGGATCTCGCATTAAAGCCAGGGAATTCCGGGGGGAAGGTTCGGGGAATCAGGAGAAAAAAGAATGAAAGAAGGATCACCTTAAGGAAGAGGAAACTTAGGAGGGGGCTTTCAGGAGCGTCATCGCAAACTTCCTGATTTCCCGGGGAGGGGGAGAAGAAAGCTAAAGCTCTTCGAGGGGGGAGGGGTGGAGAGAAGGGTTTGGGGACAGGGAAGTTAGGAAAGCCCCTACAGAATGTCGACCTCGAAAGTCGGAGAAGGGGTCGCCCAGGGGTTAGGGGACGAAAGTGAGCCAAGAAACTTTGTAGTGAGTTGCATTTCAGAGAGTCTTATGGGTCGCTTAGGCCTTATGCAAAAAGGAGGTCAGACGAAAGAAGACAAATGAGGAAAGGGATTGAGGAAAGGGTTGGAGAGGGACTCAATCAAAATTTGAATGGCAGAAAAACCGGTAAGGGACGGGGTGCAAAAAACAGCCGGACTCTTGACGGCCGCGAACTGTTTATTGGTCTTCAGTTTCACATCCTCAATCTGCACCAGGGGCGGCCTTGGAAAAGGTACGTGGGCAGTGCCTTCAAAAGCTGATAGTGAGAAAAGGGGACTGAGGGGGCTGGAGCCGCTGCGTCAAGTCCTCACACCTGATTTCGGAGGGGTCGCTCAAACCCGGAAGGGGGGGGGGGAAAGAAAAATTTCAACGCCCCCGACTGCGTACCGGAAGGTTAGTACCTGGAGAAAAGGCCTAAGATTATAAGGTTCATGAGGAAAGTCTCGAGGCCGCAAAATGGAGGGGGAACTTATCACAACTCGCGGCGAACACCGATTGGGCGGCTCGAAAAAAATGGGCTAAATAGAGGTTTCAGAAGATCTCTGGGGGGTGTAACACATCAACCTCAGCGGCTGGCGGATTTCTCGCCGGGATTCGCTACAATGGGGGATCGGAAAACTAAAAGCGAGGAGATGTCAAGGAAGGGGGGGGGGGGTCAGAAGTTGGAGATGGACGAATCTTTCTCAAGGACTGCTGGGGAGTATGGGGGAAAATAAGGAAACGGAGGACCGGGGGGGGTCCTGCTGACTTCGCGTGACACGAAGAAGTATCCAGGGGGGGATGGGAAGGGGGTCATCAAAAAAACGAATCCGGGGAGGGGAATGGAGTTTAGCGTTTAGCCAGCGCGGAGATTCTTAGTGAGAAGGGCGAGCTAGGGCAGGAGGCTTTTTGAAAATGAGAGTCAAGGTCCTAAAAGTCTTATATCGAAAGGGGGCACGAAAAAGGAGACCAGAGGACGAAAAAAAGAGGGCCATGAAAAGGTAACAAAGTCAATTCCGATGCCGCCAGGAGAGATTGGTTGGGAGACGGGATAAAAGGGGGCCATCCATTGACAGGAATTGAGGAAGTCTGGTGAGACTCCCTGGGACAGAAATAGGTCATAAATCGGAGGATCCCAATCTTCCGAAAAATCTCCGATAAGGAGCTCAGACGAAAAGGGGAAGACATCCTAACGGGGGGAGCAGGAGGTCAAATTCGTAGAAGGCAATTTCTTGCCCGACAGAACGCAGGGACGAGGAGGAAAAGGGGGTATCGAAAAAAAAAACAACTGGGGAGGAAAAAACTCGATAGGTGGGGAACTCTAAAGGAATGCATAATTTCTGACCCCTTTAGGGGTACGCCATGCGACAAGGGCTCCAAAGGGCTGAACGACTCGAGAGGAGAGGGTAAAAGAGAAGGAGGGAGCCGCTGACCTGATAAGAGTGAAGGGACTCGGGGAGGATTCAGAAGTTAAACCAAAAAGGCCCAGAAAGACTTGAGGCCGGTCCGGTTGGGATTCCAAATAGGACCTAATTCTAAAAACGGCGAAAGGGGAAAAGGGGGCATGGGAAATAATAGAAGCAGGTGCAGTACGAAAATCGGGCGGTCTGAAAGAGAGGATTCGAAAAGCTGAACAGAGCAGAGAAAAGGCAGGAAATCAAGGAGCAAGAGCGAGAATTCTCACGTCTTTTAAAGAGGGGCCTCGGGAAAACGACGAGAGAAAAGGACCAAACAGTTCAGGGGGATACGCTGGAAAGATCATTCTCAGATGGGGAGAAAACCCTCATAAGGACTCCGAGAGATCGAAAAAAAGATAAGTGAAGACCACAGCACCGACCAAGCATCCAAAAGTCGCGCCCCGGATGGCCAAGCAGGGAAGAAAAGATAGCTTCGAAAAAAACGCCCTATAAGAGGTTGAGTTTAAAAAAGAACAAAGAGGGATAAAAAGATCCTGAATCTGGGAGAAGGGTTAAGAAAAAACCTGTGGGGAGGAAAAAGCTTGCGAGAACGAGAAAAAGAAGGGTCAGAAGAAAATACAGCAACAGAAAAAAAAAAGTCTATCGGGAATCTCCTGCTTTTCGGTGAAGGGAAAAACCGTTAAAAGGAATTTTGGCTGGAAAGAAAAAAAAGAGTCTCAACCATAAAACACGGGAATAAGAGGCAGCAGAGTGAGAAGCGCTTCAACCAGAGCCTTCAGGAAACTTGATGAGAGAAAAAAAAAACCTCCGACAAAAGAAGCGTCCATTACCGCCTATGGAAGAGGGAAAATGAACAACATGAAAAAGGTCGAGTACATCTTCCGAGTTTTTGGAGAAAAAGGAGAGGATCGGGAGGTATCTGGGAAAAAGAAAAAAGATCACCATATCAATCAGAAGGCAGAGCGGAAAAGCAGGACCCTGGTTGAGACTGAAGGTTTGGCAGCGCAGACCACGGCAACAGGACTATAATCCCCTGCCCAGGAAGAAGGAAAGTAAAGTTCGGCACAAGCGTATGCCCCCAAAAAAAATAAGTGCAGAAGGGGGGGGCGATCGCGACGAGAAAAGGGAACATTAGCACTCTGGGGCAATCCGATCCTTCACGAAAAAAAAGAAGCCCCTCCAAGAGGGAGAATCTCAGAACTGGTGCGCAGCCAGGAAAAGATGAAAAAGCCGATCGGAAAAAAAGGAGTAGCCTCGAAGAGCGAAAAGGGAAGAATGCCACTACTATCTTCTGGCAGAGATGATCAGACGGGGAAAAAGAAGATCGGGGGGAGAAAATGGAAGCAGAAATTAAAACCTGCCAGCGCGAGGTGTTACAGTTTTCTACATGGTGGAAAAGATCCCGAAAAAAGCAGCCAGGGGTGGAAGCTGACAAGGGAAAGGGGCATCAAAAAGAGACCAGGGGACGCCAGCGCGGAAAAAGCCAACTAAGCCGCACCTGTCCAAGGGAAAAAAAGCGTTTCAGAGGCCCACGATAAGTACGATGGGAAAGAAAAGGAAACATCCAAGGGAAAAAACGCCCCATCCGCAACACGGCAAGCCGATTGCCCCCCCTAAGCACACCAGCACACAGCGGATGCCTTTGGGGGGAAAGAAAAGTGACGGAAGCAAAAAATTGCAAAGGGATGAGCGAAGAGAAAAATCTCCACTCGTCTTAGGAGAAAAAGCACCAGACGCCGCACTTCCTCTCTCATTCCTTTCTGATGGGGAATCTCTCGGAAGAATGCCCTCGCAAGAAACTGAATACCCGGCGGGAGAAAGAAAAAAAATTCTTAGAGGGAAAACTCCGGTAGATGGGGGAAGGTCTCTTAACCGGTATCTAGTCTTGCGAAAGGGGTCCTCTGAAAGGAGTTTCCCGAAGCATGATCGAAAAGAGTCAAAAGAGGAGGTGCAAGAGACATGGGACCGAGGGGGGGAGGCATCAATGATAATCATCAGGCTGCCTCGCAGCAGGCCTGAGCACCTAAAGAAGGGCTTAGGGACACGATCAGGAGGGCATTAGAGAGAGGGTGGAAGAGGTCGTGGGGTCTGCTCAGCTGGAATCCGGTGCAATCTCTGCTGAAGAAGAGGCGTGAGAAAAAAAAGGACGGGAAAGATTTCGTGGGAACGCGCTGGGGTTGGGCACTCGTGGAATGAGTGTTAGTCCCCTATCTTCCGTGCAGAAAGAAAGATTTCTTGAGGGAGCGAATGGAAAAAAAATTGCCCATTTTGAACGGGGAAAATAGGAAGACTGTTCTCTTGCCTTATCATTGAAAAGAAAGGGGAGCTTGGTCAAAGGGGGGGGAAACCGGACCGCGGGAGGGATCCTGTAGAGACGTAAATGATGGGGGTGAGAGTCTCTTCTCACATCCTTTTGCCAACCAGACTATCTGCGCTAGGGACTTCCGGGAGAGGCTCGCGAATCCGTGAGGTGTGTGAGGAGAGGATCGCTTGTGTTGCTGAGCGCGCCTGTTTTGGAAGGAAGGAGTCACTGGGAAAAAAAAACTTTCAACAAAGAAAGATAAGGGGTGGGAAAGTGGAAAAGACCGGTCATTCACCTGGTTTCCTGATCATGAGGAGGGAGGGTCTTCGAGAGGAAATTTGACAAAAAACCGTTAAAGAAAAGAAAGGTCAAAAAGAAGGGGCAGAGCTGGAATGATTGAGGAGGGGACGGGCGAGCCTCGCTCTCATGTTGCGGGATGACAGTGCTTTAGGGAAGCGCAAATTTCCAGAGACTACAAAAAAGGACTGGGGGAAAGAACTCGACTGGAGGGTGTAGGGAAGGTTCACAAACGTTAGAGGGACGGAACTGGACCTCTGAAGGAGGGAAGTTCCTCGTGGAACCTTCAGGGAAAAGAGAAACGAAGGCAACCGGGAAAGAGGGTAAAAAAAAACGTCCTGGGAAGGGACTTGAGTCCTGAGTTCGTCTGTACGGAAAAGCAAGTGGGAGTAAGATGGCAAAGTCCCGAAGGGGGAAAAGGAGAAGGAAGGGAGAGACCAGATGCTGGGGGGGAGGAGGGATGCGTACTGGGCTTATCGCGGGCTTGCGCCGGGGGGGAAAACTCGGAAGAAGGAGGTTTGGGAAATGCGAGCCCCCAGGTTCTGTTTACTGCAATGAGGTAAGCAACTCGGGGACCCTAAGAGTCGGAATAGTTTCTGGACGGAAGAAACCGACGCGAACTGGACGGAATGGAAAAGTCTGATTTGAGGCTTCTCCGACGAAGCACGTTGACTGTTCATCCCCGGGGCAGTCGATCTGTCAAGCCTAGTCCTCGTCGCCAGAAGAGAAAGTTCGGATATTCGCTTGAAGACCTTTTGCAGGAGGGAGTTCCAGAGAGGATCGGGGAAAAAGGTTGAGGGGAAAAGTCGGAGTTGAATTAAAGTCCGCTCGCGATAAGTTGCTTTGCGCGATTGAGCTAAGCAGGGGGGATCACGTCTGTAAAAAATAGGGGGAGCGTTGGGGGGAAAAGGACTCGTGGAGTCGAGTATATGACGGGGAGCCCCGAAAAAAAGGAAATGGCAAAACCAGGGGGAAAAACAAACCAGAAACAGAAGTACATTCCAAGAGGGACATGAGGCCACGAGAATGGAAAATGAAAAAAAAAGTTATACAAGACAAGAATAGAAAGATCTGCCACCTGCCTCAATTTGGGAAAAAAAAGGAGGGACGAACTTCCGGCTTCAGGGATGGGATCGTTTCCTCCCAGAACCAGACCGGCTAGAACTTAAACATATGAGAAGAAAAAGCGGAGGAAGAAATGAAATACTCTCCGCTTCCTCTCCCTAGCCGGACTAGGGGGAAGCGGTCTGGGGAAAGATGTTCTTGGAAGAGCCGGAGAAAAGGAAAGAAATCGGCTGCTTCTCCAAATTGAGAGATCTACACCAAAAGGGATTAAGAAGAACACGTCAAGCAGGGGAAGGTCGACTCGGGGGTGAGTCAATTTCTTCGATGGACTTCGAAGGGAAAAGCCCCGAGGATGAGTCTAGAGAAAAAGGGAAGTCGGAGGGCCGCGTTGCGGGGAAGGGGATCCTTCTGTCGTAAGATGGGAGGGAAGATCTTAGAAGTTAAAAAGAAGCAGGAAAGGGATTCCCTTGAGGGGAATTGGCAGAAAACTAAAAACCGCGGACAGGTCCGGAAAGCGACGTTGGGGAAAGGACGCGAGGGGGCCGTCCAAAAAAAAGAAGGGGGATGACATAGGAGAAATGGAGGAGGCCTATCGCATCATTGCTTACACCCAACTAAGAAGGCCGAGTCCAAGGAAAGGGGAAGGAAGCAAGAAGGAAGGTTAAGGAAGAGGAGAATCAATTAGCGATCTAAAGATTAACGGCTACCCGAGCTGAAAAGCGAATGGAAAAAAACATGAAAGTAGAAGAAGAAACGCCAGAAGAATCACTTTAGGGACCCGGCCAGCCTAAACCTGGAAAAAAAAAGGCACCCTTCTGGGACCGTTCGAGGAAAAAAAAGCGGCAGAAAATAAAAAGGGGGCAAAACAACGACGCCCCCATGCAGAGCTGGAAGTGGACGCAATGCGGAGAAACGGGATAAACCGCGGTCAGCAGGAAGGGGGGATCACTGTGGGGCTATCATGGCCCAAACTCCCGGCGGGCCGAGAAAGATCTAGACAGCAGAAAGAAGCTAAGAAAGAAAAACAGCGAAAAAAAAAACAAAAAAGGAGAGCAAAAGATTAATCTCCTGGGGCTTCGTCGGACTCCAGGTAAGGAAAGGAGGGGCGCAGTCAGGAAAGCGTGCTCCCCACCAAAAAGAATCAAAAGAAGAGGAAAGGGGAAGGTGAAAGCAGCAGCCCAGAGCATTCAAGTAATTAGCATACTCCTTCCCTAAGACTAATTCCATGCATCACTAGGGAATAAAACAAAGAGAAGAAAGGGGGGCCAGTGAAAGGATGTTTAAAAATAAAAAAAAGGAACGTACAACAAAGAAGTCGGGAAGGGGGGACAAACCTGTAGCAAGATCTCTGGGACTAACGCAATCTAATCGCAACAGAGGAACCTGGGAGGGGAATATAGAAAAAATCCACGGACTTCCGCAAGGAAGAAGGGGAGTACAAGACAAGGCCATCTCGACTAACCCCTCCGCCATAAAGAGAAAGAAACATTGGGAAAAGGCCCTGGAGGAAATCCGAAAAGAAAGCTACCAAAGGAAAAAAAACCCCGAAAAAGGGAGCCATACGGAGGTTAGGAAAGGAAAGGGGCCACGCAGGCGCAGAACAACTACGAGGAAGAAATCCTTACCTCGGGAGGAATCTACACTGATAAGAAAAAGCCCTAAAAAAATCCCAGGAAGAGGGGGGGAAAAAAGAGGAGGTAGCAGGAGAAGGAGAGAAGCTGCCTATCATCTCCACTGAGGGAGAAGAGGATCCAAGGAGGGAATATCCTCGATCCCTGGAAAAAACAGCGCAGGAGGGGGGAAAAAAAAAAAAGAAGAAAATCGAGGGAGGAAAAGGTTGAAAAGTCTATTGTCCTACCTCTAGAAGGCCTTCATGAGAGAACATTAAAATTGGCAAATAGCGAGAAAAAAACTCAAAAAATGCCAGAAAGAGGTGTTTTGAAACGAAATCCTCCCCGCACGAAAGCACCGGGAAAAGAACATCACGCAGCCGACGGGGAGAAAAAAAAAGAAACACTCCAAAAACAAGAGAAAAAAAGGGAACCCACTCCTCAAAAAACTGGCAGCGGTTTCCGGTGTTGGAAGAAAAAAACCTTTCGAGAAGAAAAGGAAAGCTTCTAGGATCATCGCCGGGAAAAGAGAGAAAAGCCAGAAGACGGGAAAAGCCTTGGAAAAAGAGAAGGCCTAGGCGTATCTGTGGGTCAATAGGGGGGAGGCAATTACTGAGACCTCCTGTGAGAGAAAAAGGCGCATCGAAAAGACTCTAGGGGAGAAACGAGAGATACTGAGAGCGGGGAGGGAGGGGCCCTGCTCAAAACGTTACGAGCTCAACGTCTGATACGCATCGTCATGGATCCTGGGCACTCTAGGGCCGCCTCGGAAGGATAGAAAAAAGAAAGGGATGTAAGGGGGAGAAAAGGAAAACCTGGAAATCAAGCTAAGAGACTGACATGGGCAAAGCTGGAAAACTAGTTGGAAGGGAAAGAGCAATGAGAGGAATTGGGCGGCTCGGGAAAAGCCGGAGAGGAGTTTCAGAAGGAAAATGCTCTCGGACTCTGGGGAATCTTCTGAGTAGGGCTGCGGAAAAAGGTGCAAAGGGGAAAAAGGGTTCTGGGGGAAGGAGGGACATCTTTGGCAAGGGGGGGAGGGGACGGGACCTCTGGTAAGAACTCAACAAGAAAAAACTTTTAGCTTTTGAGAATATGCGGGGTGATCGCGACTAGACTGGTCGGCACTCGATTTCGCAAAAAGAGGGAGGAAGAATCCTCTCTCTATTAGAACAAAAAGGGGGAGTCGCTGGCAAAGGGGAAAAAAAAGCCAAATCAAAGAGGGGGAAATTGGGAAAAATTCTGGTGGAGAAGTTGCTCCGCGACTCCGGCCAACGCGCGTATCTGCCACGGGAAAAGGGGGGGGGCTTCGAAGAGAAGGGGGACTCTCTTGTAAAGAAAATCAAAAAAAGAGGTTAAAAAAAAGGAAAACGAGGGCTTCGAGCCGGTTGCTTTCGGATAAGGAAGCCCCATCCGTAGGGGAAGGAGAAGGGTTGGGACATTAATCGTAGGCTGAGGGAAGCGAAGGATCCCAGAGGGGAGGGGGAGTTATTGGGAGTATTCTTGGCTTAGAGCGAGATTGGGGAACTGCTGAGGAAAACCATGAAAAAGGAAAACCGAGACAAGAACCTCTCGAGATAGGTCCTGTCACGTCTCAATGGCTATTCGAGGGGGGGGGGATCGGCAGACCGCTAGGAGGAAAACGCCCTATTTACTAGATATGCTGAAAAAGGGGAGATTGGGACAAGGCCGCTGAACGGCCCAAGAGTTTCCTAGGGAAAAGTTCGTCGGAAAGAAAGAGTATTGCGAAGACAGGGGGAAGGGAAGTAGGGTACGGGTGGATTCAGAGTCACCGTTGACGGGGCGGACGGGGAATTAACTCGGGTCAGGGGGGAGATCAAGAATTGAACGAAAAAAAAAAGTCCGCGGAAAAGGGATAAAGAGGGAAAGGGGGGAAAATCTATTCGAAGCCTGGGGTTCCTACTTGCGTTACGTTCAGGGGGGCGCCTCAAAAGAAGCGTGAAGAAGGAGAAAAAAAAAATGGAGGATGAAAAATCTGCCCACATGTTTTTGATTTGACAAAATCCGAAAGACATCACCGCTGATGGGGGTCTGAAAAGAAAAGAAAGGCGAAAAGTCTGGTCGAGGATCAGAAGTGCTAGGGGGAGACATTGGCGGAGGAAGCCTGTAATAAAAGAGAGACGGGGTAAAGGAGATTAGAGATGGGATCCGAAGGTTCGAGTGTCGTCATCTTAGCAATATTTCGTACTAGGAAGGGGTAGAAAAAAACGAATCTAACAGAGTCATAAGAGGAGAGATTGATCTTTTCACGAACTTGGAACAAGGCGAAAGGGGGATTCCGAAGCATAAGGGGGATGGAAGCGGGTTGGGGTAGATAAGCGAAAAGAAGGGAGCTGAAGTCGGAGGAGCTTTGAGGAGGACGAATGCAACGGGGGAAAAATCAATCCTGGAGAGGAATTGAAACTCCTCTTATTTCACCACAAGGCGAAAAAAGAATTCATGAAAAACGGAAGAGACAACAAGGGCAAGAGGAAGCTTCAGACTCGGGATACAAGAACGCAGCCTGTGGTCAAGTTTCAAGAGGGGTAACACGTGGTCAGGGAAAGGACACTGACGAAGATCTGTGAAGCACTCGGCGTCGTAGCCAAAATATAAGAATCCAGAAAAAACTACAAGAAAACAAAGCTGAAAAACTCGAAGGGAGTCACTCAGCGAGGAAAAAACTAAGAAACGTTGCCGAGTGAGAGGAAATGTCGGAAAGAACCGGCGCTCAGACCCTGAGGTCGGAAGTGACGATGAGGTTAGAAGGAGAGGGGTGCTCGATACCTGAAACTCCGGGGCATTCTAGGAAGGTCGTAAAGGGGCAGGGGGGGGGGAATAAGGAAAAATTCGGAAAAAGAGATCTCGAAAAGTCCAGTCGATATGTCGGATTCGTCATTCTGGGATCCGTATTATAAGTCCTTGGGGTTTATTAGAAAGTATTTAAAAGGAAAAAACCGCGAAATTCTTCGGATGAAACGCGATTGGGGCCAACTATGTCTCGCAATGAAAAGAGGGGGGGTTTGAAAAGATACTGAAATGGAAAATGAAAAGGGAACCAAAAAAAAAAAAAAAAAAAAAAAAAACCAAAAAAGAAAAAAAACGAGAAGAAACTTGGGTCGTGAATCATCTTGAGGCGATCTATTCTTCAAATATCCTGGAGCCAACTTCACAATCATGAAGCGGAAGAGGGGGCAGCCTCGAGAAAAGTCTTGGGGAATTCCGAGGAAATCAAGCCGGAGGACGATAGGAAAAAAAAGACGAAGAATTAAGGGGCCACTGACGCTTACATCTAATCCGAAGAGTCCATAGAACCTAGAGCGGAAGGAAAAGACGCACCAGATAGATTCAGCCAAAAGAAACCTCAAAAGTACCAGTGCACCAGGAGGGAAAGAGACCCTTCGAGAGGGAAGCGGAGGAGAGCAGACAAAGGAGCATGGGAAAAACCTTTAAAGTCCGCACCAGGTGTTGAAAAGGGGGAAGCACCCATGAATCCAGAAAAGAAGATCGAAAAAAGGACACCAGGGGGCGAGAATGGCAACTCCCGGGTTTCGGGATGAGCTTCGAGAACCTCCCTATGAGGGAAGGGGCTATAAAAGGAAAACTCCATGAACCGCATATCAGGGGTGAGAAAGGTAGGAGAAGGGACGCAGGCCTGGTTGACCTTGGACCTCCTTCGACTTCCAAAAAGAGAAAGGGTCTCAAAAAGCAAAGAGGAAGCATCATCAAAAGCATCTGGTAAAAAAATCAGGAAGAAAAAAACCGCGAGAGAAAAATATAACGAGGGGGTGGAAAAAAAAGGAGGATTCTCCTTTATCTTCTTAAATAATAAGAACAAAACCTGGCTATATAATAAAAAAGAGTCCGGAGGTCCAAACAAAAAAACCCCCCGAAGAAAGCAATAGAAAAGAAGGAATACCCGACTCCAGTTAAGAGAATCAGAAAAAAGCTACAGACTGTGGGGGAAGCAGGAATGGTTCCGCATACAGAAATGCAAAAACTACTATCCGCCTAAGGAAAGACATTAAAAAAGCCTTGAAAGTCGATAAAAAAAGAAAAAGAAAGGAAGGACCTAAGACGAAAGCCCACTTTTCTTCAGGAAAAAATCCCAGAGGGGGGGGAAAGACGTCTTCAGAAAAAACTTCCGAACACCCGAACAAAACTAAGAGCGAGGGGGGGGGAAGATCGCAAACATTCCTATCTTTTTTCGCAAGACGAGAAAAGAAACGCAGAAAGGCCGGAAAAAGCCGGGGGCGAGGTGAAAAAAAGAGATTGCGAAGAAAAGGGGAAAAAAATCCTGAGAAGAGAAAGCTGTCCGAAATCCACTGGGCATTCCTCGCTCTAAGACTTTCCAAAAAAAGGGGGAATATGCAATGATCAGCGTCGAAGAAAGAAACCTGAAGAGGGTCGAGGAAAGAGGACTCGGGAGACAAATAAAGGAACCGCGGAGAGGGTTTCTGTGGCGCGGGAGACTACTTCAGAAACCCACAAAAAGGGATGAACGAAAAACCAAACACCCCCCCAACAAAAAACCCACCCCCAACCCACACCCCCCCCCAAAAAAAACCCCCCCGCCCCCAAGCCCCCAAAAGCCCCCAAGAAAAAACCAAAACCCCCCAACCCCAAACAAAAAACCCCAAAGCGAACCCACCAAAAAACCCAAGAAACTACCAAAGACCCAAAAATCCCAAAAAAAAAAAAAAGAAAACCCCAAAGACCCCCACACCCCAAGCAGAACACCCAACTCCCCCTCCCCCCCCCCCCAGAAAAAAACCAAAAAAAAAACACGGCCCCCCAAACAGAAGGCCCCAAGCCACCCCCCCCCCCCTCCCACCCCCCCAGATAGGGGCGCAAAAAACCCAAGAAGGGGACTCCGCAACAACAAACCTAACCCCCCCACTCCCCAACCCAAAAAAAAAAAAAAAAGAAACCCCCCCCCAAAACCACATCATTCCCCGATGTCCTATTGGAAGAGAGAGATAACCCTCAAGAGTTTTAGGGAGTCTTTTAAAGCCCTATCTTCTAATCTGAAGATGGTCCCCTATTCAAGAGAAAGATGAACTCTCAAGGATCAACACAAGAAAGAGAGACTCCTCAAAGAAAAAATTGAGGGCATCGCGAAAATATTTCGTGAAGGAATAAGAATGGGCTAGGATTTCGGCATTGTATCAGACAGCGGAAAAAGGAGAAATGTCAGAGAAAGAAGAAAAACTTCCTGAGGAAGAAGATTCGGGAGGGGGTTTCCTAACGAAAAACTTACAAGAGGGGAAAGAAATCAAAAGGAAAAGAGGAGAAAGATTACACTCTCAAAACATCACAACCTTAATTAGGAAAAGAAAAAAGGGAAATGAAAAGTCCTCGTCGAGGAGGGGAGGAACCGTTACGATAAACGCAAAAGAAAGAAGCTCTGAGGGAAAAGAAAAGAAAATGATCAGGCATCCGTCAAGGGTGGAAAAGAGAGATTTGCAAAAAAGGGCCCAGCGGGCCTTGCTCATGGCTTCCATCAATTCCTCGAAGGGAAAGGAAAACTACAGTCTTTGAAAAAGGAAAAGAAGAAGATCCATTGAGTGGAAAAAAAAGGGAGGGCTCAAACGGGCTGTTGCTTATTGGCGGCCGGGAAGATCTCGTGAGGAAAAAGGGCTGCTGATTCGAAAAGGTTCGGAGGAAGAAAAAAAGAACGGAAGGTATGGGAATCATCTTCTTGCATCTGGGCACTCGTGGGAACGGGCTTACAAAATAGCTCTACAAACGGGGAAAGTTATTGCGGGAGAGATCGCTGAGGGGGAGACAATCCATTTACGCAATGTGCACAAAGAGGAAGAAAGGGAAACGTCTCGGAAAGCAACAAAAAAAGCTGGGGAAACTGCAGAGGCGAGGACGAAGAGCTAGAGGGGGGAGCAGCTTTCTAAAGGATCTTTCTAGGACGGGTTAATTCTCAGAGTGAGAGAACCAAGAGAGACGATGGCAAAGAAAGTCTGAGGGGAAAAGCAAAGCGCCTCCTGCCCCGGGTTCGATTCGAGCGGATTCAGGGGGGCGACCTGTGAAAAGGGGAAGGAAGGAAAACGTGGTACTGTAGGAGGGGGAGGACTAGCGATGAATCGGGAGGGGGGAAAAAATCAGAAAGGAATTAGGGGGACTTAGAAGGGGTCGCGGCGGGGGGCAAAGGAGATGCTGCAAATTTTCAGGGGCTTTAAACCCGTTGGAAGACTGGACGGGATGGGGAAGGTAACTGGAAGAGGGGGGCACCAGCAGAGGTTGTGCAAATTGCAAGACAGTTCGGAGGCCTCAAAAACCGCCGAGGAGGAGTAGCGATGAAAACTTTGGCGTTTGTTCTGAGAAATTCCATCTTAAAAGAGGAAAAGCTTCTTGCTGGGAAAAGGCTTAGGGGAGCCTCGCAGAGAAAAAAAAAAAGGGCCTACTAAACGCGGAGTAAAAAAGAAGAGGAGGCCTGTGAATGAACTTCTTGTCTCTGGGAAATTCAAGTGTTTGGAGGAAAATAAAGAAAAATGTGAGAGGAGAAGGGCCGGGGGGGAGGAAGGCCGCTTTTTCCTTGCTGGATGTCTGGAGGGGGGAGCTGGGAGAAATCTTGGGGGGCAAGAGAGCGCAAGGGGGTTGGGGGGAAACACGGAGGGGGAAAAGCGGTCTCCGCAAGTCGGTTAAGTCCAAAACATCGGGGGAAAAAGATCACCCAAAAGTGGGGGGAAGAAATGGCTAATGCTCGTGCAGGGAACTGCTCAGAGCGGACATGGAGAGACTTTCAGGAGAGGCTGCTGTAAGAAGGGGTCAGGAAGATTGCCGGAAATGGGGCCAAGGGCTGCCGGGATGGAGGATCTTGGAGGGGGATTCTGAAAAAAGGTTGGGATGCTCTGTGAAAAATCGGAGAAGACGTGGCCGCAGACGGGGGAGGTAAGGGGGAACCTCGAAGGGGGGTAGAGGGGGGGGGTCGGAGGACCGGAGGGGGAACGAGAGTCGTGCTCAAATTTTCTTGACAGTGGTTATGAGGAGTTCCGACTTGGGGGGAGGGGACCTCAAAGGGGAGGGTCCGAATGGACAGAATAGGAAGAAAGGAGGATCCCTCTAGGTCCGGACTAAAAGAGGAGAACATTCCTAGGGAAAAGAAAGAGCCTGAAGGGAGTATTTGACGTACAACGTTTGGGGAAGAAAAAACACCGGGTTTGCATAATTGATGCAAGGAAGCGTTCTTGGGGGGGAAAAGCGTGGGGGATCGCCAAAAGGGCCCCACCCCAAGAAAAGGAGGAGCCAGCATCTGATACCTTCCAAGCGGGAGACCTAAGCCTCTGAAAAAAAAGTAGGAGTCCGCAAGTGAAGGCAGACCTACAAGAGGGTACAACGTAAAGAAGGGGGGAGGGACGAAAAACGGGAAGACTACCCGAGGAAGGGAAGCGTCTGAAAAAAAGGGGAATAGCTAAAACACTTATAGAAATACTATAGAGAGGGTGCGAAAGAAAAGGAAGTCCTTCCTGAGGAGAAGCTTCGAGGTGTGGGGGGGGGGGGGGGGGTTTGGGGGGGGGGGGGGGGGGGGGGAAAGGAGGACTAACTTGATCACTTGTACAACGTGAGGATCTGACTAGAAAGGGGAAGAGGGAGCGAAGAGTTCTATTCCGGAATAAGCTTATTTCGACACCTAGGGGGGCGTATAAATTACTCAGCGAAAGAAGAGTCCTCCAAGACCTGTGGAGGGACCAACGTATGCGTCTCCCTGGATAAAAAAGGCGTTGGGGCAAGACGCTCAGGAATTCGGAATGCAGGGGGGAAAGAGCGGTTCAAGCAAGAGTCCATTCGGAGGCGGGGGAGACTCTAGGAATCGCAGCAGGGCCACTCCCAGGAGAGGAAATAAAGACGCCAGAAACACACTTGCTAACGCGGTAAAAGGTCGGCTCCAGGAGGCGCTTCTAGAGGACAGTATCTGGAAAAAATATGGAAAAATACAGGAAAAACGCGATTTAAGAAGAGGGGAAATCAAGACCTTCTCCGAGTTAAGAGAAAAAACACAGTACTCAAACGGGGAATGCCTTCTAAAAAGGACCAAAATAGCAGAGACGTCGAAAACGCTTCTGAGTACAGTAGATTCCGAGCCATTGGGAGAGTAGGAGCGCCGCGGGGAGGTGATGGGAAAAAAAGAAAACACAAAATTACGAAATGAGGAGTATGCAACGTCTTCAACATCAGGGGTGGGGAAGAAAGGCCACATCCCTAGTGCCTAGAGCAGAAAAAAGAACCAAAAGTCTGGAAAATCTAAAGAAAAAAAGCAAAAGGAAAAGGAAATAGGAAGCTAACTGTCAAGGCGGCAGGGAAAAAATATCCTAACTAGAAGGTCTGGATTCCAAAGAAGTCGGAGCAAATTCAGAAGAGGGAACGACGCAAATAACTCAAATCACCTTCAGGAAAGTTCCTTCGAAATACATCACGAGCCCGACGCAGGACGAATTCCCTGAAAAAGTCCATTAGACTGTCCCGAAAAAGGAAAATGAGGGGGAAAAGAATAAAAAAAAAGCTCCTCATAGAAGGGATAGGGGGTTGGCGAAGAAAAATTAAGAAAGAAAAAAATTCAAAAATGAGCGAGTGAAGACAGGGGTCCTCATTTAATATCGTCAGAGCTTAAGAAGGGGCGAGACTCTTGGACTTGGAAAAAAAAAAAGAAGCAATGCCAAAGATAAAGAGAAAGAAAGAAAGCCCCCCATGCAACTGTCCTTAAAAACAGGCCTTTGGAAAAGGAGACCATGTAGGGGAAGGAATGAAAAAAAATAAAAAAAGTGGAGAAGGCTCAAATCCGAGGAAAGGGGGGGGAAAAAGTATATAAGACACCCCTCAACGAAAAAGAGGCCTCTAGAGAAAAAAAATGTTGTCTAGAGAAAAATATCAAAACCATCAAAGGGAAGACTGAGGAACGAAGACAGAAAGAAGGAAAAACTAATCCCCCGAATCTCCACTGCGACCTCGGAGGAAACTCTGGCGGGAAGGTTTTTGAAAAAAAGGAAGAGCTAAAAAGGGGGTGAGCAGAAGGGGGGGGTTTGGGGGTTCCATACCCCCAAAAAACCCAAAAGGACCACAAAACAACAGAAAAACACCCAACCCCACAGGCACAGACCCAAACACCCCAAACCCCCAAGAAACCCAAAAAAACCCCCAAGGACGCGGAAGACTCAAAACCCCCAGCCCCACCCCCCCCACACCCCCCACAAAAATCTTCTACGTCCCCTTGAAAGGAAAAGGACCCTGAAAAAAAAAGCGTGCAGGGAAAAGAACCGCGTCTCTGTTTGCAGCGGAAAAAAATCGCTAAGTTCAGCCCTCTCCGCACTAGTGCAAATAGAAAAGAAGCTCGGGGGAAAAAGAAAAAAAGCCAGAAAAGTAAAAAAAGCTCATGAATGAAACTTCCACGGAAACTATGTGGAAAGAGGGGAACCCTACGCCTCCCATCCGGCCACAGAAAGACATCCAGACCCAACGTCTAAAAAAAAAACCTTTGAAAGACATGGAACAATTCAAGGGAAGGGGAAAGAAAAGGGATTGAATTTAGCGGAAAGTTCCCTGGAGAGCGAGCATAAGAAAGGAAGAACTTCCTTAGGCAAAAGAGGGAGGTATCGGGAAGGAGGAAAAAAAGCTGGGAAGAAAAATGCCGAGAGGAGGGGGGACAAATGAGCTCTGAAGATCAGGACGCAACGTAACTCGTCCCGGAGGAAAAGAGAGACAACAAAAAATTCAACGAGAGGAAAAAACCTTAAGGAAAAAAAGGCTCTTCAAGGGGAAAAAAAGATCTAAAAAAAAAAAAAAAAACTTGGGGAAAGTCAGCCCTCTAATTTTACCGCACAATCCTCGCATGATCGCAAAAAAAAAAAAGAAGGAGGTCTTTAGAAAAAAAGCCATGTACAAAAAAAGTCTCAAGAAGAAGGAAAGAACATGGGAAATAGACCTGGGAAAAGGGGGGAAAAAGCACCGAAGGCCGGAGTTGTTCGGAGGGGTGGGGCAGTTATAGGGGGACGGATTGGGACTTGAATAAAAACTTCGGAAAAAGTGCGAAAAGAAAAGATGTGCAAACGAACTGTGAGGAGAGGGATTTCGTTACTCTCTTCTTTCAGCTGAAGTCACTAGGGGAAGAGTGCTGAAAACCGCGACCAAAAAGAAAAAAAGGCGGTGAATGAGATCGAGACGGGAAGTCGTCCACGATTTCAAAAAAAAACTCAAACTGGAAAAGAAGGAATTCATAGGAAGAGGGGAATCGAAGGGAAAACGGTGGACCTGAACGACTATAGCGAGATCCGCTGGTCTCAGGGGACATTGGGGGGGAGGTCCTTCTGGATCTCGACCTCTCTAGAGAAGAAAAAGCTTATGGCGAAGATCCTGCTTGCGGCTGCGTTCAGTGCGGAAGAAACAGTCGGCTGGACGGCCTTTTAAGAATTCGAAAAGAGATCTTATGGAGAAAAGGAGCGAAAATTCCGACGAAAAAAAAAAAGAGTGCTCAAAACGGTGGGGGGGAAGGAGCTGGCTCCATCTTATTTCATCGAAATTGTGAGCCTTTCTCAAAATGTTTAAGGGAAACGGATTGAATAGAAAGATTTAAGGGAAGGCTGAAGAGGCCACAAGTTCGCTTTCACCCCGTCACCCGGGGAAGCCATCGAACTTAAAGTACTGGGGGGGAGAGAAAACTTGATGGGGAGATCGGGGGGGGGAAAAAAAAGTCCGCATGGAAAAACGAAAGGAGAATTCCCGAAAGAAGAAAAACGAGGTACTTCTATCTCAAAGATTTTTGAGACTGAAAAAAAAGGAAATAATGGGCCGAAGAAGGGTTGAAAGGAGTACTGGGGTACGGGTCCTTCCTCGTGAGGGAGCTGTCCTTCAGGGAAAAAGCTGAGGAGGGAGTGTGTTTAAAAAAGGATCTAGAAAAAACTGAGGAGAGGGGGGGGAGAAAAGGGTCCTTTTGGTGGATTTCGTCCGAGAACGCCCCCTGACGGGGGAGGCCTACCAGGGATTCGCTCCCTATAGAGATCTGTACAGGAGAAAGGAAAAAAGGGGAGGAGGGTCGCTGAGAGAGAAGACGGGTGGTCCGCTCCACCCAATGGAAGTTTTCGACTTCCAGACATAGAGGGGAAAAACGCTCTAAATAAAAAAAGAACTGGGGGGGGGGGGGGGGGGGGGGGGGGGGGGGTGGGGGGCGGCGGGAGGAAAGGACGCTAAGGGGGATTCAAGCGCCGCGGGGAGAAAAAAAGTCGTAAAGGGGTAGGCCGGTGGCCTCATTTTCTTTTGCCGTCATAGAAAGGGGGTCAGGAGGGGGTTTCTCAACTAAAAATGAGGAAAAGGGAATGTCAAAAAAAAGAAAAAATCGGGAGAAGAGCCGGAATAAAGAAGACCTTGAGTGCGCAATTTTCTCGAAGCGGCGGAAGGGGGGGGAAAAAGGCTCTAAGAGGAGATTTGGAGAGGGCTGCCGATTAATGAAGAAAAAATCGAAAAAAAAAAAGCGAAAAGGAGATCCCTAAGAGGCAACCATTCAAAGAACTTCCCACGAAGTGTCAGCGGGAAGAACGGGAGAGACCGCAAGGGGCAGAAAAAAGGAAAGTTTTAAAGAAGGGGGAGTAGTAACGAAATGGCAGCGCGGGTGCGTACATTTAAAAGAGACCTCAATCGGGGAGGGAGGGGAATCCTCGAAAAACGACAGCATGAGGTCACGAAGAAAAAAAAAGGATTACGCAGAAGAAAGGGGGTCGAAGAGAGGAGGAGGAAAAAATTGGCAAAACTACCGAGGATCGAATACGAAACGTCGTCCGGGAAAAATTAAGAAGAGAGAGGAGGGGAGGAATTGGCGAAAAAAAAGAAAAAAAGTCGAAGGAGGGTCCGGAAAAGGATAGAAGAGATAGTTCTAACCCTGTTCGGATTCTGAGAGAAGAGGAGATGTCCTCGGAATAGAGGGGAGCGCGGGGGCAAAAGAAGTGAGGAAACGCGAGGGGGGGGCCGAAAAGAGGAAAAAAAAGACCCATACCTGAACCTCTTCCGAAATGAGGGACCCCCTTAGGAAATGCGTCAAAGCTGCTGAAAACCCTCGTGTTACGGAAATGCCAAAAGATGCAAGGGTGACTGAAGGGAGAAGAACTCCGGTTGAGTTGACATCATAGGGGGAGGAGGAAAAGATTCGAAAGATCATGGGGCAAATCGGCAGAAGAAAAAAAGGGACACTGGAGCAGAAGGAACAGAGCGGTCCTCCGCTAGGAAAGTCTGGAAAAGTCACAAAGGATCGTGAATTCCCGAGGACGAGGAAGACCCAGGAGAGAGGATCCATATAAGGGACCTAAAAAAGAAGCCCAGGAAAAAGGAGGAGAAGAAGAAAAAAAACCGCGAAGGAAAAAAAGAGGGAAAGAGGGCCAACGCGTGACATGTCCGCGGCAGTACACGTTGACAGCGATGAATTTAAAGACCAAGCCGGAGGTGGAACACTGAAGGACAGAAAAAAAAGACCGAAACAGGGGGGGAGGAAAGGGAAAAAACATCCCTCGTCGCGCTCGCTGCTCATCTCCCTCATCCGACGGGGGGGGGGAAGAGAATCATCCCGGAAAGAAAAAGAACCATTCCGAAAAGGAAGAGAGAAACTCCAAGGAACGAAAAGAAAAGACGAGAAAATTCAAAACGTTCGGGGCACAAACTGACAGAAAGGGGAATCAAAGGAAGAAGGAAAAAGGGGTTTGGGGGGGAGGGAAAAATCAAGGAAAAAACTTCTCATAAAAAACATCATCATCGAGGGATGAATGGGAAAAGGAAAAAGGTCCGGAGAGGGAAAGGGAATAGAAAAGAAGAACACAATCACAGTCCTCTAGGGAGAGGAATCCAAGGGGGTCTTTTGGTAACCTGAGGGGGGGAGGGTTCCAGGTAAAAAAAAAAATCGCCGCTATGAAAGAAATAGAGGAAGACAGAAATCACCAATCACTGAAAGGAAGGAGATCGGAAATGAAAGCGTAAAGGGATGCACACAAAAAAACAAGGAGGGAAAGATAAATCAAAATCCTCCGAAATGAACTTCATCCAGGTACCCAGGTGAACTCTGGGGAAAAATTCTCTGGCACGGCGACAAAAAGCCAACGTGGAAAGCAAAAGAAGGCTGGGCCCGTCACTGCCCCCCTTCAACGAAGAAACACTAAGAAGGGAATCGCAAAAAAAAGAGGGTTCGGAAGAAAAAAACAGCCTCAAAAAAAAATCGAACTGAAAAAGGGGGGGGCCAGGAGGGTCACTCAGACACAGGGCTAAAAATCGCAACGAATCAAAAAAAAACATATCCATGGGGGGATAGAAAAAAGAGAGTCGTGAGGGGGGCAAATGGAAATAGAGAAGGAGGGCGATTTTGCAATGACACGAATCTCCTAAGAAGGAAAAGTTGTGGATGTAAAAGTGATTGCCGACTAGCAAGGAAAAGTCGAAAAAAAAAATTAACAGGAAAAGGGGCGGTCGCTGGAACAGCGCGCCTTGGGTCTAAAACTCCCACTAGGGGGAAACCTCACTAGAAACCCCTCCCCTGAAAGGGGTCGGGAAAAAAAAAAGACCCGAAGAGAGGTCTATCACGAGGGAATCAATTCCCACATGCAACTATCCATCCAATAGGGACCTCCAAAAGAGAAAAGGCTCGGGGAGCACGCCCAAATAGCAATGAAGGGGGGAAAAAAGGATCAATAAAACGGGAATCTCTCGAAAAGAAAGAAATCTGCTCCGTCGGCTATCATCCTAGTCGGGGCTGGGAGGCAACAGGAGGTATGGGGAACGATGAAAAACGGTAGCGGAAGAGGACTCGTACCCGGGGGACTAAAAAAAAATGAGGAGAAAGAGAGACGCCGGTACGCGCTCATGGCAGGATCTCACCTGGGAAGAGAGAAATGCTCATAAAGGAAAAACTACTTCCTAAAAGAAAAAGGGGGGAACCGCACGAAAAAAGAGGGAGGAAAATCAAAAAGAGGGTCTTGGGATGGACGCATCCGATAGACAGGCCTTCCAAGGCTGGCTGGGTCAATCCAGAAAAAAGGAAAGTGTCCTTCAGACCCTCGAAAAAGTCCAAAAGAGAAAACGATCGTGGGGAAAGGGGGTTATGGAAGGGGGGAGGGGTTGGCGATGCTGGGCGTTTCACGGTCTTAGCTCGGGAAAGGGTGACACAGAGAAAAAAAAAAGATCTTAAACTCCCAGGTAAAAAAAACAAGAATGAGGGCGCTAAATGTAACGAAGGGGAGGGGGAATCAGTTTATTTTGCTTGACCGCGGATCTGGGGCCGCTCCAACCGGGGGGGGGGCATCTCCGCAGAGGAGGCTGATTTCGAAAGAGGTGAATCAAAAAGAACTCGAGGGGGAAAAGACACAAAACAAAAAAAAAAGCAGAGGAGGAAGACTAGTTCCCATTGCAACATCTGAAGCGAGGGCTTGCAAAAAGAGGGGGGGAGGAGAGGATAGAGAAGAATCTCGCAGTCTCAGGGAAAGGGTCGTGGAAACCGGGGGTCGAAATGCGAGGGAAAAAACCTCCGGGACAAACACATCTCCAAAAACTTCCTGAGAAGGATGAAAAGAGATCTGTCAAAGCTAGGAGGAGGGAAGAATTCGATCGGAAAGTTGTGAGAAGGGTTTTGGGGCTTGCCGGGAATGCCCAACGGATGGGAGAAAAAGTTGCTTTAGATGTGTAAAAAAGAGGGGTGCATAAGAAATGTAAAAAGAGTTAAGAAGGAATACTGATGCTGCTTATCTCTTGGGCTAGGGGGGGATTAGAAGAAAAGAAAAATAAAAAAAAAAAAAGAAGAAAATACCGAGGGGAGTTCTTCAATAATACCTGGTTCATTGGCTCAGGACTGTTTCAAAAAGGAGCGTAGAAGCCGAAAAAAAGAACCGACCAAAGCGATGAGCGAGAGGAAACTTTAGGGGGGGGTATCAGGTTCCTGACACATCAGGCTGGCTTCCGGAAAATTCAAGGAAGTCGGGGGGAGCCTCTTTTGTAAATCGTCGCGGAAGATGAAAGGAACCTGCCAGATAGCACCGGGACGCAAATGAGGGTCTGATTTCTTTCTGGAGACGCCGAGGGGACTGGGGTTCAGGGAAAGGGAAACTGAAAGGAGTTCGGAGAAACGGGATTTATGGAAAAAAAGCCTGTGGTGGGGGAGGGGAGGGGCGGTACAGGATCTCGCGGAGCCTCAAAAGAGGGGCCTGGTTCAGGAAAGGCGGGAAAGGATGTGGGAAAAAGGGGTGGGTCTGGTCAATGCAAGGCAGGGAATCGAGAGAGGACACGTGATGGGGAACACCAAAAAGAGTCGGGGAGAAAAGGTGCGCGGGGAAAGAGGAATCTCTACTTTCCTCCGCTTCCATTTTCAGCGAAGGGGGGAAAAAGGCGATTCGATGAAAAGGGGCTTTTTCGGAGGACATCTTGAAACGGAATTCTCAAGGAAAGGGGACTGGGGAAGATAGGCATTATCAGGCACTAGTGTACAAAAAAGGGAGAAAAATTTTTAGGATTTCAAAATTCAACTGGACTGCGCAAGGAGGAGAAAAGAGGGGAAAAGACTGCTCTAATTGTACTAACCGTTGAGAGTTGGATGGGGGAATGACTCTTAGGACTTGTGGATGAGGCATTGCCGGAAAAGGGACTGAGAACAAAAAGGGAAACATTAACATAGGATGTGAACAACAAGTAACGAGAAAGTCCACAGAAACAGGGAAAAAAAACCAAACGACGAAGGCATCAGGAGAAGACTGGGAGGAGGGGATGGATTTCCGGTTACCTCGCCAGGAGAACTCTTGAAGAAGGGGAATAATAAAGGAATCAGAGAACGAAAAAGCGATCAAGCTTTGGAGGAAAGACGTTGGGGGCGGAAATGGCAACCTACCTCCGGGAGAATGCCAAAAAAGGATCGCCAGAAAAGTAGGAGAGGGCAAGGGAGAAGAAGAATGCCTAAACTATGTGACTCCGAAAATTCTTCTGTCCTAACTGATGAATTCAGGGGGAGTTCGGGAAGCGCTAGGGGGGAGCTAACATTCTTTAGAGGGGATATCATCTTGAGAGAAAAAATTAGTCCAAAGAGGGGGAAAAGAGCACTAAGAGCATTAAGGAGGATGTCAAAATAAGAACAACTGAAAAGGTTCACAAACGTTTGGCAACGTAGCGGAAGTTGAGGTTAGACAGCGGCCTGTCCGATGGGGAATGGGGGAAGGACAGTGCGGAAAAGAGAAGTGCCCTCAAAAGAAAAATCTGAGAAGCATCAAAAAACAGGAACAGAAAACGGCATACAAAAAAAAGGGGGGGGGACGGAACCATTGCCCGAGTCGGCGCACGTCCCGTTCAACGGAGGGAGAGTCTCTCAAGAAAAGCCGAGGGACTAAGAAGCGGGAAGTCTGTTCAAAAAAGAGGCGTGGAAAAAAAAAGGGAGAAAATAGGGGCCAGCAGAAAAAGTCAGGAAGGGTCTGAAGAGAAACCTCGCAGCCGAAGCCTTCCTAAGGGATGAAAAGCAGGAAACGAGAGGACAAAGGGGAACGCCTTCAAAAAAGAAGGAAAAAACCTAGAAGGAAATGCCAATGAAAAAAGCCCGGATCAACGCCCGAACTTGAAGGGGAGGGGGGGAAGACCAGCATATTCTTCCAGCGGGGAACCCCTATCTCGGCAAAGAAAGAAGTTGGGGGGGGGGACACATCAAAAACGATTGAGAATGGCGGAGGGAAAAAAAAAAATTACAAAAACAGTAGAGAAGTATGAAAGAAAAAGGGGAGACCAGGACAAATCACAATCGA
>Ga0179591_1195864_pt1 | contig 24261 bp, 23 predicted proteins | sample CZOMad2_1_08_16f_FD_182891 | JGI IMG/M metagenome (GOLD analysis project Ga0179591, IMG submission 182891) | Vadose zone soil fungal communities from Angelo Coast Range Reserve, California, USA - CZOMad2_1_08_16fungal (PacBio error correction) | ecosystem: Environmental > Terrestrial > Soil >...
CTAGGATATAGTGAGAGAATAACGGTCTTCCCTCTACATTCTCGCGCGGTAATCAAGGAACTCGGTTTGTTAGATTAGCCAGGGTCAATCCAGAACGCCTTAAGACGAGAAAGCGCGGAGGAACGTGAGGTCCTGCAACGAGAGGCCAAAAGGCCGAGTTCAGCCAGGAACGTTTCTGAGGTCGTACTTACGGCCGCTCTCCTCGGGGGAAAGTCGCAGAGAAGAAAAGGGTTGGAGTGATGGCGACTGAGGGGTGCAGGAGACACAGCGTTTTGAATAAAAGAGGGAAGCTACGAGCCAGGGCAACAAGCATTCCCGACTCCTTTGTATCCAACCCGGGGGCGACGCTTGAGGAACTTTGGGGGTTTAACGTGTTTTTCGGTCCACACAACTTGCCCGCAGCCGGAGGCCATCACGGATCAGACGGACCAGTAGGACAGACAAATCCAACTTCTTGGGGGGTAAACTTCTCCCAAGGGAACATTCTGAAAGGAACTTGATGAGGCACCTGTCCCAGTCGACCAGCGCATGCGGGGCGCCCTTCGAATACAAATTTAAATAGAGTGGGACGGAAACCAGAACCGGACAAAAGGTCGACCAGAAGTCCCTTACTGAAGCTCACAACCTCGCAGCGAGAGGGCCACGGCGGAGGGTTTAATGGCGCAGGAGGGGGTGATTTTCAAGCGGATCGCCGAGGCAAAGGGGAAATCCGAAGACTCCAACTGAGGGGGGACACAGCAGGCATCACAACAGCACCTAGCAGGCTCAATTCATACCTTGGCACAACGGTGGAGGGGTGCCTTTTACCAAACCCACGGAAAAGTGGCGTCCTCGAAACTACTTGTCGGCCGTTCCTGAACAGTTCTGGGAACCGTCTGGAAAAAATTTTGGTGGAGCATGCTCGGGGGGGAAGGTAGTGTTGTTACCACATCGGTGGAGGGTAAAACGCCAAGTTTTGAAGAAAGCTCCAACCGAGCCAGGGCCGGTGCTCACATCAAGAAAAGGTGACGATGGGTCCACCCCGGCGCATCTCCCCCGGCGTCAGGATGGGAAGAAAAGCAAGCCGTAGAAGGGGTCCGGGGGGATTAGCACGGGTGCATAGTAGCGCAGGGGACTATCTTCCACCCAAGCAGGGCGAAGGAAGGGAATGGAACCGGAGGTAAAAATCTGACAGTGTCATGGCAGGGAAGCCGCTTGTCGCCCATCCGGTAGTGTTAAAAAGGGGACGTCGCAAAAGCTTTAAGGTCCACTTTCCGCTTTAACTCATAATGGGAAGGGGGAATGGGAAATTGGGAGCTACTCACAGTCCCGAACTAAACCGGAGTTGCAGGGGGAGTTTCATCATATACGCTGTTGGGCCCTCGTCTTCCAGGAGGAACTACAAGTGGGCTAAGGTCCATGACGCGAATTTTACGGAACTTTCCCCACAGGCTTTTACGAAGATTTCCCTAGCCGTAAACCTAAGCGGGAAGTTTTAGAAAGAGAGGACGCGTAAAAAGACGTGAACTCCCTGTAGTTAATAAGCATATTACCTACCTCAGGATACTAGGTAAACCCGACTCAGGTAAAAAGGCTCCAAAGAAAATTTTAGGCCCCATGCAAGTACCATGGGGGGGGACCCGGCTAAGGGGGAGAGCTTGGTGCCTCTTTGCAAAATGAGAATTTCTTTTTCATGCGGGAAAAAAAGCTGGGAACCAGAGGGGGGGACCCGAGATCCTCCCAGTACGTCCTCACGTTGAAAAAAGCCTGATGTCAAGTAAGGGGAGGTTCGGGGCTCCGCTCTTGAGTCCGAAAATGGAAAGTTCTCGTAGGGAGAGACAGGAATAAAAGAAGGAACCAAGGGACAATGGCAGACGTCGCGGCCGGGGGGGCCTTACGAGTTGTGAGGAGACAACCAGGCAAGAGGTCCAGACAGGACCGCCCCCCGACGAAAGGTTGGGGCCAGCTTTAAGGAGCTCTCCATTCGCGTCAACCGTTAGAGGTCAGATGAAGGGGAATGATTGACCGCGGCCGATCTCGTCGAAACCAGAGGGGGGTCAAAACAGGAGGAAGGAGGTTCGGACAAAGTTCGACTCGGATCCAGCGTGCGAAAGGAAAAGTCTTAGGATATTGGACCTCCAGAGGTCAAAAACGACAAGGGGGAAACCGGGGTTTTGTGTCCCCTCTTGGAAACTTTCACACTTACCGTAAAGCCAGGGAGCAGAAGGGGAAAGGGAGGGGTAAAAAGCAAGGTCTGCTAAATCGGCAACTTTTTGTGCGGTCGGAAAAGGTCAAAAGTGGCGCAAACTCTCTGAAAAATTGACAGGGAATGGGGTACACAAGAGGGGTAAGGGTTACTCATGGAGATTGAAAGTTCACGCCCAGGCTTGGGCCGGGGTAGGATGGGGACCTTGGTCATGGCAGAAGGGAGCGAAGTCAGAAACAAATTGTCCCACAAAGGAAGATCCCGGGAAAAGACCTCGAATTCTTGGATTTGGGGGGACCCCCGAAGAAAAGGAAGCACGAAGACGCAAACAGGGTGTTTATAACGCCGACGGGGTAAAGGTCAGAGTGGGTCAGCTCAGAACAAAAAGGGATGTTAACTTTATCTATGACTCACTGGCGGAAATTCGTCCAGGAGTTAGTAAATAGTGCAGGGTGAGTGCTACGGCGGGCAATAAATTGCTTAGCGGATGGCACTGGCTGAAATGAGGAAACCGGTGTGGGGGGGGAATCTCGAGAGGAAAATGCCAGCCATCAGGTGCCCATCCATACCAACGGCCAAGAAAGGGGCCTCTGTGCCCCACTATAACAGGGGAAACATGCCCAACTCGGTGGACAAGGAGACAAAAGTGCAGGTGGAAAGAGCGGTTGCGCCAATAAATCGTCCCTACACCACAGAAGTAAAGACCGATGGGATCAAGGCATTATGCATTTGTTACACAGCTCTTTGTCCCACGTCTGAAGGGGGAATAGATTAGGGGGGACGACGGGGGTGAAGTGAACAGTCAGTGGCCAAGTTTCACAGAGGTCGTGACAAAAGGGGGTAAAGAGCTCCTACGGAGTCTAGGACTCAGGAGGGGGGGGGAAGAGAGTACCTAAAGGGGATCGACCGCGTCGAAGTACCATGGCCGGGGAGACCATCCAATAAAATGACTCTGAGGACGACGTCAAGCAAACAGGGAACCAGTTTCGGCGACGCACCATCTCAATTTAATCACTGGTAAAGAAAAAGGGGAGGACTAGGGAACGCTGGACAAGGAGGCGTTGCGTCACATGGAGCCTGCTGGCCGGTTGCGAGTCAGAAATGAAAGGGAAAAGCAAGCCTAATCATGAAAACTGGGTCAGGTCTGGATAGTGGACCGAGGAAAGGATTGTCGGAAAGGTCGCGTCCAAGCCAGTCGAGAATCAACTCCATGGACCTCAAATCAGGTACCTGGTCCTGGTCAGATTAAACGAAGTTCTTTCAACCCCCAAGCGGGCAGAGTAAGTCTCCGAAAAAGGATCCCGACCAGATCATGAAGGAGGGAAAAGATGTTTAACCGGGCCCTCTAAAGACTGTGTCACCCGAGCCAGTGGGAAGACACATGAGAGGAGGGAGCTACGACGAACCTAACGGTGTCAAAAATCTTCGACGCTGCTACGAGTAACATAGGGATCTTAATAAACGGCTAGTTTGGGGCACAAGGCGTGGACGGCCTCTGAGGGGAAATACCATCTCCGCCTGTCAACGAGGTCAAAGAATTGACGAGGGACAGGGGAAAAGAGCACTTGGACCTGAAGGTCAACCCATGCCGACTCTCCCAGGAAAATGCAAACTGGGTTAGTTTCCATGCCGGTTCCGCGAGCGTGGACAGTAAGGGCCGTAGCGAAAATGAATCAATCCTTAAAGCGTCGCGTCTAAGAAGATAGCCGGCGACTTTCTGAGAGTACAAAACGGAAATACTGGTAGAGAAGGACCGACGAACTGGGAAAGACCCTACTGTGGCTGTCAGCAATTCTTTTTGACCACGCACAGGGATGGGACACTACAAAAAAGCGCCGGCGACGCACGGCCACAGGGCGTCCGGCTCGGCGGAGAAGTCCATTGGAAAATTGAGTGAAGGCTGCATGACTTCTGTAGCACGATCGTCCAAGGCAGATGGGGACTGAAGGCAAAAAAAATTGGTGGCTCAAACCCTCAATAAAAACGCACAAGACGCTAGGGGAGTTTCGCCGGGGAAAGAGGACAAGGCCGACCTTCCGGCCGGCGTGGTCAAAAAAGAGTACACCTTACGCTTTGTATACGGCCACGGGAGATGTGGAAGAACCCAGGTCAAAGTTTGGGGAGTTACCTGGATAAAGAGGTTTTAAAATCAATTAAGACCGCGCTTCGGCACCAGAAGAAGGAAAGGTCAAAGGGGGGGGGAAGTACGGAGAATTCCTAACTTCTTGTTCTAGGACGCTACCCGTTGACGAGTCCTTTCTATTCAATATGAAAAGGGCAATATTCTGAAACGTGCCAACGTAAGATGAGCCGGCTCGCGGCGGGTTGGGGGCAGGAGTAGGTGGTTACACCTAAGAGGGAGGATCTACGGGAGGATGGGGGCCACATTGCACTGAGAGAGGAAATGAAACAAGTACGGGACGTCGAAAGAAAGAAGAGAAAAAAGGGACCAAGAATCTTTCAGGGGTTGGAGAGTAACGAATGCGAGAAAGCCGATGGTCCCGCAGCAGAATAGAGGGGTTAGGAGTAGGGGGGGAAACTATAACGATAGTGTTATCAAGAGCCACTCCTCGAGCGGGGAAGAAAGATATTCTTACAAGTCTCTCGGTTGACTGAAAAAGTTCGGAGCAGGAAGGCCAGAGGGAAAGTGGGAGAAAGCCAACAACCAAACGGGTTTCGGTATAGGTAACGTAGGGAAAACGAAGGATCTCGAATAGTGTTTTATGGAAAGACATTTCTGGAGGGCCGTAGTGTTGTGGTGAGAAAAAAGTGTCACAAGTGACGAGAGACTTCCGCCAATGTGGGGGAGACAAGTAGGACAGTCCTACCGGAAGGGAGGCCACTGGGGGGGGCTTCAGTCCTTAAAAGACCTCGGGGGATGGAGACCGGTGTTCCTTGAAAGAGGCCTGGAGACGATTACACTCATTTTAAGAAGGGTAGACCTTTCACTCGAGAAGAGTTCCTTTCCTAAAACTGGGGGGGGAAAGAACAAAAGACGGGTCCTTGAGACGCGGCGCGGGAATCGCAGAAAGGAAAAGAAACGGGAGAAAGTAGGAAGGCGAGGAGGTTGTTCAGGATTGCGGGACAGCTGGTAAATCCTAAACCGCGGGTCCAGTTGCTGTAAAAGAGTAGGCCGAGGGAAAGGATGGGGAAAGTCATTTACGAGAGAATGAGCTTCTTGGCAAGAGAGAAAAGGAGGGTTAAGGAGTTGTGGACGAGGGAAATAGAAAAGCTAATATATCTTGTAACGCTGGGCATGGAGGAAGCTCGAAGGAAGAGGGGTAAAGACCACAGGGGAAAGGGAAGGGGGGAACTCATTCGATCACCGAGACTACAAGATTGGTGTAGGGCAGAGCAGGAGGAATAGAAATATAATCTAGGGGTTTTCGTCAGGGGTTTGCGGGAAAAACGTGGTAGATTCAAAAGTTGTGCTGGGCCAAGTAGAGGAACAGGAAAAGGGGGTCCCTCAGATCTATTTGATCTCGGAACTCCATGAAGGGGCGCGTGATCAACAGTTCTAAAAGTCTGAATATAGAGATAAGAGGCCCGCCATGGACGTGAAGAAGAGAATAGAAAATGTCCCCTGCGCGAAGCACTCGGTCAAAGAAAGGAAAGCTGCTTAAGAGAGGGGGGAAAATCCTGTGATCTCAGACTCACGAACCACCTAGTATTGAGGACCGGATAAGGAAAAAGAAAAAAACCGTGTCTTGGCGCACCCGATGAGGTTATCAGACGAGGTCGCCTATTTTTGAAGGAGAGGGCCTGGTTCGCGCCGGAAAGGTAGAGAGTTCAAGGAGGGGGACCAGACGGGAGATAAGAAATCGTAACGTACTCAAGAACACGGTGGATGAAAGACCACGGAAAACGGGAAATAGGAGCGATCAACCTCTAAGCGACAACACGAGGAGAGACGCTAAAAATCTGGAAAAAAGTGTCCAAAACTTTTTCAACGGGAGGGTAAGAACCAATGAGACACCCACAGAGAAGAAAAAGAGCTCTAGGAACTGAGGCGAGTCACGACCAAAAACGCCGGTTAGGGAGGGACGACAGTGAGATTTGAATACTTGTCCCCGTTCAAATTGGGGGGCGGAACCTAGAAGTTGGCCCAAAGCCCCGTCGTCAATACCCAGAGGTCCCAGGGGGGAAGGGAGGTAAAAGGAAGAAAATGCAGGAGAACCGTACAAGACTCGAGGGATATAGGAGAAACGGAAAAGACGTAGGAAAAAATGGATCAGTTTAAGTCGAAACGCGGGAAAGCAACTTACAGGGGGGTGGCTGTAGATGAAAGCCACGAACTCCTTCCCTGTCTGAATGAAGGGACGTCCAGGTGAGGTAATTTTCTCTATGGAAACACTATGTCGCAAGGAAAACAGGTAAGATGGGGTACAAACGTGGAACATGAAAGATGTATACATATGGAATTAGCCGCGGGTAATCGGTTCCTGCTTGGGGGAGACAGGAAAGTGCGGGCAGCACAAGGGGAATCATAATCCGGAGTACTAAATCAATCCCGGGAAAGGAAAAAGGGAAGCGTGAAGGAATAATTGTAGCAACCAAGGGAAGATCTGTAAAATGGGGTACCTGGTTCGAAACCAACAAAACTCCTGTAAAGAGCATGAGGACCAATACACAATAATCACTGAAGAAGTATATGGTTGTGGGGGTTCATAACCTGAACGAAATGAGCTCGGGGGGCCGTAATACCAGAAATAAACCATACCTAAAAGAGCAACGGGTGACGGGATAAGAAAGCGCGGGGATTGTGCAGACCTTCGAATAGCAAACACAGGGTTGTTTAGGTAACCTAACTCTGACCGCAGCTCGATCGAAAACACCAGCTGGGCGCTCTTGAGGGACTACCAAAAACTTACATTAGAGGAATCTTGGCCAAGCTTTTCGGTCTGATGGTATTCAAGCTCAGGTTTGAGTTCCCATAATAGACGACCAAGGAGGGTTGCAACTGTCGAAGAAAGAGAAATCAGGTCAATGGATTGAAAGCACGAAGCTGCCACAAAAAAACTCGGGAATGCGAGAAACGGGGCAAGGGGGTGAGGATGCCGGGGTAGTCAAACTCTAAATCCTGGGGGCAAAAGAGCCTACGACATACGGACGCCGGGTGCTGAAAGGTCTATGGGAAAGGCTTAGTGTGGTCGTCACAGCTGGGGCCCAATCTCTTGCCACATAGTGGATAGGAAAACGACACAATTGTATGAAACGGGGGGGGTGGAGAAAAACGCACGAAGGGTATACATCCCACCAGTCAGGGTGAGATGGGTGTGACCCACTCACTGAGGACAGTAATTAGGATTGGAAATAGGGAGTAGAAAAGAAAAGTGAGTTGTCATTGGGGGATGTGTTAGGAAGTGCGTTTAAAACACAGTGTTGAACGGCAGGCAAAAGACGTGGGAGAAAGCTTCCAGCAGAAAATCATTGAAAGTTCCGGGGGGGTGGGGGGGGGGGGGGGGACGGAGGGGGGCTTGTGGGGGGGGGGTGACGGGGGGGTGGGGGGGGGGGGGGGGGGGGGGGGGGGGGGGGCTAACGAAGAGCAAGGAGATGGGAGGCAATATCACTTAGTACGCCACGGCTGGACCGACGGATGGTAACTTTCTCACTACCAGTGGGATGTCAAGGGGGAGGGAATTAGATTGGCAGTCTGTTGGAATGTGGTCCTATCGTATCAGCAGAGGGCTTCTCTGCTCGAGCGTGAAGGGAAAGGTCCGGGAAGGAAAAAGCCGGAACAGGTTCTGAAAGCAGTCTCGGACCTAAGGACCTGGAACGGGTTCGCGTGAATTGACCCGATGGGGAGGGGGGACGGGCCAAGGTCCACTTCGGAGGGGGTGTCCGGCCTCGTTCCTAGGAAAGGAAAATAAGAGGTTGCCGGACGAGAGGTCTTGAAACGGGCCAGCAAAACAATTTCAAATTCTAAGTTTTATGGAAGATCAAGAGGGAAAAGAGAAAGGATAGAGAGAAAATAGGGGACTCGTGTCGTGGAGGGGGAAGACGAAATGAGGAGTTCATCAGGGTGGATGTGAGGGGTTCGACGGCTTCCTTTCAAAGAATAGGGGGACGATGAATGCGAGGGGGTGAAGAAGGCTTAGGGCGAAAGGTTGAAACCATCAGGGGTCTAGCCATTTCTACCACGGACTTTCCAGGACAGGCCAGTGATGGAGGGAAGTGTAGGTGGAGAACGGAAAGGCCGCGGAACGAGAACCGGTAGGACGACCTTAATCGCACGTACTGCATCAGGAAAAAATGACAGAAAATAGGGTCCGCGTCCAGGGGGGGGAAACCTGGGATATAGAATGGGGTTGGTGAAATTAAAAGAACCCCGGACACATGGCATGAAGACACAAGAACGTTTGGAAAGACTGAATCAAGCAGCTCTCTACGGAATAACCTTTTTAGTTCGGCAAGTACACTAAGAACTGAAGGAAACGAGCTGATATAGTAGACAATCTGGGTAGGGAAACAAAAGCTCAGCGGTCATATCAACGGGCAAAACAGATTCGCTACACCATACTAACCAGGGACTGGAAAGCAACTTCGGGCGAGCTTTAAAACTAAAAGGGACGTGGTACGCCATAGTGGGTAACCAATTGGGCCAGCTGGCCCACAGTGCAAATCGGACACTTACCTCGGGCCGGCGGCCGAAATTTGGAACCATTCACATTGTCAAATCAGACTGGCGGGGGAGGAAAATAAGTAGGTTCTTGGTCGGAGGGGTTCTGTACACGATGACTGGGCGCACATCGGGTCCATGGGCCGCGGGGGGGTTCCGCCCCAGCGGTTGGGAAGGGGTCGAAATCATTTTTAGAGGGGGCAACCAGGTCAGAGGAGGACCAATGAGTGGGGGCCAGGGGTTAGGGGTATGGCCGGATTGGAGAACATGGTCACAGAGCCCTGCCTCCAAAACGTCCAACTCCTTGACAACCGGGCAGGGGAAGAGAGGGTGGATAACGCGTGGGGGGACTCATAGAAAATGGTTCTCAGATCCTGATAATGATGTGCAGGGGGTGGATATATGACAAAACAAAAAAGGTTATATAAAATAAAAGGGGGAATGACTGTGGGACATTCACTTCCGGGAAGAGTGTGGGCAATGGGGGATATGGGTGCTTCGAGGAACTGTTCCCGTCCAAAATTTGGGGGGCAAAGGGCGACTTCACTCGACCGGATGGAACCGTTTGGGAGAGCGACGACGGGTACCAGCTAGAAGGGAAAGAAAGTCCGGCCCATCAAGACAAAGGGGGGACGCAGGGGGGAGCCATCGATTAGATAACATTATCTACCGTGAAGATTGGTGAACAAATTACACCCAGGTGCAGGGTCAGCTAGGGGCATAACCAGTAAATCCACTAACCCTCAAGGGGGAACTACAAAAAGCCGGGGGTCGCTAACGGATTGCATTTCAAAGGGTGGTACGGGTCCACTTGATCTCTTCCTAGGGAAAAAGGGAATCAAAGGGGGTGGGTTAAAAGTGGAAATAAAAGTTGGCACGGGTACATTTTCTTACTGCCCATTTAGTATCGACTGCAATGTGGAATTCGCGCGGAGATCCGGGTATAAGGTCCGCTCCCCCGGTTGCGCGTCCTCGCGTTGTCTGACCTTACTTGCAAGGGACGAAATGGTTCATTACTACTATTCGCACGGACAGAAATATGATGAACGTCACATGAGAACGGTGATAAAAAAAGGATACTGGAGAAGATCAAGCGGAAAAACACGTGAGGGCGTATTCCTGGCTGGGCGAGCAGGTTCGATTGAAGGCAGACAATCTAAAAGAAGCAAAAAAGGAAGAGGGGAAGCGTCCGTTGAAAAATGTTCTCTTGGGGACGGGGCGAAAAATGCCCGTGATCCAATGTGGGTCTGTAGGGAGAGCGAAGGATTAGAACGCACAGGTAAGTTAAAGAAGAAGTGGACTGGGCATGGTATAATGGGTAAGCTTGGACGGGACCCGCTGGTTACGCAGGGGTGCTACGAAAACAAATGAAGAACGAAAAGGAAGAAAATCAAAGGGAAAGAAATTAAAGAACCATCTTCCGTACTACTGAAATTGTTCCTAATTTCCTGAGTACCTCCTTCACCGGGTCCGAGGTTCAAATACGTTACTAGGGAGGAGGGGGGCTAGGGACCTTAAAAAAGAAGGGCGAAGTTGTGGAAACGTCCTGGTTAGGGGTTCAGACTCTCGCGAAATTCTGGCCTTTGCAAGAAGGTGTACAGGGAAGGAAAAATACTGGAGAAACAGGGCCTTCGGGGGTGCGCCAAGTGAAGCGAAGTTCTTTTATTCAGGTAAGCCAAAGAGGGGAGGGAAGGGGTAAAACTTATAGCGAAGGGATCATCAGGGCAATATAATCTCAAAAGTAGGAGAGTCAACTCGTCTAACGGAAGCTATGTAAAAAAAACGACGGTGAGAAGAACTATGGTAGGGCTCACTGATGGCAAAGCCGCGGTCGCGGGTACGAACCAGAGGCCCCCTTCTGATCAATCGTCTTTATGCATCTAAATTGAATATGCTGAAGGGGGATGGGGGGGAATGGAGATAAAAAGGAGTGGCCCAAAAGGAGGGCAAAACGGTGTTTGGCCTAAAAGGAGAAAATCCCTAGCCAGAATGGGGTGAAACGAAATCTTCAAAGATACGAAGGAAGCCTTTAGTTGGGAAGAAGAGGAAACCGGAGAGGGGGGGAGATGATGCTTCTTGTGGAAACAACGGTATCGCCCAAAGGTCTTTAAAGAGAAAAGAGGTGGGGCAGGGAAAGAGGAAGAGCCTGCAGGAGAAACCGCAAGGGGGAAAGAATGGGTCTGAAGGCCCGCCAATTCGTGGTCTATTACCACTCGCAAACGTGGTTACCACAGGTAGGGGGGAAAAGGTACAGAAGAGGATTCCAACTCGGGAAACGTAGGGAAGACGCCTGCGCCCTTCTTTTTTAGAGGATTCTTTGTTACGCGACGTTCTGTCTTGAGAGGAAAGTGAAGGGGGCCCCTGGAGAGAAGCGGGAAAAGAAAAGGTAGTCGCAATCACGAAAGCCTCAATTCAACGAGCCGGGGTCCGAGTTTGCGATTCAGGATGCGAGCAAGACGAGGGTAGGGGCCACAGTGAGGAAAAACCCAGGGTGTAAGGGGAAAGAAAGTGGTTCAGCACAAAGATGCTTTATTGTCCGCTTGCAAGAGAGCGGAGGCAGGTTGACTCTCTGCGGACGGGGGCCCTGGAGGCCCCACAAAGACTTCCGGGAGGAAGCGCTTGAAGTGGGGTGTGGGGCTAGAAGGGGATCGCTGAGATTTTGTATGCAAGTCCACGCTAGACGAGTGGGGGTGGGAGAAGTAAAAAAGTAGATCCGAAATTCAGAACCTTTTTGGGGAAATTGACTACTTCCTTGATAGGGTGGAACAAGGGCTTGAATACCTCGATTTCTTAGCGCCTGGTTCAAGGAACCAATCAGGCCAAGGACTAACGGGAGAGGATGATCGGAAGAAGTGACAGGAAAGAAACTCAGTACCTACTTTGAAAAAGTACAGCACAGCCGGGGCACCTCGTCTTTGGCAAGCTCTCAAGGCTAAAAAAAAGGCGTGAAAGCCGCGAGAAGGTCAGGAGGGATTGAGAGAAACCATGTTCATTTTTGCTTGCAGGGCCGCAACTTCGCAGAAGGTAAGGGAACGGAGGTAAATGAAGGAAGACATAAGAGTGAAAAGGGGAGACCGGGGGGTTGATGCCCTTTGACTTGCAATATAAACTGGGTGATGGTAGAAGGGGCTGGGGCTTAACGAGCGGGAAGGGAAAGGTTTCAGAAAAAAAGGTGAGGGAATGGGGAGATGAAAATGACTCACTGCCCCGCCACTTGGGTCTTTATCTCAGAAGCTACCTGCTCTGTTTGTCTCTTTGGGCTGACCCGAGGGGGGACACGGTAAAAAGGGGGTCTGGGGCCAGACGAGCGCGGCCAGAGGGCCCGCACGGTGTCGATATCACGGGTTGAGACTCTACCGTCAACTGAGGCCTTCGTCTTGATCGAAGCGACCGGCGTACGAAGTATTCTCCCTCGCCTCGCAACATGGGAAAGGGAAAGCAATAGCCTTGACGAAGAAATGCCTCCTAGAAAAATGGAGAAACGCTGGAGGAACAATAAGGAGGGTGGTACAGACCTGGGTCATCTAAACAAGTTATGGATTAAAATATATTATCGAACGGGTTTCCAAAACGCTTTGAAAGGTTCTCCGCCGCGGGCGGGAAGGTGTGAGGGGGGGAGGGGGGGGGAAGAGAAGCATGTAGAATAGAGGAGGGCAATGTGAGGATCCGAGGTTCTTATATATTACAAGAGACCCTTGCAGTTGATACGCCCTCCTTACGGGACTCGAAAAGAGTTATAAGAAAAGGGAGCAGCGCAGAGAGAGAAAGAAACCAACGTGGGAATCGGAACACCCGTAGGGGGCTCCACCAACCAAAACGCTATCCTGCACGAAGGAAGGGGAAGGAGCGTCAATGCAAAAAATATTCCTGCTTTTCTAATTAATTAGGTCCCCAGCCCACCTTGGGGCGACCCCGGAAGGGCTGGGGTCCGGAAAACCCTCAGGCATACACACGTTCCTAGGGGAAGACCCACCACGGCAGAAAACCTCCGGGAACTAAGCCCTCCCATCGGGCTGAGAAGAATAAACGATGAGGGAGGGAATAGATCGGTATCAGTTACAACCCTGACATCGTGGTGGTAGGCTTTATCCTCTACAATCCCTCCGAAAAAGCACTTCAGCGCTGGGCAAGTCACGTGAGGAAAGGGTGAGTCTTGGCTCTTCAAATCGCCGATGTGGGCGGGGACAGGACCTGGTCCCTCTGGCGTTCCGGGAGGGGGGGGGGAAGGGGCCGACTCTCCAGGGAAGCTGCCTAAGATGAAGAGGGGAACGTAGTGGAGAGCGGCGGATCAGGCAGGTCAAAAATCGAGTACGCTCCATCCGTTACAACGAAGAGGAGCACCGTAGACGGAAATAAGGAGAAACAAAGGGAGGAGTAGAACGGGGGTTGGAAAGTGGTGTCGCCCCACAACAAAAAATACTAAATTTGAAAACAAAATGGCCGATCCCTTCTCTTCCATCCCATCCTGCCAGGAAGGAGTTTTGCATGATAATGACGGAGTACGAATGGGCCATGGAACGGCATATGGAAATGAACTAGCGAATAGCACGGAAATCCGTATATCGGTGGGGGGGATGGAACCAGAAAGCCCGGAAAAAAAAGTCGGGCAAAAGGAGACCCAGAAATGAAAGGAGCCTTCTAATAACAAAGCTTACAGACGCTGCTTTCCATCATTTCTCTTCATGATGTGAAACGACGTTAGTTTGAAGGTAAGAGAAAGCGCAGGAACGAAAAGGGGTCAGAATTACTCCTGGGACGCATCAGTGATACCCGCATGACATCCGGGAAGACCTTCGAAGAGAAGTGAACCATGGGTTTGGGAAGAATGCCGTGTCACAATGACCCTCGAAGCCCTTTGAAAAACCAAATTGGACCTCGAACTAAGGTTAAGGACAGGACGATGGGGCACTTATTCGTGGGCGCTCAAATGCAGACGGGCGGAATCTCGGAAAAAACCGAGTGAGCCGGAGAAAAATTAGATACAGGTTTGGCTCCATCCAGCCCCTTCCAGGGGGTCCTCCAAACGGACGCCAAAAGTTTAGAATTTTTGGAAAAGAAAGGGCGGAGGTGGAACGCATGCCAGTGGAGGCTTCTAAAATGAAGCCTGAAGGGCCTTGTCTCGTGGGCTGGGAAAAAACACCAACAGGGGGACCGAGGAAACGGCGGGGCCGATCTTAACAAAAAAGCAGAATCAATCGGAAGTCAACGATGACCTTGCCCCACCACTTGGACGAGTTTGCCGGGGGCAATTATGACCGTACATCAGGGAAAAAAAAGCCAGGCAGGGGTAAGAAATGGCGCCTCGCATTGGACACGTACTAGTATCAGCGTGCCGTTGTCTACAGCAGTCGGGGCGCTCTGGCGCGTCAGACCTGACCAATAAAAGAGAGGGCGGAAAAACAGGGGCCCCTAGGGCACGCATGGCCCCATTTGTGATAGTAGGTTGCATGAAAGGCCCGTTCCAACGGAGGAGGGGCGGAAGAGTAACGGGAGAAAAGACCCACTAAGTGTCCGGCTATTCGGGGTTTATGTGGAGGGTCCATTTTCCAAAACCTCCCTTGTATTGTCCTTAAATCGACACGACATAGGACGAGGGGGAAAGCAGGGAATCCCCTCGTCCCTCTATTGCGCTTTCCCTCCCGAAGTGTGCGGGACAAGAGTCCTCATCACAGGGAAAAGCTGCTGAGCAAGGGGAGGGAGAGGGGAGGCCGCAAGGGGAAGCGTAAAACATCTGGTTGTGGGCCAGTCCTCAACAAGTGATTAACGTGTATAAAAAACAGTGAATGTCTTATGTGGGCAGGAATTAAGAAGGAAAGGCATTTTACGCGACAAATAAAGGCCCGGGGGCGACTTAACCAAGACAGAGAATTAAGGGGATAGAGGGAGGGTGTAACCTGGAAGTCGAGGGCTTGGGGAATCGCCCCCGGAGCAACAAGGCCAGCCAGCGGCCAAGCCCACGGGGAACAACGTGAACGAGCCACATTAAAGAACGATCAGAGATGGACAAATCGGCCGCATCCTCTGGACGAGGGGGAGAGATAAAAAAAAAGGGGAGCCACGGCCAGGAAGCGCCGAAAGGCCACCCGCGTAGCCAACCAGAAAGACCGAAGGGGTGAAAACGGGGAGGGGGAACTTGAAAACCGTCTCCTCCGCTTGGGAACCGTTTTCCACGGAACTTGACTGCCAACCAGCTGCCTTCAAAGAGTACGCGGGTGAGAGTGGTGGGTACACGACAGCTGGTCAAATAACATGGCTCATTAAAGCGGATGGGAAGAAGGGATGGGCAACAATCGAGCGAAAAGACAGGTGTCCTGTAACACCTCAGCTTGGTCTTTGAGGAAGAATTTATGGTACAGGGGGCGAGAGACACTTACAGTGGTAAACTTTGATGTACGGCATGCTAAGTCAAGGGGAGAGCTTAAGACAAAAACACGTAAAAGCCGGGACGCCCCGGGTCGAACGGAAAAGTCGTGGCCCCGCCGAGGAGCACTGCGCACTTGCTCAAAAGGGGGGGGGAAGAAAGGGGTAAGGGGCGGATAGAGAGCACAACCAACCGGAGGATAGAGAGATATCAGTGCACTGCATCCCATTCCGGGGCCGGGTCTTAAAACCATTGGGCTTAAAGGAAGGGGACTCGCATGGCAAGCAAAAATTTGAGGCAGGCAGCCTCTTACCGGGACCGTGTGTTGCAATCTCGACGCGGCAGCTCACCAGGGACCATAAAGACCCACGACTAAAATTGGTGTCGTTCTACGGCATAACGCATTAGAGACCTAAAAGATGGAAGGGGAAAGGAAACAAAGGCCAAAGGTCACAAGGTGCTGCCAATGCCAGTGCCTGCACGACCCTAAAGGACGGGGGAGCCGTGAGAGCAATCCCTGCGGGGGCAACCTTAAATCTACAGATGGAAGGCAAGGAAAAGTTAAGGAGGGGGTGGGGCAAGGGAGTTGGACCACGGGTTCCCATCAGGTTCTTCCAAATATGTCAAGCTCACGGAAGCCGTCTGATTGACCAAGGGGGGAGTATCGCCGGGTCAGAATGGCCGGGGCCTTCAAGCCACTGGTCTTATCTATATCCAGGGGGAGGGAAAGACCATGAGCGCTAAAGACAGAAAAGGGATCCTTGGAGACTGGTATAACGTGGCGGAAAAAGGCGTAAGGGCTTACTGGGCTGGGGAAAAGCTGGACGGGGGGGAATAAGACAGGAAACCGGAATTTAAACCGCTAAAACCTTGAGACCTTGTGGGGTGTATTTGGAGGGGCGAGCCAGGGGGGGGGAAATTGAGGAAAGTCGGCGTATCACAAGGATAATCCTCACTCCAATCAATCAGGGTCTGTCAGTTTCAAAGAACTAAAAAATGGGGGGACCTTGATAACAAACCGATGGGGCGATCGCTACCTCCATCTATTCCTAAAAAACGTCTTCACCAGAGGACCAAGGAAACCTAAGAGATGGTGCAGCAGTAAAGCCGAGTTCCCAACCAAAACCCAACCCACAACAACCCCCACCCCCCAAAAACCCCATAACTCGAAGGACATGTTCGGACCGAGGTGAAAATCGCTGCTCTGGGAGGGGGGCTCTTCAGAACAAGGGTGGGGCCCCCGGCCGGGGTTAAAAGACGTTCACAAGGACGATCTCCACCGGGTAGGATGGTCCCTGTGGAAAGAGGGACCGGCCCCTACGTTAAAGGAACCGGGTCCCAACAAAAAAAAGGTATCACACCTTTACCTCATAAGCCGAAAGGGTGAAAAGGACTTGGGGAACGTCAAATCATACTCGAGAGGGCCCGTGCGAGGTCGCTATCAGAACCTATATACCTCTGGGGACACCTCGGCTCCATGTTTGATACGCCTGGAATAACTGAAGAAGTTGCCATTCACTCGGAAGGCCCGGCCAGTGGAAGTACGAGGATGATTTGCGGCTCCCCCGGGCTGTTAGTTCCAAACAGTTACTCCCTAAATAAAGCTCTCTTAGGGCGTTGCCGAAAGACAACAGCCCGAACTGCCTCCTGATGTAAAACATCGTCACTCCACAGGCGTCCTTGTCTTGATCCCAATCTGGGGGGGAATGGGATTTTGACGAAAAAAAGAGTTTGAAAGCAGATAGACCGCCCGACTGCATCACAAGAAGAATTACCCTCGATTGCAGACCCTACACTTTGTAAAGGGGGGGGCCGAGCAAAAAACCGCCAGGGTGAGGCGGGAAACGTCATCTTCAATGGTCACCAGGGACACAGGGGCTCTGTCACGATAGGCTTCTTTTTTTGCGAGTAGTTGAAAGAAACTTAGGCGGCTCTGGCCGCAGGCTCAAAGGGCTCGGCGTGGAATCGTGACAAGAACGACGTGGCGCCATCAAATCCTAAAAACGGGCAAGAGCCGCGAGCGCCGATTTTTGCGAAGATCTCTAGCGAGGGAAAAAACGGGGGCCGGGCTAGGACGGTGAAAATCGGACTGTTCCGCACAAGATATGACAAGGGGAGAGGCTCCCGCACGGGAATAGAATGTTCAGTTAAGAAGCTGCGTTCGTTTCCGGACACCTGCCGAGTGACTTAAAAACTCGTTAGGAAAGCGGGACGGTAGGAGGATCTTGGGGGGAAGGCTCCGGCTGTCGGTTGGCGAAACAATTGCAACATTTTCATCCTACGGGACGCCCCTTTTTGCAGGGGCTACCTAAGGCCGGTACGGGCATGAAGTATGTCATCCTGGGGGACTGCACAACATCGCCGGGGCAAATAAACTTACAGCGGTATTCGAGACCAGGAACCCGGTAAGGAGGGAGACCCGTTGGGAAAAAAGGCGGGAAGGGAAAGACGAGGCTCTGTTCTCCGGAAACGGTTTATCCTTAATCAGTTCTTAGGGCGACTACACAAAGGCAGGTTCTTTACCTCGTCGCGAACTGGGCACCTCGATGGTCTGGCTCACATCGATCCATATCGATTAGGGCCTGGCGAACTTCGTGGAAGGAAGGGGGTTAATAGAATTCGCCTTGGTCTGGGCTCTTTTTTTAAACAATCCCTACCCCCAAGGTCGCGGTAAAACCCGGGGGGCCGAAGAACACCTCTCACTGGCCAAGAAGGCCTTTTTGGGCGGGGCGCCGCTCGAAATCTTCGGGGGGAGTCTTGGTGGAGCCATCGGGTCGGGGGCTGGGCCATGGCTGCCTCGGGGTAGCATCCGAGGTGCTCGCGAAACCGCCGCTTTTAGAGGGGAGACGTGCTGACATGTAGCCTGCTGATCGTGCGTGAACGCGATCGGGGTACCTGGCCGTAAAATCGACCACCCCAATCGCCAAAATGGGCAGAAAGGAGAACCGCGGGGAAAAAAGGTAGCTCTCATCAACGGAAAGTATATAGAGAGCTTGACCACCGCTAGTGTCACTCCGCGCGTGGCGCCAGGTTTGGGAGGGAGGACTGGCGCCCTGGACCGTCATTCGCGTGCAACTCCATGTGGATGAAGAAGGGCGACTATCTCTTCTACGAAAAAGGGTAGCCGTTGATCACGAACTCCACAGCAAACGTCGGGGGAAGAGCAAACCTCGGAGGTCGGGGAAACTCCGTTCAGATGGGGCAGCCGAACCAAAGTGGTCAGTTGGACCAAAGGGGACTCAACGAAAAGGCAGGCTAGTTAAAGGACGCGAAACCGCCACCCAGGGGGAAATCTTCATGGAAGTGAATTACTTATTCCCAAACTGGGCCCTCTCACTAAAATCAATCGAAGAATCACAAGAAACAGAACCAGGTCGAGTCGCACTTCCCTTACTGATAACAAGCCAAGTCACAAAAGAGATAACGTAAACTGGAAAAAGCCGGCGGGGGAACCTCGAGCCATGGACTCTACGCTGTAGGGGGAAAAAATTCCCACGGGGGTGGCGGGTCCACTTGACACCGCCTAACTCCTGGCGTTCCGTCACTAGGGCGGAAAAAGCAAGAGGCCAGCGCCGAAGAGAAAAGACTGGAGTCTGCGTGTACACGTATGATGCGCTCCTCCCGAAGGGGACCGCCGATATAACTGGGGCGGCGCAAGCGAGGACGGTTGAAACGGTAGGAGAGGGCTACGTCCGATGTGATAAGGCCCCCGGCCGTATCCCTTGTATCCAAAGGCCCCCCGGGGGTCTAAAAGGGGGGAGGGTTCAAAACCACAAAAAACGGGACACAACGGAGGGACATCCAAATCAAGAGTCAGGACACCCAGCTTTAATCAAGAACGTGTTGGGGCACCCAAAAACACACACTCGAAAAGCCTAGGCCGATGTAACGTCACAGAAACGAATACCTGGCAGATTCTCCTCCACGCGTTGGTGCGGCTGTAGAAAGGAATTTTGGTTCAGGGGAAAAAAGCCAGTCAAGGATTGAACCAGCGTGAGCGCCGGAGGAGCCACCTAGGGACAGCGACTAGGGCTCTGGCAGCTGGCGGCGGGGGATTTTTGGCGGGGGCTGGGGTAATGTCCAAGATCGCAGACGGCAGGGGGCAGGCGATCGACTCCAGAACTTGGAAGCCAAAAAGCAACAAAAAAGCGAGAGGAACAAAGGGGGCCAACTTAAATCAAGAATTGCTTTTTTTGGTTGGGTGTTGGGGGTTGGTTTGGGGGTTTTGTTTGTTTGTGTGGTGTGGTTGTTTTGTGGGGGTTTTTGGGTGGGTTATTTTGTTTTTGTGTGTTTTTGGTTTGTGTGTTTGTTGGTATTTTTTGTGGTTTGGTTGTTTGTATTGGGGGTGTGTGAGGGGGGTTGGGGGGGTTTTTTTTTGGTTAGGTTTTGGTGGGTTTGTTTTGTTTTGGTGTTGGTGGGGTTTGGTGGTGGTTTTTTTGTTGTGTGGTTGGGGGGTGGTGGTGGGGTTGGGGTGTTTTTGTTTCGCTAGGTACACTGGGGTGGTGGGGGGGGGTGGGTTGTGTTGTGATTGTGGGGTTTTTTGGGGTTGGGGTGGGGGGTTGGGGTGGTGGGGTGTTTGGGGTGGTGGGGGTTGTTGGTTTTTAGTTTTTTGGGTTGATTATTGGGGGGGGGGTTGGTGGTTTGGTATTGTGTGTTGGGGGTTTGGTTTGAGGGTGGTTGGGTTGGTGGGGGTTTGGGTTTGGGGTGAGTTGTGGGGTGTTTTGGTTGTAAGACCCCCGCTGGGGCAAGGACGGGAAACGGGATAAAGTTTGCCGGGAAGCCCCAGTTTAGGGCCCCGGCTTTGCGTGTTGGCTGGGGAGTGAAGCCTTGCAGTAGCAGGACGCACTCAAGGTAACGCCAGTCAGGATAAAGGGTGCTAAACAACCCGACGGTCTAAAACAGCGTTGAGGATTGAACACCAAGCACGGCCAGTGAAAAAGGTAAGGACGCCACGGTAAACAGTTCTTTGTCGGCGGTACGTGGTTTTCCGGGCAAATCGCGTGCGATTCCTACAAAGAGGCGGGGAAAGGTCCACCGCGGCTACGAAGAAAGGGACGCGCCGGGCCCGTCCAGGCGGTACGGAACAAAGCTGTCGGCCCCACCGGAGGTAAGTGCGGCCTAGTACCGGGGTCCACGCGCGGGCATGGGGCGGCCGTTGGCAGCGACTCAACAGAGAGCTGCGTTTCCTTGGCCGTGGCGACTGCAGGTACTTGGCCAACGAACCTTCATTATCGCAAACAGGTTGAAAGGAGACTGCGCGCGGTGAACGGCCTCCATTAAGGGGCCGGCCAGTACCCCGCTGACAGGAGCAGGTTGTCGAAGGAGGAAAAGCGCGGGAAGCCGCCGGTGCCAAAAAAACGTCCGTGGATTAATGCTAAAGAAAGACCTTATTGGACGACTAGAGGCAAAAAGAAATGGGACCGCGACGAAACCGGGGGGACCTCGGCTAACGAACTTAAGGCAATTTCAGTCAAAAAGGGGAAGTTATATTGAAACGAGTGGTCTGTAAGGGAGAGCAAGATGGGACTGCAGGGTGAGCAGGGCGGGGGGGATGCTGGTGATAGGGTGAACAGCTGCCTGCATCCTCCCGTCTCGAAAAACTTGGAGACGCGCGTCCTTGGGAGGCGTGTAACTCCTTCCTTGACGCAAAGGACCTGAACTGACCAGGCAATCCAAAAGTCTCCAAGGCCTAAGCAAACAAGGTCCACAGGTTAGAGGGGTTCGAGGGGGAGCCTTTACTCGTGGAGGGGGGGGGGTAAATCCCCGGCCAAAGGAACAAAAGACACCAAGAGCAACGGGGTGTCCGTGGGAAGCGCCAAGTCGCATTTGACCGTATTGGGGAGCGCAGTAGGGACCGTATATGTCCGAACCACTTGGGAGGTACCCACCAGTAAGGCGCCGCTCGATCACCAGTGCGAACCCTCTTCGGAAACACCGTATCAATGGGTGCAAAGTTTCGGAAAACAGTTTGTCCGCCTGGGAACCAGGGGTTTGGGACTGATGACACACTGCCCTTTTCAGGAAGGAAGGGTCGGCTAGGTGGGGGTGCCCAGCCTGGGGTGACCAAACAAAAGGCGACGCCCGAGCGGTCGCGGGGGAAGGGCCGCATTTCATGCGGAAGGGAAGTGAGCCGGGGGGGAATGGACAAAGGGGTCAAGTTCGGCTGGAAGAAATTGAGAACGCTTGTGGAACTTGAGGATGGGGCAGAGTCTAGGGTGAACGCCCCAACCTGTCCAACGCCGGGAAAGTGCAGGAGAAAAAGGAGGCAATTCGGATGGAAAACTACGTGGAAGGAGAAAGCATACCACATTGGGCGCAAAAACGGGACGGTATGTAATTCGGTTACATCAGATATCACAAATTAGGGAAGAGAGATCAGGCACATGACTTCCATTCAAGGTCAACCTAGTAGGAATTGTTCGATGATGCTCCGACTCGCAACCGTGATGTCAGAGAAAGTCTGTGACCGCGGGAGGTGGGGCGTGAGCGGCGGGCCATGCCATCCAAATAAGGGAATAATACCAAGGCGAGTGGGGCGGACGACAGCTCCATCTACCGAACCAAATGTCCATACAAATAAATCCGCGCGCTGTGAGAAGGCCAGGCGGCACCAAGCGAAACCGCCGATGGTGCAGAAAGACCTGCGTTTTACCCCGACATTTAAAACGTCTCCTCTGAAGGGAGCTAAGGAAGAGGGGGGGATTCCAACGGGCCATGGTACCCAGCGGGCACGACTGGAGGCAAAGATAGCCGCGGGTTAAGGACGTAGAATGAGGGGTTAGACTGTGGGGGTGATCAAGACGCGGACTCCTGGGGAAGGCCAGAAAAGTTGAACGATCGCCGCGGGGGCGGCTCTTCGGCTCAAAGCTCGGGGGGGACCGGAAAGAAGAGTAGTACGCATGGGACAACGGGCGGCGGGCTTCACTGGCTGGCCATGGCTGGAGGGGGCGTGTCATAAACCGGCGACCGGGCAGGGAAAAAGGCAGCCGCTGCAGTGAACAAAAGTGGTCAAGGAGTCTACGAGGAGTTCAAGCGTCAGGGCGGTTAAGCGAGCAGGGAAACCACCCGCCAACGCCATGAGGAGAAGGCCCTGTAACGAGACCGACGGGGAGGAGTCTATACCCACCAAGTAAAGTTGAAAACGAACATAAGCCCTGAATCCGCGGAAGCAGGATTGATACCCCGCTACAGGGGGGACCGTACTACTCCCTTGAATTCTAATTCAGAGTTGCGCCAAAAGGGGAAAATTTCGTCTAACGCGAGTCCTTAATAAACGGCGGGGATGGAAGGACAAGCTAAAAACCATCTCGACCGGACACCGAGGTGTCCCTGCATAGGTGAAAAAGGGAGGCACGTTGAGGCGAACAGGCCGCTCAAGGCATACGAACCTGGTCAAGAACGGCCGCAGAGGGCAAAGTACCTGTCCGATCGCAAAATCCTCCAGGACAATATCGCACGAAAGAGATCGACAAGGGACGTATACAAGTCAAAGAGGGGGAGTGGACAATCCGCGGGGCGGGAAAGCTGTACCGCCACTTTTCCTACTGGATGCTAACGGAACCGCACCGCGTGAAGGGCACGTAGCCGGTCTAACCGTGGAACGGACATCTGCATGCTGGCGTTAATCGCCGTCGAGGGAGGAAAGGAAAACAAGTTGGGAAAGCATCCCGAAAAACCGAAGCCTGACCGCGCTGGGAAAGGGCCGAAATCTTCGAAGCCTACTCCGTGTCATCTCAAGGCTCGGGTTGACCGGGCCGTTTCGGTGGGGTTGAAAAACGGGGCGCTGGGGCGTTAGCCTCCCCGATGGGGCAGAATAGAGAACAGCCCGGGGCCGCAACAAACGCCGGTTACACATCTGAAACGGGAAAAGGCCAGGCGCAAGTCTGGTCGACGCGCCAAAGGGGACAATCACAACGTGACTGGGAGCGTCGTAAAGCCAAATAACTGTTGCGCCATAGCCGGAGGGGTGGGGAGGGGGAGTGTCTCGGACGGACCCTCAGTAGGTCGGGGACCCAGGGGGGGCCGAAAAGTGCTTAAACGGAACAGAAAACCTAGGAGAATCGAAGAGGAAAATAGTGGGCCAAGCGCGAGAAGGAGGTTGGCGAGGGCAAAGTAAAGCAAACACGCTGTCGGAGGACGTGACAGCTGGAACGGACTGTTTTCAAGCCACTACGATCTGGCCGGTATGATCATCCGCAGCGCTCGGGGAAGGAATCGTTCGGCCTGTCCCGGGCGGTGAGGTTGCCGGACGCACGAGACCGTGGTAACTTCCAAAACACATAATTACGGGGCAAAGTCAGCGGACCCGAGAAAAGTAGTGAGGCTGTGTGGAGTGGGAAAGGCTGAGGGAAGAGTGGTGGAAACATTTAACAATCCGAGACGACCTCGCCCTGGGGTCCTACAAGGATTCCAGGACTAAATGCACTTGAAAAAGGCAGGCGGGAACTCGATGTCTGCATCTGGGGGGAAGGAAGAAGCATTGATACAAGCGTGGAAGCGGGAGTCCGTCCCATTTTTATAGGCGTCAAGAAGAGTGTACAGGGTCCTGGCAGAAGCGGGCGCGGGGAATAGCGCGGACGCCGGACTTAAGAAAGTCTTAGGGTTTGGCAAGCGTTCACGGTATCCAGACAACCTCGGGGGGGGTAGGAAGCGTGGAAACAAGACTCGGGCCGCACGTGTCAGTTCGGAGATAGTCAACGCGGCATTGGAGATCTGCGCGGAGGTTATTCCGTTTGGAAGCTGAGAAAGAAGGAGGGTATGGTACTCGGTGGCGGGAGGACAATGAAGCGTGTCCAACCCGGTGGGGCGTCCTTTCAACTGCAACAAAGAAGAGAAAGTTGGCGGCGCATAAAAACTCGAGAACTGCTCGGGGTCGCCCTCGGTTGGTGCGACAGCTGGGGCCGGAACACTGGGGGTTTCGGGGGGGAACGAGCGCAAATAGGCGCGTGTAAGAAAAGGTGCCGCGCAAGGGGGAACAGGGGGCGTGAACTGGTGACCGGCGAGGGGGAAGCCCTGGCAAGGGAGCAGGTCGACCTGGGGGGGCTTCGCTCCCAACAAGGCCGCCAAATCTCGTAATCGTGGTCCAACAAGCCCGGG
>Ga0179591_1355669_pt1 | contig 24248 bp, 21 predicted proteins | sample CZOMad2_1_08_16f_FD_182891 | JGI IMG/M metagenome (GOLD analysis project Ga0179591, IMG submission 182891) | Vadose zone soil fungal communities from Angelo Coast Range Reserve, California, USA - CZOMad2_1_08_16fungal (PacBio error correction) | ecosystem: Environmental > Terrestrial > Soil >...
CGTTACGGGGCGGAAGCGGCAACGCCGCCTCGAAGACTGGCAAGGCGTTTAATTGGGGGCTGTAAAAAAAAAATCGGGGGGCCTGCCCGGCGCTTGGGGAGGGGGCAAACTAAATCACTGGTTCGCTTGGAGAGAAAAAAGAGGGAGAAGCTCGAGCCGAGCAGCAGCGGGGGGAGGTGTATACATTAAAGACGAACAAATGACTCATCAGAGCTTTTCGGAGGCGTAAGGTTCGGAGAAACCAGGGCCCGCGGGCTTTACTTAGGGGGCTAACATACAAAGATCACTACTAAATCTACAATTTGAGGAAGAGCTGGGACGCAGCGCTCTCCAAACCCCTCAGGGGAATTAACCGTCAATGTGCCTAGCAAGGGCTATTGGGGAGATGAGAAGGGCAAAGGCCCTGGCAAAGGAGGACGGAGGAAGCGTTTGTTGGGAGAATACGGTCGATAATAGTGCAGAGCAGTCCTGAAAGGTGTCTGCTCACCTTGGGTGAGGGGAAATCCCACCCAGAAGTTTGGAGGTGCGCGCAAGCTTGCCAAAAGTTTCCGTCAAAGGGGCATCGCCTAGGGAGCTCGGGGGAAGGAATCCTCTGTCGGGCACCTCGAAGGAAAAGCGAAACTCGGCATGTTGCATGTAGCGCTCGGGGATGGAATGGGAGCAACGGACCTGTGGAGCGCAGGCGCGAGAGGTCCTGGCCAGTCTTAAAAAGACATCACGCGGAGAAAAGGCGCATGTTTTTCGAACGTCAAGATGGGGGGGGGGGCAAAAAACGGGCACGCTAAACTCATAGGTGAGGCGCACCGTGAAAGCGAACCGCGATTGGAGAAAAAGGCCTCCTTTTTATTAAAAAGGAACGAGTTGGTTGCACGGGAGATGAAGAAAGCACGGGACCGTCGAACCACGAACGTACTCGAGGGTGGAAGAGGGGGACAAAGCTTTGGCTGCAGATTAAAAAGGGGACCCAGAGGAAACGGGGGCACCCTCAAAACCCATTGACAGTTGCGTGCGGCTGAGCTTTCTTGGTGAAACCAAAAAGATTAAGAGGGGCGCGAAACGCCGCGCATTGTCGAAAGCGGAGCGAAAACCGTCTTTTAGGGGGGTGCAAAGGTCATCACTTCTATCACCGACACCACGAAAACGTAGCAGTGAATGTCTAATATCAAAAAAAGGGTGCACCAATAGAATGGAATCATCATCAACGTGGACTGGGACCTCGCATGAGGGTGACCAAGGTTTAGTTGTCCAAGAAACTCAATATTTTTTCCTAGGGTCATGAGAGCAAAACCCACTTTGTTTCTTGCTAGGAAAAGATGAAGGTGACGAAGGGGGGTTTGGTATTGGGAAGTCCTCTGGGGGATCCTTGGCTGGGGTGAAAGAAAAGGGAGAGGGCGTGGTGGTTGTCCGTCGGGGGGAGAAGAAAAAAAACAACGAGAAACTCGTTAATGATGTTGATTCATGAAAGAATGCGCGCTCCATCCTAGAGGGCAGAATAAAGGAAAGAGGGGAAAACACAAAGGGGGGATTAGGGGATGCGAAGAGGGAAAATTAGTTGGTAACTTGGGTTTGGGATAAACTGCTGGTTTGCAAGACAATCAAGAAGGGCCCCCACGAAATTGGGGGGGGGGGGCCTGAGGGAAAGATCGGATCAATCAATTAAGGGCTTCTATTCGGGGTTCGGGATGGGGGGGGGTTGGGTCCCGGAATGTGCTAAACATGGGTGGAACAAGTCAGTTTTGGCCTTCCAAGAAAGAGGAGATAAGGGAAGAAGAGTGTTTGGGACCAGAAAGGGGGGGGCTTGGGAGACGCACTTCTGCATTCACTTTTCAAGAGGTCGAAAGAGGGGTTAGTACGGAAAATAAATGAAAATAACTCCAAAAAAGAGAAAACTTCAATGGGGAACAACTGGAACCGGAAAGAAGAGGCAAGACAACCTGGAAGAAGAAGGGAGGCACTGGAACTCGAAAACTTGAATTCGACACTGGAACATGAGGAGGAAGGAGGAGCTAACTTCGACGCTCGTCCGTGAGGGAGCTAACGGAACGCAGCTATTCTTTCCGAATGGCCAATGCTCAGTGGGTGTTTGGGAAAAAATATGGGAAGAGGAAGTAATTTGACTTCGGAGAGCAGGGGGGAAAAAAGACCCCGGGTTAATAATCTGGAACAGCGCGCACGGCAAGGGGAGTCGCTGGGGTGGCACTCAGGGGCGCCACGGTCTGGCCTGATTAAGGACGACAAAGGCTCGTAAGGGGGAGGACCATGGAAAACAGTGCAAGAGGCTTTTCAGAATTAGGAAGACGGTGAACCACGAAGGAAACGTCCAAGGAACGGGAAGCAAAAAGGGTTCCGTAGAAAGCGCAATGTGGAACGCGCGACAATTGGCCAACGGTGAGACGAAAAGAATACAAACTCAACCTGAATTGCACACGCAGTGAAGGGGCCCGATCGAACAAGAGTGGCTGCGGCGCTACTGGATTAGCTCTGGAACGGGAAATTGCAAACGGGGGGGTGCACTGCAAGTTAAGCGGACTGAATGAACACATCAACCCTACGACGGTTGGTAACCAAGGTCGGTTAAAGGGTACGTCTTGGCACCTCCTTAGGAGCTTGGGAACTATCGCAAATGAAACACGAGGCCCAGGGGTTCTCGAATCCCGACACACCTCTCACAACAACAACACCTGATTGGGGGGAGATATATCGGGGGTCTTCGCAGAAAAAAGTGGGTACAGGGTCGTGAAGGGGGGGTGTAAATCATTGAAGGCTGGGCCCCTAAGAAGCAAGGTTACCCCCGACCCGTCGTCGGTGTTGGTAGTGTGCGAGGAAAAGCCGGAAAAAGCGCGAAAAATAGGAAGCTTTGAAAAGGAGTCAGAAATTATGGACTATAATAATCTAACCAAAGGTTTCCGGGGAGGGAAGACGGGGGAAAAGGAAGGTTGGTCTGGCAAATCTACAAGGGTTCACCTTGGATCTAGGAGCCAATTACAAGTTAACTCTTTCCTAGGAATCCATGAAAGGCCTGCGAAGAAGACAAAATCGTGTCACCTTGGATAGGAAACGAGGCTTGCAATTATTCAAGTGTCGATCGGACAGCAGGAAGGGGGGAAGGAGTTAACTGGGAGCAAACAGTTGCGGAAATACCGCCTCCGGGGCAGGGGGGACGGGGGTAGCTGACTGGGGGAGAGGGTGAAGATCGCGAGCGAAAGCCTCGGATATTCTCCATAAGGTTTGTAAACACCCCGGGGCATTGTGGGGTCCGGAAAAGAAAGATGGGTGTTCAGATCGGGCCGACAGGATAGGCTGCTGGATCCAATTGGGTTCTAAACCAGGTCTAATTCAAGGGGTTGAGTAAAAAAATTGTTAGAGTTGATTAATTTGAGGTCCAAATTTGTGGGGGGGAGGGGAAGGACGCGGCTCAATGTCGAGTTCCAGTGGGTGGAGGGGGGTCGAGTTATTATTGAATGGGAAAGGGATGAAGTCGCGACGAACTCTGAAAAGGGGGAAAAGTTCTCGTCACAAAAGCACAGTTGGGAAAAAACATGAGCAAGATTTCAAGGGAGGGGACAGCCAGTAAAAAAGAGACAACCATGGGGCATCAGGGACGGTCCGTTCAGCAATGAACAAGAAAGAAAAAACCGCTCGAAACATTAAGGGATATTGAGGGGTTAGAAGCATGGTCGTCATTAAAAAACCACGAGGGCAAGAAGATTCGTGATTAGAAAGAGGGTGGGTTTCTCCAACCAAAGGACCCTACGAACAAGAGAAAAAGAAAACGAACCGGGGGGGTTTATACAGTCTGAGGAGGGCGTCAGGATGGGACGAGATCTTAATGAAGATCAGAGGGGAGCAAAACGATGCGCGAGGTGGGAAAAGAACGAAAAGAATTTGCCCCAACCAACGCGACCGTCTTCCAATAAAAAAAAGGATCTAGCCATCGGTACTTTCATAAGAAAAAAGCATCTAAAACCTTCGTAAAAAGGCAGCGCAACAAAATAAACAGTCTGCACAGTACGGGGGGGGGCTAAAAGGCGAAACCATCTCGAGGTGGTGCTGGCAAGAAATTCACTCGTTGGCCAAGAAAAAAAGGTAAAAAGGCAAAAAACTGGGGAGAGCTCTAGGGGTTTCGTATCGTTGGGGGGAGAGGGTATTCACTTAAGAAAGAAAAGAACCAGAGGGAGTCGTCAGCAACGCGGTCGGAAGGGGGGTTTACTCAGAGGTCTAGAGCTTTTCCGGGCAAAAAAAAGGGAGAGAAGAGGTATGTTTGGTCACAAGAGGCCGCGGTCAAAAAACGACGCACGCAAAAAAGAAGGGTTATGTCTCGCGGAGGGGAAAAATTTCGGAGAAAGAGTGCCGTTCTCTAGCTGCAGCCAAAGATGGTGGGGAGGGTGTGAGAGAAACTCGACGAAAAAAGTGGGGAAGGAAATGGCACAAGTGGCGAACGAATCTTCGCTGCAACCACGCTGAGTTCAGAAGTCACCACGACGGGGAAACGGACCTTTCCGCTGCTACGCGAGAATCGTGCCCGGGCTGAGCGCATGAGGACATTCCTTGGAGGGCACAGAAACAAGGATTGCGGTGCGCAACTTCACCTTCCGTATGAAGGAGAAAGGAGCTATCCTGGTAAAACCAATAAGCAGGCAGCCACGGCCAGGGGTTGGAACAGGAAAGGGAATCTCTAGCGAAGCAAGGGCAAAGGGAGCTGCCACGGTTGTCGGGGGTCCAGACAAACGAGAAAAAGAAGAAAAAAAAAAACAGAGCGCGATAGGCTGCGCGCTTGAAAAAAAACTGGGGAGCCCTCAAACTGAAGTAAGATGGCCAGTTGTGCGAGAAGCGGAACGGGCAGTCAGAAAAGTCACGGAAAGTGACGCTAGTGGGAATTCCCCTTAGGGAGATCCTAAAACCAAGCGCCTTCTAGAGTCAATCGTCCGGGAAAGGGGGGACTGCCTGCGCAAAATGGTACCAAGAAATCGAGGGAGGAACATGCGTGAATTAACAAAGGGTTGGAGAGGCGCAGCAAAGCTGAGAGAGGGGGGGGACTTCCGCTTTCTGACATCGGGGGAGCGTTCGGGTGGTTCATGTGAGGGCAAATTGCAGCCTACGCAGGGGAATTAAGAGAGAGCGACTTGTACCCAACGAGGGAACGGGGGTCATTTGTTAAAAGAGCGAGGGAAAACCCGTCCACGCTGGCTAGAACTCCGGCAGCAGGCTCGGCTGACCGGAGGAGGGTTTTCGAACAGAACGAACGCGAGGCGCGCAGGCGACTCTGTTGCCCGGGTCACGCGAAAACAAGACTCCGCGTGAGGAAAGGACTTGAGGGGAAGAGGAGTTCCCTCCGCCACACAATTCACTAAAAGAAGCTGATTCGCAACCTTTGCTTCCAGCGGGAAAAAGGAACGGCCGGCCGATCAAATTAAAGTGACACGCCAGGCAAGAAGCACGCCTCACGAGCCGTGGCTGAAAAAAAAGAAGGCACGTGGTTAACAAAAAACCGCGCTCACCATGGTTCGACAAATCGTCATTGGAAGGGGAAAAAAAAAAAAGTGGTTCTTGTCAGAGGCAACCGAGAGGGAATGAGCCGGTAAGGGAGGGACCTACGCTGAAAGCCACGGAGGAGTGAGGAATCCACACGGATGGCCTACCAAAAAAGACATCAACGGCAGCGCCAAGAAAAAAAACAAACACAAAAACAAACCACAAAAAAAACCACCACCAACACACCCCCCCACAAAAACAACCCCACCTTCCTCCGAAGATCCAAAAAACTACACAACCCAAAAACCACCCCCCCCAAAACCTATCAAAAACAACCACAGAAAACAAAAAAAAAAAAAACACCAAACAAAAAAAAAATAACCAACAATCCGGGGACGCTTAACGAGTGCCTCTACCAGGGGGGTTGGGAACGGGTCTCAGCGGGTTGGCCCCCAATGAGGGACTTGGGTGGGGGTGGATCAGCGAAGGCGGAAGAAAGCGTTACGTTGGTCTGGACTTATCTCCTCAACACGGAGGGGAAGAGTTTCTAAAGAGGACAATTATGCGGAGGGACGGCGCGTTATGCCTTGCTCGGAAAGAAGAGAAAAAACCAAAAGGGAGGCAAACTCATTTTTCAAACCGCACAGGAGGAACCCGGGGGGTTGTCGAGTCAGAGAGCCTCTGCTGCTGGGGGGAAGTAGAATAATAAGAGCCTGGAAAAGGGGTGGAAGGCAACTCCGCCCGTGCCCTTGGCCGGGCGTTCCTGCTAGCGATACCGGACGATCAGCGGCACCGACGGACAAGAAAAATTCCCCCAACGGGGTCGTGGTTGAGAATGGGGAAAGGCGGATATGGTGTCAAATGCGAACGGCGGAAGTGTCAATAGGCAGCTCCGGGGGGAAGCGTAGTACGGAGTGCTGGCGTAATCATTGCCGTTCGAACAAGAAAAGGGGGGGGGAGTCGACTCTCTTGAAGGCCACTGGGAAGCTATCGGCGTGATTGGGAGGGGGCCGGCCTCGCTATCCCAGGTCCGATACTGTCCTAACGCCGTCGGGAGGGGGGGTGCGGGCAGCTTCAGTCGCGAAGGCGGCACGCGAGATCCTGTTCTTGTAAAAGAAAAAATCATTAGAAAGACCAGAGCAAGGCCAGCGAAGCCGGAGGGGATTCGAAAAGGGGGAGAAGCGCGGAACAAGATCGGGGGAGGGCAAAGAAGGACGTTTGGCTAAGAAGGAAAACGTAAGTGAAAGAGGGGAGGAGGGCGAAAACCAAAAGGAGGACCAAAGGTCGAATCTACCCGATCGACAGCGTGAAGAGGCGTTCGAACTTCGGAAAGTTGTCAGAAAGAACAGGAAGCGAGCGCGGGAGGGGGATGGAAAATGCGGCCTGGCGAACGGGGAAAAAGAGGCTAGGAGGTGTTTTCGGCTCGAGACGGGCAAAGACATGTCGAAGGGGACAAAAAGAGTGACATGTCAACAAGTTGTGAAGGAAAAAGGGGGAGCGAAGCCACAGTAGCGTACTGAGTTGGGGAAGGGGGCGAGCTATCTTTCCCCACTTTTCCTTGGACAGCGAATCGATCTGTGGGGGGGAACTGGGGGGGGGAAGGGGTCGTCACCTCGACCAAATTCTCTTGAGAGATAGGAGGTTCTATCGAGCTCTTTGATCCAAAGGAAAGGGAGCCAGCCTTGAACCTTGGATCGCAAGAGAGGGCCAAGGAAAACTCGGCTACGACTTCAGCCGGGGGACTGGGGAGGGGGTCCATAAAAATTTTTGGTGGGGGGAAAAAACGAGGTCCGCAAGAGCGAAAGGAATCGGGCCACAAAAGGGAAAGAGCCTCGTACGTTCCTTGTAAAGAAAGAGGTGAGTCTTAACGCAGGTCAGGACGTTGGGAAAGAGGGCTGGAGTCTCACTGGGGTGAGACGAGACCGGAGTTCTAGAGGGAGTGTTTAAGACTCGCTCAACAGATGTGTAGAAAGGGAAGACCAACTTGGCAAAAAAGGATGAATAACAGAACAGTCTTGAAATAGATAACCATTGCTATGGGGGAGGGGGGACGGATTCTTGTGCACAAAAAAGCTGGGGGTCATTTTCTCCGTCAAAGCAAGGAAGGGGGTAGATTAAGCTACAGGGGAAAAGGGCTGTTGAGTCGCTTAAAACGGTAAACTCTTCGTTGCAGAAAAAAGTTTCCCCCCTGATCAGCAAGGATCACGGAAGCACCCCCCGAGAAGGGGGAAGGAAAAAGTCAGGTAGTTTACCGACACTCGGGAATCGGAGGGTTTCCAACTGAAGGAACTTGGAAAAAAAGAAACCGGAGAGTGGGGGGCGACGATCTCACGCCACGTCCCCAGGGGGGGCAAGGGGGTGCTCTTGTTCTGCGAATAGAGGGAAGGGTGCCGTTGGTGAGCGTTTCTAAGAAGCTTGGTCGGTTTACAGGGTTGGTGGCGGGAGACAATTGTTTTCGTCTAGAAAAACCTCGAAGAAAGAAAGGGGGGGGTAGGGCCTTCATTCAGCGAGCCGCCAACGCGGGGGCTCGAAAGCGTACGAACACCCACCGGTTCGGCTGGGCATAGGAGCAGTGCGGTAGTTGTCCGTTGGTTGGGGACAAAACCTGTTGCACCTAAATCGAGCTTAAAAAGAGGGGGGGGGGCAGTCGGACCAGAATCGAGAGAGCAAGAAAACTATGTTTCGAGAGGGAGGTGCTTGGTTTTGAGTACACTGGTATTTCGAAGACGTGTGGGGGTACCTTCAGAGGGGGGTCAAAAAGAGAGATACTATGTCTCATTCAAGGGGGGGGGGAAAAAACAAGCCACTGTTCTTTATACGGCACTTAAACTGCTGGAGGGGGTTCAGCTGGAAATGATCGGGATTGGGAAAGTACGCAACCTTCAAGGCATAACAGGGAAACTCGAGAAAGTCAGGAGGACATGGAAAAGAATTGTACGAGATAATTTCCTCCAAAGAAAAAGAAAATACCTACACAATGGGAAGAGACCAAAAGGGGGGGGAAGTACGAAAACCAAAATTCTGAAACATTTTAATGCAGGGAGTCGACAATGATTTTGAGCGCGAGGGAGCGCGGTTCCTTCTAAAATTGGCCAATGAGCCAGGGGGGGTGACCCCAAACGATGGCCTCCGAAGGAGTATCTCGGAGGAAGGGACCACTACCTATACGGGAAATCCTATAAAATCGGAAACCGCGGCGCGTCTTGCACGCGGCCCACGTCAAGAGGGGGGGGGGGGGAGGCAGTTTCATAAAGAAACGGACGGGTTGGAAGAGAAAAAGCTGGACTCAGGGGGAGACGTCCTAATTTTCTGACTACGGGAAAGAAGGCGTCTGTTCACTTCACAACGTGATGAAAGGGGAGGGGTAAACCTAGCTGGCACGCTTGTGGGAAGGATCTCATAAAAGTCAACTTTTATCTGATACTAAGAAAAAGCGGAAAAATGCCCCGGAATTTAAACGGCCCCGATCGAAATGGGGGTGCATTCATGCACTTGTAGCTCGAGGCAGGAGGGTCAACAGGAGGCTGGTTGGTCATCCGATGACCGCTTCAGTCCACAGAAGAAAAAGACTATTGGAACCTGGGTCTTGTCAGCCGTATCTTCGAAATACCATCTCAAATACGGACAAAAAAAATAGGGTTGTCTCGAAGCCAGGGAGCGAGAAAACAACACCACGGAAGATTAGGGAATGACTGTTTACGGGGGAAGGGAAGGAGTGGTGGCATTTTTCCATTTTCTAAGTTGGGGACTCTGTAAGCTTTTATGCCTCAATTACAACAGGGGAGACGGAATTTCTTTTCGAAAGAAGGGAAATCAGAGAAGAAAAAAAAGTGGGTTCCACTATCCTTATATCATCAGAGGATTAACTCCAACTGATTCAAGAGAGGGCCGTGATTAGAAGGTTTAAGAAAGTGTTTTCTGTAGAAGAAAAGGGGAGCACCTTTTATCTATCAAAAGGTTAGAAGTCTTAAACGTTCACTAGACATAGGGTGCCTTGAACGAACCTTAGGGGAATGACAAGTCCAATTCTTAAACTCCCTTGACTGCAAAAAAAAAGGAAATCGAGAGATCTCATTTGTCGGAAGAACTGAGAAAAAAAGAAAAAAACCCCGCCGTGAAAAAGGGAGGAAATTAATATCATTTTTGCCTGCAGCAGTAGGAAGGTTACCATTCTTCTAGAAGCCATCGGGTGGGGGGGAAAAAAAAACCTTTGCGGAGGGCTTAGGAAGGAGGGGTTTTCAGGAGAGAAGTAAACCACGATCTTCGAATCGGCTGAATTAAAGGGGGGGGGAAAATCGACCGTTTTTTCTAATTCAGGGGAAGTCCAATTGGGATGGGGTGACAGGATGGAGTTAGTTGGAGATGAGTTCGCAATTATTAAGAGGGGTTCCAGTGGGGAGAGAGTTAAGTTGAAGTTATTTTAAGGAGTTGGGAGAAGGTGTAGGTCCGAAAACTCTTCAACAAGAAAGATGGCTCACACTCAAAGGGGCAAAGCATGGCGAGGCCAGTGGGCAGAGGTTTCAATACAGTAAAAGGAAAAAGGGGAAACTCACAGTGGCACATGAAAAAGGGGTCCGAAAACGAAAAGAACGCCACCCGCCTCGAAACCATGGGGGTTGATTTCGCAGGTCACTAAGGCAAAAAATTAACGGAATTTTTCGTAAACCAAGGTGGCTCTCCACCAGACAAAGCCCGCAATCCGCGCAAAGGTGGTTGGGGGTCGTCCATTCGTCCTTCAAAGTCTCAGGGAGGAGCGCCTGAATGAATACCCCAGATGGCCGCAAGTTCGCGAGGGGGCGAGACAACCAGTCCTAAAAACAAAAAAGAAAAAAAGGTGGGCGACCTTCTTACAAGACCGGCTTCTGCGCCATCGGGACATTGCAAAAAGTAAGGAGTCAAGGCCAGTACTCAAAAAAGGCTGGGGGACGTGAAAGCCGAGGGAAAACGTTGCAAGAAGCCTCGTTGGCCAACGACGATCCCAGGGGGGGAAGAAAAAAGGGAAAGGACCTTCGGTAAAGCTCGGGGGGGGTGGCGAGTCAGACTATCTCACAGGCTGAGTTGAAACCGGTTGAAGAATAGCTCGCAGGGAAGCGGCAAAGAAGAGGGCGCTGTCCTCTGCTGAGACAAGCGCGAAAGTGCTTAGAATGAGATTGTTGTGGGGTTGGAAAAGGGTCCGTACCCCCTCAGATGCAATGGGTTAGGGGAAAGACGAGGGACCTAAAAATGGTCACGCTTTCTTCAGAAGAGGGGGGACTGTTGCAGCTACTGTGCTTGTGATCGAAAAGGAGGAAAGAGAAAGCATTCGGGTCGACGGTCCGCCACGGGGAAAAGGTCCAGGTTAGGGTGCAACCAAAAAAAACGGATAAAAAGCCGACGGCGTTTTCAAAGGGAGGTCTCGCGGGCTATACGGGGCGCTGAAAAAGGCTGCTTTCTCTCCGGCGAAAGAAAAAAGGTTGGGGAAAACACTTCTTGCACTGCGAAAAAGGAATCGGCCTTCGTCGGCCTAGGTACACGTCCATGAACAGAGAAGGTAGAGCCAAAGTCCAGGCTTTTTCTATTGCAAAAGAGAAAAAGAACTGAAGAAGCACCTCCGAGTCTGCAGAAAACGCAAGACAAAACCCCCAACAAACCACAACAAAAAAGAAAAAAAAAAAAAAAAAAAAAACCCGCACCAAAAAAAAACTAAGGTGGCCGGGGCCCGACGAATTCCCAAACAGAGGAGGGCGCGCGTAAAGTTTTGGGGGGCCGCGCGCGCCACTACGACCAGGACGGTGAAAGGTGTAACGGGGTCTCGAACGCAAAAAGGACGATCAAAAAACGTTGAAAATTTGACAAGGGGGCACTCGCAATTGAGTCGACCGGTCTTGAGGAAAAAAAACAAACTCCCCCTTCTAGACATCCCGGAAAAAGGAAAAAAGAAAAAACAGCAAAGTTCTCCAATCAAATCGACCAGCGGGAGGGGGCTGAAAAAAAAACAATCGGAGGCAGTGCGTAGGGGGGGGAGGCGCGCTCTCCGGTGGTTTGCAAGCGGGCTCAATCGGTTATATTCACCCGTGAGGATTGGGGAAGGGTTTTTGGTGTTTTCAAAAAGGAAAAACGCCACGAATATGAAAGTATCAGAAAAAAGGGAAAAATGGAATCACGACTTCGGGGGGAAGAGAGAGATTCACTTTGTTCCGGAGAGGGGTATAAAAGGGAAAAAAAAAACCGGAGGCGATTCTTGAGATCCGCGCAAGGGGAGAGGAGACAGCGAAAAAGTTGAGCTCTGCGGAGGGGGGCGCGTGTCCGACGATTACGCTGAAAAAACACTGGAAAAAGGAGGGAGTCCTCTTCGACAGGGAAAAAGGAATGAGATTTTCCGGCGAAAAATCGACCCGGAGATCTTAGGGGGGGGGCGCGACAGCTAGCGCTCCGACTTCAGAGAGGAAGGCGCCCTATCACTCAGGAAAGTCCCGAAACAGTGAACGAAGACACTCCCGTCACTCGGGCGTTCGGGGGACGGGAAAAGGGGAAAGGGAGAGGATCTTCACCATTGTGTACAAGAGGATGACCCGGCATTTGGCCAGGGAAAACCACTATCCGGAAAAGTGTCGTCGTCGGGCCTGGATAGAATTTAGATCGGAGGTTCAAGAAAACGGCATCCGGGCGGATGCGGAAAAGGAGGGAATAACCAGCGCTCAGTAAAGAGAATAAAGAAACCAAACCACCTCCGCAAGTACGCATCTGAACTAATAACACTGATCGCCTGCGGCGGGTTGCAAACATGTGGGAAGTGGGGGAGGGTTTCGAAGCGCGGGATTTCCGAGTACGATGGAGGGGAACAAACCAAGCCTACTTTTTCGAGGGACTGAGAAACAAAAAGATACTCCATCGAGCAAAAAGGAGGGAGTCTAATATACTCTGGGGGAGCTAAAGGCAAAAAAGAAAACACAAAATCCCTCAGGGGGGGGGCACCCGATCAGGAAAAAGGAAGCGAGGTCCAGAGGGTAAGTTTCTTAGTATTTGCCTATAGGAGGAGAGAGGATGGGGTCATACCGTGTGGGAGGGAACGAAAAAAAATAAGGCCGGGTCAAGAGGGATCGGGGGCTATTACCTGACGAGGAAAAAAGGAGGGGAAAACAATACACAATTCCCACGAAAATGGATCGTTGAGTAAAGGGCCAATGCCGGAAGGGAAAAGCAGATACCATGTGCAGAGGAAAAGAATGGAAGGCGCTTTGGTAAAAGGTCAAATCGAGGTCGCCACTTCTCTTTACGCGTGAAATGGGGGGGGGATTAATCTTGCTTGGGTCGCTATCGCCCAGTGAGCAAGAAGAGGCACGGAGGCACCCACAAATCACGGATCGTGACTTTTGGAGCGGACCGGCAACTCCTCTCTCTCAGGGACGAAAGAAACTTGAACTAACGCCGTGCGGTCAGGTGTCAGCATCGTCTTCGCCCTGGAAAAGAGGGTGCTTGCAACGCGAGACTCAAAGGGTAGAACACGCATTTTCGATAGCGAAGCCGAGTCAAAGGGATCAGAAACGTTGCTTGGCGAGGAAGGGGAGAATAACCAGCTCGAACAAATTAATCTGCTCTCAGAAAGTCGTGGTTAGGACTGTACAGTCTATGACGATAACGGTGCGCGTGCAAGGACATACCAAAGTAATGCTCACGTTTAGAATCTAAACCAAGGAACGCGTCAAAACCTTAGCGCTCGGCGCTAAACACCAAACGAGATGGTCCACCGTCGGTGTACGCCCGCGGCTTGGCTTTGAGGTATAGGTGCGAAGAAGAAAATGGGGTGGACTGCATTCAATTCCCTGGCACGGAAGACAAGTGTTGTTGGGTGAAAGAGGAGAACCAATATTGTGCGAGCTGGCACCAGCCAAGAGAAGGGGGAAAGCGAAGTTGGTCCTGACTATCCGTAATGAGAGCCAAAGGGGACAACCTGCAGTAAGGGGATGTGGGGGTCTCTAGAATTTACTTTCCGGCACAAAAGCTGAAGTCGAGCTCATTGTGTGGGGCAGGGGAAGGTTTAATCGCGTCTTTCACCCGTAAACCGGGAGAGGGGACAAAAATGGGATCGGGATCTAGCTAAAGAAGGAACAGCAGCGCCTTTACAAGGGGTGGAATGATACTTATTTTCATTTTCACTGGGGAAAAGGCAACAAGCCATCGTAGGAGGACTAAAAGGTAACTTCGTTAAACACGGCCAAGGCAATAATTTCTCAAAAGAACTGAGAGGGAAAAAACAGCTTTGCAATCTAAAAAGGGGCCAGCTAGCTCTCTTCGGACGCGAAAAGCCCGTAGGGTTCAGGAAAGTACGTTGGTTTGGGGGAGAGATGTGCTATCGTCGCAAAAGGGGAGACCGTAGGGTGAGACTCTTTGGGAAAAAAATCTTGGCTGCAGCCGAGACTTCAAAGTACGAGAACCGAGGTAAAAGGCTCGCGAATAAACATTTTTGCGGCTTTTAAGAGATCAGGAGGGTTCCAAAAGACAACATCGACTAATCACAAGAGATTTCTAAAAGAAAAAGGAGAGGGGGTGAGGGGAAAAACCGCTTTGTCACGCGACATATTGGAAAAAAAAGGGGAATCGTTAGATATGGCCGGAAAGGATCACCACCCTCTATCTTTCAACCAAAGGCTGGAAAAGGGGCCTAAAGAGTGGGTCCAAACGCGGGCCATGGGGGGGAACTCCAACCTCGAAGATGGTTGGCCGGAAGAAAAAAGACAGGGCATCTTGTTCTGCTCTTAGAACATGAGGTTGCCGGGTGCTGTTTCTGGGCAAGTGATGGCGAAATCCTTGGCTTGAAGGTTGTGGGCTTGGGGGGGGAAAAAAAAAAAAAAAAAAAAAAAAAATTGGGGTTGTGGGACGAGAACAACCTCGAAGACCTCTTCGAAAAAGAATGTCTCTCATTCAGCCGAAAAGCGACAGGCCGAATGGAAAATCGAACACACGTGTGCGGCTTGGGGCGGGGGAGGGGAGTAGGGTAGTGGGGGGGGGGAGAAAAAACACATGGTTGCAACACTAAAATACGCCGCGAAGAAAATGGTTATTAGGAACCCTCGAAAGTAAATTAGAACTGCATGTTGAATAGGTCGGGAGGTTTTTGGGTGGGGCATGACGAAAAGTGCTAGGGGGGAGTGGGTCGCCCGGCAGTTTTGTGAAAGACAGAAAAAGGAAACATCTGCGCTGAAAAATGGACGAAATTTTTGGGCAGGGTGCTGAAAGTCTTCTGAGTGACTTTGGAGAAGGGCGGAGATGGTTACCAGGTAGAAAAATGGCTGACTCGCGACTGAAAAAACGGTCGAATAATTGGGGGACCTAGGGAAGGGCACATCCACAACTGAAGCAATATGAGGGGAACCAAAACAACTGGATTACAACGAATGGGAAGGAGGAAGAAGAACTCGGTTGAAACCGGGAAGGAAAAAGTCCATCGTGTGAAAAATGAAAGGCCCAGGTTGGCAATTGGCATCTCGCCGCCTGTTTCGGATTGTCAGGCTAGGCAAAACACCTCGCTGTGTTACAGGCCTGAAAGCTAGTACAACGGCGTCTTGTCACGCTTTGCACAAGGAAGAAGGGGTGACTTACCGCAACGTCGTTGAAAGAACACGGGCCATTAGTGCAAGAGGCGTGTCTTAACGGTGCCACCGTAGCGGCACGGGGGAACGTGGGAAAGAAGGAACTAGTTCCTTTCCCTATTGCAACGGATTGTGGGGTAGAATCTACATACACGTAAAACGGTCTGATCCTACAGAAGAAAAATAATTCACGCGATGTACTTCCCGCGAGGGCAGGTTGTTGGAGAAGTCCGTCGCGAAAATAAGGAAGAGGAATTCACCTTTGCCACGCTGGCTTGGGGAAAGAAAAGATTAAAGTCACTCCACCCTAAAAGATAAGGGGTTGACTTACGCGGGGGGCACCGGAGGAAAGGAGTCTGAATACCATAGAGAGAGAAGGGACACAAGGGGGAACCAATCTAGGGGGCGGAAGACCACTCACGATTTCTGAAATACACAACGTATTATGAGTAAAAGATAGATCAGGGGGGTCTTCGAAAAAAAAGAAATGAGGTTTTCTTGGGGGAGAGGGTATGAAGCGTGTACGGCGGTTCAAAAACGTAATTGAATTAAGCCACCTTCGTCGGGTTGGGGGGGGGAGGCGAGTCTTGGTCGGGGAAAAGACCCATAAGAGAGGGTGGGGGTCCAATTAGCCGTAAAGGGCAAGGCGCGAAGGAAGGAAACAACGGCGGTGGCAGAGGGGCCGTCACGGTAATTTTCAAAGAAAAAAAAAAGTTGGGGGCTTTATGAAAAGAAAGCTAAAAGTTGAAAAAAAAGGGGGCTTTCCATGTGCAAAGAAGGGGGGGGGAGACGTTTCGGCACGGGAGCTGAAGACTTTTACCTTTTCCAGACGGAGAAGGCGTGAAAGAAATTCGGACAACGGGGGCAACCAGCTTGTCGAGAAGAGAGAGGTGGGTATGAACTTCACCACGAGCGAAGTGAAAAAAGAACGAGTACAAAGAATCGCCGCCTTTACTACGAATTAACGGAAATCTGGTTTCCGAGAGGAGATAGGAGGTATCCCAGCAAGCGAAGAGGCCCATATGGAGAACCCGGCGAGGGCGTCGGAAGAAGCTGTTTCATGCTCGTCCTTAACAGCGAAAGGGGCCGGAATACCCATTTGAGAGAAAGTCAGTAAATGAAAAGGGTTTGGAGGGTAAAAAGGGGGGGGTGAATTTGAGTTCCTGGGGGGGGGATTCCGAGTTCCAATTATTCGACCAGTTGGTGAAAGAAGGTGGATTCTCTTTTGAGTGGGGGTTTGCGAATGTGAAGAAGGTCAGCTGCAAGGATAAAGGGAAGGAACAATCACATTTCTGGGCAAAGGGAAAGGGGAAAAAAGTCCGGAAGATCTCATATGGTGGGAGGAATCAAAAACTAGGCTACACTAGACCATTGGGGGGAAAAACACCGGGCCGGACCCTTAGACATCATCTCACACCTCCGAAAAGAGTTCTATTGATTATTTCAAGAGGGCATGGGCAATTGTCGAAGCGCGGAGGGGTCGTGGAAGGGGTGCTCTCCAACCCCGGAAGAAAGAAATCGGGAAGGGTAGCAAAGCAAAATTGTTCTATCAAACGGAAGGGACGCCGTATGGGCGAGAATCGAGGAAAAAAGGACCCTTTGTCCTCAGGGGAGAGGGGTTCTCGACTACAACCATGGACGACAGTATGGGGAGAGAGCAGCTAGGACTTGGGAAAAAAAAATACACCTGCGTCAACTTCATCATAAGGGGGAAAAATCTGAAACTGTTTTATGGTAAGCGGGAGGGAGTGTGATGGTACAAGAAGGGGAAGGGGGGGGCCAACTCGCTATATGTCTCGTGGAACTGGCAAAGGAGGGAAGATCGGTTTATAGTGAGGGGGCTAAATATATCTCACTTCTGTCAGGGGAGTGTCTGCCAAGAGTTCAGTGATGAGTCACCGCAAACGTCCGCAGGTCTGGGCTAAAAGTCGAAGGGGGACGCCTGCAAGCCCGATTTTGGAAAAAGGGACTTGCGCGGGTCACAACAGAAAGATGAAAATGGGTATTTCGCGCGGCGACCAGGGGCTTTCTTCTCCGAAGTGGGGGGAAGGGGTCGCGCGTCAGGGCCAGATGGTTCTGTGGGGGAGGGGGGCACCGATCTCACGCTTGAGGAGAAGGTAAACTGCACAATTTCTATCGTCAGAGAGGGGGTTCTCTTCAACCAACTATGAGGGAAATAATAAAAACTTTGGGCGCCTTTGGGGGGGGGGTGAGAAGTACAACTTCTAGCCGGGAGGCGCCTTGCCCAAAACGGGGAGGGGAGTTCCGGTCGATTAAAGGACAGGACAAACTTCTTTCTGAAGCAACGGGAACACCTTATTACGTCGAAGCGACTGCTGGAGTTAAAAAGGGGTCATAACAGCCTCTATGCGAGCAAAAATTGGACCATGAGGTGGCCCTCTTTTGAGAGCATGCGGCTCAAGGAAAGACCTTCCGAGGGGGTCTTAAAAGATGTCTATTTTCCCTATACGATAAAAAATATAGAGAGAAAAATTCTGTTCCAATAGGACTCGCTTCCACTACAAAAATTGGCCGGTGGCCTATCACAGGAAAGACACTTCCGGGGAAAAATTAATTAGAGAAACTCTAAAGAGTGAATTACAGAAACGTAGGGGCACCACCAAGCTCCTCCCCAGCTCGGAGAAGGATTCGCCCTTGCCTGGGAAAAGAAAAGCCACACCTCATTTTCCTCCAGAAAGCCGCTCTGGCTTCATGTTAAAACTTTGGGGGGGGGAAAGCTCGGATTGCATTTGATGGACAAGACACTTTCAATTCCTATTGAGGGGAATTCGACCTTCGGGTTCTTGGGTGTAACGGTGTCTCAAAGAGCCGCCGACGAATTTCAGCGGTCGGGAAGGGGTACAGCCAACGAGGAGGAATAGGATCGTAGGTCAATTTCATAGCGGTACTTTAAACCTCACCCGAGGACTAAAAATGCTCGGCTGCTACGAAAAAGAAAAGAAAAAGGTGTCTTCGAAAACAGGAGGCAGGGGGGTAAACTGTTGCGCCGGGAAGTCCTACGAAAGAGGCAGCAACCATGCAGCCCGGGGGAGTAAAGTAGTTCTCCATCTTGCGAGCGTAGGGGCCGGACAAAAAACAAAGAAAAGAGTCGGGGGGGGTGCTGAACAGCGAGCGCGACACAGTGATCTGCGCAGAGAGCACGACAGGGAAAGTCACTCCGTCACGAATCACTCCTTCACGCGAAGGTGGGCGACAGAGGTCGGTTGGGGGGGGGGAAAGCCTCCCTCGGAGCCGAGAAAGAGCTCGCGTATTTCCCCGAGAGTGAAAATTGTCATACAACAAGGAAAAAGGCGGGGGCATTGTACGGGGCCGCTTTAGAAGGGGAGAATATCGGTTATCCCCTGAAAGAAAAAAGGCAAAGGGTGGCGTATTCTTCCCTAACCAGCCGAGAGAATTCAGAGACGCCGGCTACGCAACCTGAAACCCAGAAAAGAATTGTTGCTCTTGTCGCCTGAGGTTGCACCATATTGCGTTGGGGATCGGGTGTTTCAAAGAAGCTGGGAAGCGACGCGCCTACTTGTCGATGGCTTATAAAAAAGAAACCAACAACAGCGGAGGGGGAAAGAGAGGCCATCGACCTTAGGCGCGGGTCTGGAGAAAAGGAGGGCTCGATCACTCTCTGGAGACAAAAAAGAAAGCATGGCAAAAGGGGCGACAAGAGCAAACCCTCGAGGGAAGGAAAGGGTGGGGGGATTAGACCAAGGGAGACGGGAGGTCTTCAAGGAATAAGCAGCCGTGTGATGGGGAGAAGAGGGAAAGGCTTCCCTTGCGGCGTGAGAGAGCACAGAGATATGTACCGAGAAAAAAAAAGGACCGAAAGAAAAACCCGACCAAACTTTAGGAGTGTTTGATTAATTTGACAAGAAAGGGGATACTACTCGCTATAGGGCGAAGAGCCCGGGCGGTAAAGACCACATCTTCTGCTGCAAAAACCAAAGGGAGTTTGGGGGAAGGTGCTTTAAGTAACTGGGGGTAAGGCGCCGGCTCGTATGGTCGCATCGCTAGCAGCCAAAGGGGGGGTCGGAGATCGCGGTCGGTGAAGGGAGGGGGGCTTCGCCCGTTCAACTCCTCCGACCGAGTGTCCGAAGAACTGTGAACTCAGGGGAAAGGTTGCGGGTCATGAGGGGTGAGCTGTCTCCCTCAACATCAAAAGGTTTTTTGCAACTCGGCGCCTCACGAGAGATCAAGGGTCTGCTAAGCGGAAAACTTAGAATCGAAGACTGGAAAGGGAGAAGGGTGGATACTTCCCCGATGGACAAATTGAGAGCGCGAAAATGCGTTTTCTTCTTACAATGAAGAACGTGGGATAGCCAGAAGGCCGTTCAAGTCGGGGAACAACAAAATAAAAGAAAGGGTAATCTAACCCGAAATGTCGACCAACAAGAAAACACCGTATGCAGAGGAGGCAAACTCCACCAAACACCTCCGCCGTGGTGAAAAAGGACACTGACGCCCGACGGAGGGTCGATTTTTCTGAGAAAAGGTGGGAAGGTAAATTCACGGAAGCTGCTCGAGAGGGGAAATGCTTGGTTTGTTGGTTAAAGAAAGGACCTCAGTCGAAATAATGGCAAAAGCGTCAATGTTAAGAGCTGCGTCAAAACCTGCCGTTGGAAAACCGGACACCGAGGGACTTTGGAAGAAAGGTGGCAAACCACGGTGAATGTGGTCAACAAAGCGAACCGCGTCCTCAGGGGCATTGGGGGCGGGCTGTGAGGGAGGCACCTCGAAAACCGGAAGACACTCGCAGGGGGGTTCAGCTGTGAGACTACGGGCACAAGCTCCAAAACTCCGTGGTAGCGGCACTCTGCGTGATTTGGGAGTGGGCCTCTTAAAAAGTCGCTTAGCCTGAATCATGCCTTTCGGAAAAAACCTGCAAAGGGACCAACGGACTGACCGCGCGCTCACACTAGAAGGGGGGCCCTCCTGCGCACCTCAGGGCTCGACTTGCGGTCGACATTAAATCATTGAAGGCTGAACGGGGGCACGGGCACGGGGGGGGGGGCCAGGAAGAAAGGCGGACACGTCGACGGGGTGGCACAACGTCGAACCCTAAATGAGCGAGGGGGATACACACGCAACATCAAAGGGGGGGGGGGGGCTGCTCTACGTAAAGTGCCCCTGAGTCGAAAACAGGGGACCAACAGGGGATCTCTGATCTAAAGCACAGGAAGAGGTTAGTGGCTTCTGTTAACTCGAGAAAGGGGGAAAAAAACGAAAAGAGGGTGTTCTGAAAGCGTCCGCAAATCCTCATTTGGCAAAAAGTTTTAAAGCGGCCTGCTGGGGATGGGGTGCCTGTCTCACTCGCGAGGGAAGACTCACACCGTCCAACCTGATCATAAAATCCACTCTCACTCCGAACCAGGAAAGGGCCCCAGGAGGGAGGCTGCTCCTTTCTTTGGCGCTGGCGGAGCAAATGGGACGTTTCAACCCTCGGGTCCCTGGTTCGGGAAAAACGCTCAATGTAGGGAATCATTCTCACCACAGAAAAAGAAAGTTTCGCTTGTGCTGAATATTAATGGTCCGTTACTAATGTTGGTGGTGCTGTTGCATTCCGGACGGGAAGATCGAGTTTTTCTTGTAGACGCGGGAGTCGGGGTGTGCAAGTTTGTCGTCGCCAAAGACCGAGTTTCGGCCCAAAGCATGCTGAAGCGGAGAGCGCAAGACTAGGGCAAGGGCCGAGAGAGCTCTACACACCAAATTGTGATTGTAGGGGAAGGGCGGGCGTAGGGGGGGGGGGGTCCAGGTTTTGTATCCACCAGAAGGGTTGGACCCAGCATCTTTCCCGTAATTGGGGGTGGAAAGGGATTACACTACGGGAATCAAGCTTCCAAAGTTTCAGGCGGGGGGGGGATTAACCTGGGATTGGTTTTCATACCACGGATTGTGTCTGGGTGAAGGGGGGCTAAAAGAAGGGGGTGTGACGTGCTCGTGCCACCGAGAGAGGCCTAGTCGAAAAGTGGGGAATACCTGTGGGGGGGAGGTGACCGCTGCACCGGAAGGTCTTTTTTCAGGCGGGGGAGAGCGGGTTCCCCTTCTCCCCACTTCAATTCAGAAAAAACAGGCAACTCGAATACGGAAAATTCTAAAACTGGACTATAAAACTCTATAATTGGACAACTCCAACACGGAAAAAGAAAAAGGGTAATCTACAATTGGAAAGCAACCAAGGGGGAATGTAAGTAAAACACTTTGGGAAGAATAAACGAAACCTGTCGGTTTAACTGAAAAAAAGAACCAGCGGGTCGAGAAAATTCCATAAGGGGGGGTTGGCCCAACCATGTCTCCGCTGAAAAGAGTACCTCCTTCGTAATTAACTCTCCGCTTGCAGGCACTAAAGTTCCGTTCCTCAGATTCAAGGACGGACGCGCTCGGTAGCCCACGGGTCCGCTATGGGGAGGAAATTACCGGGGAAAACGAAAGGGACCGGTATACAAAAAATGGCTGGAATCGGTCCGAAATTGGCTTGATAAGGAAGAGAAGCGTCTGCACGGTCACTGGGAACTAGTGTCCGGGGCCCTAATCGGAACGCCTGGGGGTACGGTCGATAACGGCGTGCGCATGGGGAGCTGGATCCTTACAAGATCCTCAACCAGGGCACCATTCTTTACTAGTCGCTCGGAGAAGGTGTGGGATATTAATGAGCTCCTAAGGTCTTGGCGCTTTTTCTGTTGGGATCATAGGAGGAAAATCCTTTTCAGAGAATACCATCAAAAAAACCAAGACACGGTCTGTGACGGACGTCTGGGGAAGGGGCCGTCGTAAAATACCACTTACTCAAAAGGAGAAAAAAGCTTATGGGTGTAGCGAAGACCCCGTCAAGGAATAATGCTCACAACACAACTGAGGAGAGATCGGACGTGGTCTGAGAAAACCCATATCTGGGGAGTGGGGGTGGGAGGTTGGGTAGGGGGGTGGTGCCCTACTTATTCACTCGGGGGGGGCCAAGGCCTTCTGGTGAGGACTGGTCTTTAAAGGAATCGCGAGGGGAAAACACATAGGGGGGGCCTCAAACCATAATGGGGGAGGAATCACACCCCAACTTCTTCCGAAAAGAAACCGGAGGTGAATTCATGGGGAGGTGTAGAAGTAGGATCGGATAAAAGTTGGCACCGGTATCGAAGTGACCAATTTTCCAATGAAAAGCTTAGGGTGGGGGGGAAGGGGGAAGGTTGCGTGCCCCGCCTTCTTGTCAGAAGAAAACAATTACGTAAAACAGCTGCAAGGATCCCTTTTCGGAAGGAAAGAAGGAAAGGGGGGGAAGTTTAGACATTCAGCCACTATCTACCCTTGTAAAAAAGTATGAGCCGTGAAGGATTAGGGAAATGGAAGAAGGTCAGTGGGTATCAGCGTCGCTCTAATTAACAGAGTAGAGCCCATGGGGGCGAAGAATATTTTCCAATGAGATTTCATGCTCGGGCCGTAAAACCTACGAAAAAGGGGAGATGGAGGAATGATGTTCGAATCCTTTTCGAAGAGAAAAAGGGTGGGTTTAATTGGTTGAGATTGAAATTATTTAGTTCCAAGTGGGGGAAGGAATGAAGGCCAATTATTCAGAGTAAGGGGGGAAGTGCGATTGAAGTTAATTGTGATTAAGGGGGGGGGAAGGGGAACGTCGATCCGAACGAACAGGAGCAGAGGAAAAAGTACACATCACATCTGCAAAGAAGTGAACAGAAACAGAAGGTGCCCGAAAGAGAAAAAACTGGCGACATTTCTCAGGGAAGGCATCCTGTCCGTGTGAAAAACTCATCACCGCACACGAAGAAACATGCATGGTCCTGATGGAGGGGTTTGGAGATGGTCCGAAGGCAAAAACATTAGGGAAAAAGAGGTGTTTAGCAACCATTCATTGGGGGAGCAGCCAACCCACTTACCTACTCAAGAAGAAAGTGGACTGGAAAAAAGGGTTGGATGCATTAGGGGGAGAGAGGAGGGGGGAGGGCGCGAGCTGAATTAAGACCCGGGGGAAAACTATCAGGATTTTTTTCATCATGACTCCCGCACCAAAAAAAAGTTACAAGACCAATGAGGATTCGCATCGAGGAATGCAAAAAAGAAGGCACTGACACGGCAGTCTCAGAAAAAAAAGCAAGTGGCACTGTGGGACGTTTTTTAAAAGAAAAAAGCTTAGTGTGCTGGACATCCCATGGAAGGAGGTTTGCACGACGATCAGGAGCGAGGGAAAAAAATGAGAAACGCTCGGGGTGAGGGCGTGGCTAAGGGCGACTCAAAGAGGTGGGTGAAACAAAATGGGGCGGGGACAGAGCTCTCGTGAAGACGAGGAACCTCACAGGAGGCCGAGTCCGGATGGTAGAAGGGAGGAGGTCTCACTCTTAGAATGAGATGGGGGGGGTTGAAACAAAATTTCTCGGGAAAATGAAAAAATTTTAGTCTGGACGCTTTCTTCCGAAGAAAAAGCCGCTTCTGCGAAATCTTGGGGTTCGTGTTATAAAAAATGCGCAGAAGGTCGGGGTCGTGCAAATGGAGAGGTCGCAACTCGGCTGCAACCAAAAAGAGGACTGCACGTTCGAAAGCCCCGCGGAAGTTTTGGCCGAACGGGGGGGACCGCTTCGAAGGATACCGCTGCAACGCGGCAATAAAGGGCGAAGGACATTCACGTTGCTAAAAAAGTCTTGCCGGGCAACGCAAAAGTCACGTTCGCGTTACGAGAAGGAGCTGCATGCGACTGAAATCCGCGAGCGGAACCTTCAAGGAGGTTGAAAAAAAAGGGTTCCGCTACTCACCGGAGTCGAAAAGAAAGGGACACCCTGTTTTTCTATGGCCAGAGAAGGAAAAACCTAAAAACAATATCTCGAGGAGCAGGCGAGTTGCTTAAAAGGGGGATCTCTGAACTAAAAGAAAAAGTACTCAGGTGGAGGGGGGCAGACCTTAACGTTCGAAAAAAAGGGGAAGGGAAACGCTTGCTTTTTGGCAGCTCAAAGGGAGGAGAAGTTTGATAGAAACCGCTCATCCCCCTCGAGGGGGCAAGGCCCTTGCCGTTGAAGAACCCCAAGCAGGGCCATAACAAACTAAAAAGCTGTGGAGGAAAAAGAAAGGGGGACCCTCGCGTATGCAGGTTCGAAGGGGGAGAAGCAAGGACGGTTTCTGAAGTTTTCCAAGTTAACAGTGAGCATTTCGGGGGGGGGGGGTTGTTTTCGCAAGAAAAGGAGGCAATACGGGGCACTT
>Ga0179591_1184622_pt1 | contig 24244 bp, 22 predicted proteins | sample CZOMad2_1_08_16f_FD_182891 | JGI IMG/M metagenome (GOLD analysis project Ga0179591, IMG submission 182891) | Vadose zone soil fungal communities from Angelo Coast Range Reserve, California, USA - CZOMad2_1_08_16fungal (PacBio error correction) | ecosystem: Environmental > Terrestrial > Soil >...
GTCTAGGGAGCAACGTTTATGCAAGATGAATCGATTGGGCAAGCCTCCGGGGGAAGATAATTCGCAAAAAAAAAAAGGAAAAGAAACCGTTCCAGGTCCCCGGGGGAGAAAGGGCACTTTTCAAAGGGAAAAGATTTCCATCAGATTTTCGGGGGGGGGCGATAGAAACTTTTCGCCGCAACTCCAGGGGTACAAGATTGGATAAAATTGAGTGTGGCGAGGAAGCGAGGAACAAAGATATAGGCTGGGATTTCCCGACGAAGGCTTTCTGTAAAAATGAAGTATACGGACCATTTGGGGGAAATCAAAAGGAAATTAAGTATCGTCCGTGGGGCATCGGTCACGGATGGCAAGAGGAAAAAGAGGTAAGGCAGGTAATAAGGGTGTGGTAGTGGGGGGAATTGATAGAGGGGCCGTCTATTCCCGGAGGTACGTATTGGGGGCAAGTTGTAGATGAAGGTTTGAGAATCGGGCCTCTTGCAAACGGGGGGTCAAAAGAGGGAGGGGAATGACGTATCAATTCACACAAGAAAACCGAATTACCTCCGTAAAACGGACTTGCGAGGGAAGGGAGGTCATGTTGCAGGTTTTGCTGAGCAAGTCTGTTCTGTGAGAGACGCCCCGACCTGAAAAGGCAAAGAGAAAAAAAAGAAAGAAAAAAAAAAGAAAAGGCCAGGAACAGGGATCTGCGAGCCTGCTATCGTAATTCCCTCCACTCAGTAAATGAAAGCCTCCGACACAGGAAAAGAAACCCGCTGATGGCAGACGAACGGGACATCCTATAGTGGGTATCAGGGGTAAAAATCGCGCCATGCAGGGCTAGCCTCTGGAGGGAGGGACGCAGCTTGATGAAAGAAAATTTGGAAGCTCTGAGGGGATCGACACCCTATCACCCAGAAAGGATCCTTCAATCACAAAAATTGTCACAAGCAAGCAAGAAAAAAAAAGCTATGGGCGGGGATCGATCGGTCGAGCGAGAGCACGGTTGTAAAATGGAAAAAAATGGGGGAAAAGCAATCCACGCATGAGTGAGACAAGACTAATTCGGAAAGAAACCATTGGGAGAGGACCCGGGCGGAGGAAAGGAAAATTAGCACAATTATAGGGAGGTCCAATGTGGGAGAACGCTCTGGAAAAATCGCAGGACTCTACCTAACTGCTCCAATTAGAGCAAAGTGCAGAAGAATGGCCTCCCATCGGGAAAGGGAAAAGAGGAAGATTGCTGAGAAAAGATGGATTAAGGAAATAGCGTACGCGCAAGGGCGCGAAGCTGGGGGGTTGGGGACCGTCGTAGCTTCTCTAAGCGAGGAAGAGCGAAAGAACGCTTATCAAGTAAGAAAGAGGGAATGGTCGGAGTACTCTTAAAAGGGGAAATTCAGCAGGAGAAGGGGCACCTGATTAGGACACGGAGTAGCCATGTTTCTTGAATAGACGGTGAAGAAAATCAAAACAGCTTCGCCCAAATGGCGATAGGAAGAAGAAGATCAACGGTAGGCAGGGGAAGAACCCTGCCTCAGGAAGAAGAAAATCGACACGGCACAAACCAAAAAGACGAAGGCAAAAAGGAAAAAAAAGAAAGGGGAGCAGACTCCTGCGGTGAATGAGGGAGGAAGAAGAGATATAGTTTAAACTTTGACCAAACAATACCTTGTCATGGAAATGCAGGAAACAATAAAGGAAGGGTGGAAAAAGTACAAAGTCGCTGGTGTGGAAAAAACCGGGATGGATCAAATCGACTGGGGGGAAAAGAAGGGGGTTGGTCTGAAGTATACATTTTTGTAGATCATGTGACGCAAAACGGAGTCGTAAATCATATTCTAAGGGGTGAGTGCAACCCAATATCTACAGCGATATCGGAGACTTCCGCGTCTGACGTGGAAAAAAGGAGGGGGGAGGGGATAAAAGCCTACAGGCTCCGACGAAAAAGAAAAGCTCGCTGCAAGGGGGTCTGGGTAACCTAGAGGTAAGACGTGAATGCAGAAAACGAACGCAGACGGTGGGCCGCAAGGCAAAGGGACGCCCCTGCCAGAGGACTCTGTACGTCTAAAACGCCGCATCATTCTCGGGCGAATGGCTAAACCACATTAAGTCCCGGCGTACTTGGAATCCGTCGATGCGCGGCGATGGGTGCGAGAAAAAAAGGGGAAAGTAGATTAACGAAGGGAGCCGGCCAGGGTATCTGGCAAAAAGTCCCGGCGCAAAGAAAAACAGAGGCCAGCAGAAAGAAGAAGCCTAACACAGAGAAGACTAATCAGGCTCTTCGTCAAAACATAAAAGAGAGAGTGGCCGAAGCAGACAAACATGTTCCCTGAATACTGGCTATGTGCAATGGTCGAGGGGGGGAAAAAGAGAAGGGGCCCGGTGCAAAAAAACCTCCTTCCAGAAGAGAAAAATACATCTCGCTGATCTCATACTGGAAGACGGGCCTCCCTCCGCGCGGCATCGGTTGAAAAGAAAAATATAATCTTGGGAGATCGTTGGTTCACGAGGAGGAAAAGAGAAAGGAAAAAGGGGAACGCGTACGGCGGCCCGGGATTAGGGGGACTAATAAAAAAAGAAAAGGGCTAAAAGTCCGCGCTCGCCCAAAAGCGGTCAAAGATAGGGGAAAAAAGGGACCTTGGGTTGTGCCGATATCACGGTCATTCCATAACAGCCTACGAGGGGGATACGGAAGAGACTTGCATACTCAAAAAAAAAAGAAAATCAGAGAGAATGCAAAACTACTAGAAGATAAACGTAGCAAAGCTTGCAGTGAAGACCGTAGGGCAAAAGAAAACAGAAGATCCGAAGAGAATGTCCCACTTGGGCGTAATAGCTGACTGTCCGCGCGGCACGTGTGTAAAAAGCAACTCAGGCCTCAAGGGTAAACACTGGAAAAAGGTCCAACGCATGCGTAACAGAATAGAAGAAGGATCAAGAAGCGAAACCCTACGATGACGAAACCGCTGTCTTGTTGTCGTTAACAACGCGCGAATTGAGGATAACAAAATGGAGTATTCTTCCCTCGAGGGGGGAGGAAAGGGGGGAAGGCCTTCGAATTTGGGCGGCACCGGGGAGCGCTCGACAGTTCCCTAAAAAAAGAAGTAAAAGATGGAAGGTGTCGGAAAAAAAAAAAGGGATCGGGCAAAAGGAAGTGAAAAAAAAAGGATCGTGGGACGGCGAACGGGCGCGGTAAGGCCTTCTAGGATGCGACGTTATATAATCGGGGGCCCGGAGGAATAAACCCGCAAGAAGGGCTGGTGAATAATTCCCTGGTCGATACACCGAAATCGGACAGGGAAGATCTTAAATAATACAGGAAAGACCGGGGGGGGGGAATGTCAGAGGGGAAAGACCTGCAGTTGCGGATCTAAAAATAGTCCACAAAGCAGCAGGCCTGGGCTAAACTCAGAGGGCCCACCGAAGGAAAAGCGAGTTTCCGATAAGTAGGGGGGGGGAAAAGAGATCAGATGTTACAATTATATCTGAAAAACTGAGGGAAAAAAGGGCGCCTTTTAGTTAGAGAGGGAGAATGGCGGCACAGAAAAGAAGGAACGCCCAACGTCATATCCGCGCAAGGATATCGCCTTGAATATCGGGGGGGAGAAGAATAAAGATATCCGTGATCTCGTTCGCATAATATCGACAGAAAGGGAGAAGGCGAACTCCCAGGGAAAAATAGGGAAAGGAAAATCTCGCGCTTACGGGACAAAACAAGAACAGGCGTAATAATGCAGAAATATTTTCAAAAGAAGGACAAAACGGACAGGAGAAAAAAAAGTATATCATTACCGAGGAAAGTTAAAAAGATCTCTTCGGTCATCGCGGAATTACTCGTTCACAGAAAGGAGAGAGAGTCAACAGTTCGAAAGGGATGGAGTTAAGGGCCTCGAAAATATGCTTCGCCGCAGGAAGGGAGAAGGATAAGTGGTGTGAGGCAGCTCAAAAAGAGAGGGCGAGAATCGAGGGGATTTGAATTCAAAAGGAGGAAAGTGGACGATGAAAGATCTCAGCGGTGGTAAAAATGTGGGAAGAAGTTTACAACTTAAGCACGAAACTCTAAGGAGATGGAACTGTTCTGAAGAAAAAAGTTTGTAATATACTCGCGGGTAGGGGGAAGGAGAATTCCAAACCCTGAAAGGAAGAGGGGATCCCATAGACAGGTGCGGTACGCGGGCGGCTCTCCCAAGGGGGTAATGTTCAAAACCGTACTTATTGGAGATAAAAGTTGAACCCTGAATAAAAAGAACTGATGCCGAATTTAAACGATTGAGAAGGAAGTTTTCATTAGCGAAGGAGAAAGTTTACAAGAAGAGGCATGGGCGAACTTTGCAAAAAAAAAAACGGGAATAATTGTAAAGCTCAAAGAAGAGAGTTAAGGCCCAATCAAAAGAAAGGGGGTAGTATAGGAAAGGAGGGGTAACAGCATTGATTTGGAGGTGCAATTCGCCCTGGAAACAAGTGCGGAAAAAAATCCAGCTGGGAGCCTGTATTGAGTTAGGGGTTAAACAATTTTTCTAGATTGAAAAGGAAGAAGTCAACTACTCGGTCTGGAGAGGAAAGCGAGATACACACGTGATATCTTAAAAAAAAGTAAAGCCGTTCTCAGGGACTAGGGGAAAGGGGGAAAAAAGTCTCCGTCGAAAGATGCTGAAAAAACCTAAAATAAAGGCGTCTCCATAATGGGGAGGGGGGGGGTCACTAGATGATGATTGAGCATTCGAGAGGCGCTTCCCCGGAGCAAGGGGAAAAACCGAATACTCTTGCTGGCCGGGGCCATTGGGGCTGGGGAAGGAGAAAAGCTATTCTAAAGGGCCTCGCAGATGGACCTCTATACACGAAAAAAAGAAAAGCCCAGGAAAGACAAATGCAATAAGGGGGCAATCAATAGAACTACGGAAAGGGCGGAAGTCGGGATCAGATGTTGGAGACGGCAGTGGAGAAACCGCCGCGTTGCCCGCCAAAAAAGGAAGGAAATACCAGCCCACCCAAAGTACCCAAAGAAAGGGACCAAACGAAGTAAATAGATACAGCATCAGCCACGCTGAGAGAGGCACTACCATTAGCAAAGAAGTCAAACAGGCAAAAAAGGGCATTCAACCCCAGCATAACGGAAGAAGGAAAGTTAAACTATAAAATGCACGTGACCCAAAGGGTCGTATCGGGAGAAAAAAGGGAGAAGACTTTCCGCCGAAGACGAAAAGACCTAGACTTGGAACAAGTCGCGCGACGCGATCATTACAAAAAGGGGTAGTTAAAATATTATTACAACTGGAAAAAGGGGGGGGAGAACTGAGCCGAACCGGAGGGAACTCAAAAAAACCTAGGAAACATGTTGAAAGTTAAGGAAAAACGGGCGGGGGAAGACCTGGCAAGTTAAGCACCGCTGGGAGTGTGTGACGCTGAAAATATCGGGAGAGAAGACTCCCAGAATAGAGTAGGGGGGTCAATCAACGGAAAAACCAATCAAGGGAAAGCAATCTCTCAACGGAGCGGGAGGAGATCTGGAACAGCTGGAATTTCAAATGAGAGCTTACTTGGGTACTAGGTGAAAGTAAAACTCCGTGAGGGGTCATATTGTTCAGGCAAAAAAAGGGGGGGAAATTTAGCGAAAGGCGGGGTCTTGAAAAGTTGAGAATTCTTGAGTGACTGCGGGGTTGGGATGAAGCCTCGTTCGTGCGATCCTGCGAGAGAGAGAAGGGGGAGAAAAATCAGTGGATAAAACGTTTGGAAATCGAAGGAAGAGGAGGTTGAGAGTAATCGATAAGGGATGAAAAAAAACCTGCGGAAAGAGCGAGGTTGAAAAGTTCAAAGGAACAGGGCTAAGACCAGTTACAATCCTCAGTCGCGGGGGGGAAGGCGGATTTTGCGCAGGCATGTGGGTGCAGAAAGTGACGAAAGTCGAGGCGCGTGAGGAATTATGAAGAGTGTGGTGTTTGGTTCATTGGCGGGGAAAAAGCGACGTGGAAACTATTGCAGGTCTTTTTGGGCAGCGGTGTGTCAGGGGGTGAACCTTTCAAGGTTGAAAAAGGAATCACAGGTAACGGATGGCGGCCACCGCGGGGCAGGAGAATCAATCAAAAGATCCCGAAGGGAAATCAATGGAACCCTACGCGTTGAGAATGACACCCTGGAGGAAGTCATGCACGGGTGGAGGGGAAGATTGGGTATTTGTTTCGTGATCCGAAAGGAAAAAAAAAAGGACTCCTGATCGAATGAAGACAGATGACAACCAATTTACGCGGAAAAAAAGTCTGAGCGACTCCAAGGGAGACCCTAACTAAGGAAAAAGGAATCATCATCCTCTCTACAAGGAAGAAGAGAAAAAGTCAGCGGGCTCAGGGGGGGGCAGGTGGTTCTAAAGTGGACATCTTACACGGTCGCCGAACTCAGAAGATTAACAGTGGATTCCGAAATAAGGGTTACATATAAGGGGGGTCATGCTCGACAAAGAAGGTCAGGGGGAACATGAAAGACAGACCTATTAAAAAAAAATCCATATTGTGAAAAGAAGCCACGCAGAGATGGCTGATAGGGTACGAGGCGAAGGGGGGGGAAAAAGGACAAGGCGCATTGTGCCAGAAAGAATTATTTAAAGACAAGAAGAGAAGGCCATTCAACCGAGATTTGGGGAGGAGACCGAGAGGTCGGCCAATTATTTCGACCAGGAGGGGGGACTTTCCAAGACGAAAGGCTACTGACTCACTGGGAGAAGGTCAATCCCTCTTCACCAAATTCGCAGACATATGCTAACCGATGGCCAAAGGAAGGGTTCATAGATGACACGTACGAGGGCTGAAAAATTAGGGTAGGGGAAGAACGGGGCTTCAGATGATTTGGAGGAAATCGTCGGGCTGTACTTTTGAAAACTCGTTAGCTTCAGACGAGAGGAGAAGGTATAGAAGGCGACATATGAATAAAACTTCCTGAGGCCATCAGAGAGGGGGACGGAATATATCCAAATTTAGGGAGAACATCAGAAGTGGGAATAGAAGACTGACGATCTTCAGAGAGGGAGAATAAAGAAATGGCATCAAACCCCATCAACAGCTGCCCACCACATGCTTATCCTGAGCTGCCGCAAGCAACGGGAGAAAAGGATGCGCACACTGCGACAGGGAAGAGAACCAGCCCGAACACGGAAGAAGAAAGAGCGATCCGAAATGCTTGATATCAGAGGGGGACTGGTGGGTGTAGGAATCGAGGATGGCTGTCGACGAAGGGGGGAACTTTTAAAAGGGTAATCGAGGCGAGGATTCCTTATCGAAGTAGTCCAAGGGGAGGGTACTCAGGGCGGTGGGGTCCCTTAATCTCAGGGGCGTTGAGCAAGTTCGAAGGGAAAAACTGTTCGTTGTCCGAAATTGTTTGAGCAGGGACGCCAAAAAGAAAAATACATCCAATATAGGACAGTGGGCAGGAAACATACGGAAGGCGGAACGGTGCCGCGGAAGCTAAGTTGAAAGAGTAGAATCAAAGATCCAGCGATCCACTCCAATCTCAGGGACGAGGCTCGAGCCTTCGCCAAAGAATTGTATGTAAGCTAGAAAATATGTGGCAAACCGAACGTGAATTCCGCTAAATCAGCAATGTTTTGTGACTCGGAGTAGGGGGTTTTTAGAACGCCATTCTGAGCGGGAAACAAGAAAAATAGGCTGACTCATCTAGGCGCTGGCCGAGAAGGGGAGAAAAGAGACTCCTGTCGGATTTCAAAAGTAACATATGCGCGTAGTGAGGGGAGGAACCAGGGGAAGCTAACCCCTTACCGGTAATAAATAGTAGGTCGACACGAGACTCTATAAAGGAAAAAAAATCCAAAGCCAGTAATCAAGTCGATTTCAACTATCTGTGACGGGGGAAAGGGAAGAACCATCATTAAGAAGGGAAATAAAAGATGAGAAATTCTAGCCTAGGCCATGTCGCGTTCCGAGGCAAGACAAGACGCAAGGAACCTGGATCACAGAGGAAAAAGAAGAACAATCGAGCGGATCGAGCATCGTGAATAAGATTGAGGACCTCCTCCTCTCGGCATTTGCCAAAAAAACTTAAAAAAGGGGGTTTGTTATAGCGGTTTTTTCGATTAAGAAAGAGAGGCTCCAGAAGCGGGGGGGCGGTGGAGGGTGACGCAGTGTAGACTCTGAAAGAGAGGACTTGCGAACCAAAAGAAGTCAGAGATAGAACATCTGACATTCTGATTCGGCGATCGAAGGGAAGGGTGTGCAGCTCGGGAAACCATAGTCAGGGTCTTCCCTTATAAAGCTGGTGAGAGAAGAGACAACACAAAAGGGAGGAAAAGAGAGAGTTCAGTTCAAACCGCGTGCGCACTCCGGGAAAAAAAGAGAGCAGGGAAACGTAAAGGACGAAGGAAGAGATCTTCCGAATATAAGGAAGTTTGGGGAGAAGGAAGGAGGTTCGCGATTCGAGTGTTTTTGAATGAGTGAAACGAAATAATCCTTGCAGACTCCCCCCCTAGAAAAAAGGAAGAGATGCTTGAAGACGAAGCTGGCTCAACGAAAATACGATCATAAGGAAAGGGGACTTGAAAGGTTTAAGACGATCCTCGAGGAAGAGAAAACCGGAGTATGACACAGAGAGCACGCGGAATGTATTTTAGCTTGGGATCCTAGTTACCGACGGGAAGAAAACAGTTTAAAGAAACAGCAGGCGCATGCTTTGAGGGAAGAAGAAAAGGTGGGAGCTTGGCCGAATACTGGGTGACGGAGACTTGGCTTCTTTACTGGGCTGGGAGAATGTATATGCGTCTGATTGGTCTAAAGAAGAGACCAACCCTACAACAAAGCTTTGGAAGAATTGACCTGGTCGAACAGAAGAAGCCGCGCGCGCGGGATCGTAACAAAACTCACGATGCTGGGGCAGGGAGAAACGCATCCGTCGAAAGAATGTCTGGTGGATGAAGAAAAGGGTCAAGGGGCGAATGCGCGGAATCTGAAAACATTAAGCCAGTTCCGCGTCACGGTCATCAAGTGCTCAAGAGAGAAAGAAGGTATATCGGTTAGACGAGTCAACATCGGCCCGCGCAGGAGGACGAGGCCGATTTCTTCCAATCTCCGACGAAAAAAAAGGAAAACATCCGATCTTATAGCTCTTGGACAAGATGGGGGACCGCAACCTGAAGAAGCAGACTGGGGGGGGGAGTCAAAATAGAGCAAAATGCTCGAATCAAGTAGAAGCCCATTGGAACTATTTGGAGCAAGAAGCAGCAAGAGAGCGGAAGCGGGATAGCCAGGGCAACTCCTAGCGGGGGGTGAGGCAGTGTCAGAAACAGGGTGCAATCAAGAAGAAGTCATATCGCAGTAAATATTAAAGTTATTTCAAATTGAACCTATCTTCGGACAGGGGAAGAACATCTTTTCCAGGAACGAAGAAAAAAGAGCGGATGATTGGTCATTCGGTTCTACGAGGCGCTTTCGGCGCAGGAGAGAAGTACTGCAGAGGTTGATGAGGGTCATCTCATAAGTATTGGGGAGGCACGCTGGATGGAATGACGACATCTGCTGAGAGGACTACCAAGGGAATAATATCTTCAGCTCTTGGAAAAAGAGCATGGAGTAAATCTAATATGAACGAACAACTCTCCTCTATGAGGCGCTGGGGAGGGAAAGGACTCTGTTTAGATTTAACGCCTTAGATGAAGGAGCCGAAGTGGTAGGACAAGGCCTTCGCGCTGGATCAAAAAGGGTGAGCTGCGGCGAATCCCTACTGGATCAAAGAAGGCGAGTTTCAAAATCCTGGGAAAAACGAAAAGCGGATGCCATCGGGAGGAAAGGTCTTGCGTGAGCAAGGATACATCGAATACGGGGAAATATCACGCAAGGTTGAAATGGGAAACTAAAGTTGGTCAGGGAAGCGACCGCGCGGGGGAAAATCAAAAGTCGGTTATCTAATAGGCTGGGGGTTCAACATTCTGGGGAGGGGGTTAAACAGAAAAATGGCACTTTGGGTTACAACCTTTAACAATCATAGCCCAAAAGAAAAACTGAGCCTGTCTGGCTTGGCGGGGGAAAAAAGGTGCTGGGATGGCATGTCGTGCTCTGGGGGCGACATCGGGCTGTGGACCGAAACAGAGATGTACAAAGAAAGGCGTACATCAACGAAAATGTCAGTGAAAAATTCAATATTCGCAGGAGCGGTCCGGAAAAGGGAATTGGAATAACCACGAAAAAAGATAGCCCACGAAAGTGCCATACGCGGATGTAGGGAAAAAAGGGATGATGTTCATTTAGGGAGGCGGAGTACGAATTATCGAGTCGCACCACCCCCAGAAAAAGGGCTGCCTGGGGGGAAGGTTCAGAGATAATCAGAAGTCGCCGGCTTGAGAGAAAAGATATCAAAACAGAAGACCACCGATAGCAGTACCTTCTTCATGAACCAGGGGGCTAGTTCATCAAACGCGTAAATTTTCCATAGGGATGCGGGGGATAGAGGGTGATGAGCCGTCAGAAGAAGCCCCCGATGCTTTGCCTAATCAGTTACAAATTTGGCCCTTGCCAAGGTAAGGGCAACAACCGCCCCCAAAGTACGTAAAAAGGGAGTGATAACTCTCGCCAAGAGAGAAATGAGACAAAGCAGAAAAAACAGTCGCAGAAGAACGGATCGGCAGACTCCGTAAATCCGTTGCAAAAACACCTGACCTAACGAACTCCTCAACATGACAGCGGAAACTGGGATTGACCCCAGGGGGAGGTATAAAGGGTTGGAGATTGAATGGCTATGGAAGAAATGCGGAAATAACCAGAGATATCTTTCCAATTACGGGAGGGACGCTATCGCACAAAGAGATGGGGAAAATGAAATTGGAAAACTGTCCTAGCGGCGTGGGGGGTAGAAAAACGGATCGAAACTCAACCCGGGAGGGGGAAAAAAAAGAAACCCTTCGGAAGGCAAGGAATTCGAACGATTTGAAATCCCTTCAATTTCGCGAAAGGAGGAGGTGCTCGTAAAAATTGCGGACGAAAGGAACTTGACCAAATCTAGGAATGACTTTTCATCAAATTAAGGTTCCAGAATGACATCTCTATTCACAACACAAGGAAGAAAATATATCTATGCACTCAAGTGGAAGGGCACGTTTAATTAACAGCTGATGAGGAAGGGGGGTGGGGGGGTTCACTGGCCTCTGTAAATGTTAAGTGGGAAACAACGAAGACAACGTTCTAAGTGCTTTAAAAGCGGGAGAAGAAAACACTGGAACAAAGTTTCGAATTTTGGAGTTTACCGCATCGTGTAGGGGGCTATCCGTGCCGAGAGAACAGTTGGGGAAGGAGTAGGGAGGAAAAAAACTTACGTCGCGAGATCCGGACGGGGGTGGGGTCTTGCAAAGAAGAGAAAAGACACGCTAGTAATTCAACACGCGGCTTCAGGGAACGATCTAGAAAGAGCATCTACGACCAGTGGTCAAGAAGAAGGGAAGGTAATTGCACGGGGGGGCAGGGGGGACAAAACTTTTACGGCGTGCCCTGCCGAAAAGAAAAGGACCGGGGGGAAAGGTTTGGTTATGGGGGTGTGAGGTAGCGAGCCTGATAAAGACTCTGGGGGCAGGAGGGGGGCACGGATGGGGGGCGAAAGGGGAAGTTTGAAATTCATGGGGGACTTTTTCCAAGCAGGGGTGGGAAAGGCGGAACAGAAAACTCACACGAATCCCGCACCTACGTAAAATATTACGCGGTCATCGTCTTTGCAAAGAAAAGAATCTTGACTGGGGATCGGGGGTCTTTATGTTTAGGGAGAGGTCCAGAAAAAAGACCGCGACGCTCCTGAACGTAGGAAAAGAAGAAAAGCCCCACTGGCCCGGGCATACAGAAAGGAGGGGTTTATGGAATTCGGAATACCCCTCCGACGTAGTAATCAAGTCATCCTCAGACCCGGCTCAAGTCAATACGAGTAGGCAGGACTTAGGATGTCATCCTGGGTGGCGGTGTGAGAAGGAAAAAAAAAAAGGCGCACGTAAAGCTACGAGGTCATTCGTAAAAGCGACGGCGGGGGGACGAGGAGAAATTTTAATCTCTGTGAACAGCCCGATCGTCAAATTCAGAAAAAGAAAGCTGAATCGAACAGAACATTGTGAGAAAAAGGGGAAAAAAGAAAAATCAAGCTCTGCTGGTGTCGTGCGAGGCGAAGAAGTGTAAACTGTAACAGGAAGGAACCAAAAACTCAGGATTGAACCCGCCTCGAAGTTAGCCAATTCATCCCCTAGTATTGGAGGACTACCGGCGAGGGGAAAGAAAAAGGGCTTCCATGATGTGCCCAAGGGGTTAGGAAAAAAAATTCTAGGCTCGTGCTACAGGCGCTGCCTAAGGACACAACTTCAGGCAGCCATCCTGCTAAAAAAAAAAAGGGTGCAGAGAATTGTAGCGGGAAACCGACTTAACGATTTCTTAAAAAGGAGGAATGGTAAAAAAGGCTTACGCGCGAAGAGGGGACAGCGCGGGTGGTGGGGACCAAGAGAAAAATCGAGCAGGAGGGTCTAGAAAAAAAGGAAGGGGAGAGAGTAGCACATCGGGCGTTTGTCGGCTTACTATAGCCTTGTCAATTTAAAACCAGAGACACAAATATTGAAGAGAAACAAATGGAGCGAATCGTCAATGGTACACGGAAGGAGACATGGGGGGTTGGGGGTGAGATAAGAAGCCCAATCAGTAGGCGGAAAATGGAGGAAGAGTCTTAGTTCATTCAGAAACTGAGCAGGAAAGGCAGCACAGAAAAAAAAAAGCGCGCCGCTGCAAAAAATGCGAGAAAAGGACGAAAAATGGCGCTCCGACCGGCCTTGATATCGACAGGACGAAAGTGGGTAGTGGGGTTCCCGAGTAATAAGAAAGATAGGGGAACTTTAAAGGGGAAATCTAAAAGAAAGGAATCAAGCGGAGAACACTCAACTTGGAACGGCGCACCGCGATTGAGGGGGAAAAGAAGGGAGCGTGATTGTTCGACCGAGTGGCCTTGGCGTTGTCAAAGGAAGAGGAGTTTGTCGATAGGTAGGCGCACAAGATCAATCGGGGACGTGCAAGGATTCAAGGTTCTAAAGAAAGGAGAAAAGATAGCGATTCTTGCCGCGGGGGATCGGAAAGGGCAAGTCTTCGAGAAGACTACCAAAATGAGGAAGGCAGAATCCCTCCCATGAGAAATGGTTGACGCAGTCGAAAAAAAAAGGAAGGAAGGGACACGTGATGATTCACTCAAGGAAAAGCTTAAAATCAATCCTTGTCCTGCAGCACATTCGGATGTCGGAGAGGAAAAGTATTCTCGATGAAAGGCGGAAACGTCAGAGCATGCGCTGGCGAATGTCAATAGAAGAATAACCGGCTTGAATAAGTCCGCTATTTCAAGTTGAGGGGGGCGGGGTCAACAGAACTGAGTAGGGGAGCTGAAACAGTTTGAGGGACTAACCAAAAAGCTATACCGTCTAAATCAACGGCAGTAGCCAAGGCGGTCCGTGGAACAAAAAAAAGCAAATCGGCTGGAAAACAGCAACCGCAGTTCGTTTACAAGACACAGTCCAAAAATGAACTTCCGCGTCTATGCCAAGGAACGTGGAAAAGGGAACCCGGTGAGCAGCCGCAGGAAGCAAAAGAGGAAATACCTACATCTCTGAGAATCGGGGGGAGAGGGGGGTACCAACTTGCAGCGAGGCTTGGTCCGAGAACTGTAATAGAAAGGGTGATGTTATTTTTGGAGCAAAAACTGCGAAGCCTAAGTAGGGGACGTGGCGTGGCAGGGGGAGAAAAACAAAATGCGATTATTTTACGCTGCGGCGCGACTCCAGCGGAAAAAAAAAGCGACATTCAGATTCGGCTGGAGGAGGAAAGGTTGGTGCCAGCTCCAAACATTCACTGCAAAGAATGGCTAGGGTGATCTAAAGTGTCTAATGCAGTAAGTTGTCGCCAAAAAAAAAGATTGGATAGGAGGCCGCGTCGACAGACTAATCTCAAAAGGACAAGCAGCAGTAAGGACCTGTAGCTGCACAAAAAAAGAAAAGGAGAAAAGATGCAGCTTGGAGAAGGTCGCGCGGCTGTGTTGATCTACAGATCACTAAGGTAAAAAGGGGAGAAGGGAAAAAAAAAAACCGACACCTGAACCCATGGACGGGAACGCCTCGCAGTAGGAAGATCCATGAAATAACAAGGTCTGACGTTGAAAGGACAAAAAGGGACACAGGCGCTAAGTGGGACCTAGTTAACTGGCTCGCCCTGAGATGGGGATTCGTGTTAACGAAGAAGGGTGGTCGGGGGAACGGGACTGAAGAGAACCAGACCATTGCCTAGCCCTGAAGAATGAGGTAGGGTTCAGAAGCTTAGCAATCTTGACCGAAATCAAGGGGAAAAGGGGAGGGGCGCGTACGTCCCAGGGGGTTATAATTCTTATGGTGAGAAAAAGAAGTACATATGAAAAGAGCAACACCCGTTTGGTAATAATTCCCTTTCTGAAGAAAAATCTCCCCACGGATTCTGTCCAACTTACTAGGACGACGAAAGAAGAAATGGAGAAGTCAGACCCATAAGGTCGGTGCGGCTGCGGGTAAAATGGAGGCCAGCTTCAGCATGGAAGCGAACGGTTGGAGCAGACAACAGAGAGGAGGAGAATCTGAGGCTAACTTATGGTACTATAGTCATCTAAATAATATCAGTTGGCGACGTCGGGAAGAAAAAAGAAGCTTGGGCGGGATGGCGGGATTCTGCATACGGACGAAGCTCAGAAATCCTAGAAAATGTCGCCTTGAAAGCGGGGGTTGACGCAACCTGAAGAAAACTATTGCCGAGAACTGATGAGAATTAAGAAGAATACAGATCCATGAAATGCTACAGAAAGCATGGGGTACGGATGTCTCAAAGGAGTCAGTAGCCTGGGGGGCCGTACAACAAACTCCATACCTGGCTGAAAGGGCCAGAAACGCCGGGCAGAGGAGCGCGAGTAAGGAGCATAACACCGGGAAGGGAAATTTTAGGCAAGTATCTCGGGTCACAAGTAACGGTACCAAAGCAAGCACCTATAAAGCAGGTCTAAATAATTTGTGAGTGACTTGCTCGAAGCAGAGGGAGAAACGGTCGGCGAGTTACTGATAGTTGATGAAAAAAGAAGGAACTAATCCTTTTTTTTGCAGGGCTGTGGGATTTGAGCGCAAGAGGAAAAGACGAAAATCTTCAAGACCATTGAAAAAAGAAAAAGAGATAGCATCTCTGTATAGGCTGGAGCATGCGGAAAGGACAAATTCTAAGCAATAAAGAGAGGGGGCAATATCTTCTGGAAGGGGATCGAAGATGGTCTTTTTCAGATGACCGTCGCTTCTAGAGAGGAGAATGGACACCTTTCGCGCTGATCCAGAAACTATACATGCGCGTACGCGAGGTTGAGAGCAAAAAATCAATTTCACCAGGCAACCAGGGCAAAGAGAGGTCAAACTCACAGGGGCAAAAGGGGGGGAAAAAAGGTGCTTCAACAGAAAAAGTGAGGAACTTGAACGAAGGGTGTCTCCATTCTGAGGAAAGTAACGCACACGATGAATACAAAGAATGTTTTTGGTCAAAATAAGAACTTGTCTAAAGGAATGGAGAGGGGGGAAACGGATCTTTAGTCAAAAAAATCCGATGTATGACCTTCTCATGTGGAAAAATGGGTTTTCATCATAAGAGGACGAAACCTTGAAATACTTGCCAGACGACCCTATCTTGCCACCGAGTGAAGCCTTTTGCTTTGCTTGGCACAAAGGGCTGATTTAAGGATGGGAGACGCGGGCTGTGGGAAAAAAGAGTACAAACGCGTGAGGGACAAGAAAGCCGTGCAGCGGGACAGAAAGTCGCGCTCTCTAGAAAAAACGAAAGAAGGAATTAGAAATGTAGAAAAAACTGACGCAAAACTATCGAGGGGAAAAAGAGGCGGACCGTATGCTACGTGGGACGAGAGGAATGTCGAGTTCGTCGAGGCGGCCCGAATGGCGAGGAAGCAGTCTAACAGTCAACGCCTCGTATCTAGGGAAGGGAAATGGGTGGATAGGAAACAAAAAGGGGGCAGCGGGGTAGTAGGAATCGAAAATCAGGCCGTGCGGGGCAGGACCAAGACTCATAGAGAAGGAGAGACAACTATAATCAAACCTGCTGCAAAAAAAAACCTGTGAGAGCACGAGACAACTGCGGAAACTATGTTAAATATTGTCCGGGAAGGAGAGCTGTGGTAAGCGCAAAATTGAATCCTAAAAAGAAGGGAAAAATAGCTGCCCGTTTACATTAGGCAGCGGGTAATTGTGAGAAACCTTACCAAGAGGTTCATCAACCCTGCCCCCCATGAAAAAATAACCAACAGAAGCACTACGAGGAAACGAGAACCCAAAACAAGAGAGGAACTACGCTAAAAATACACAAACACTAACAAACAAGAAGGAGAACAGGGGTGGAAAAGGATGATGTGTGAGTACAATCAGACAACGTAAAAAAAAATTCAACACAGGGAAGGGGAGAACGGAGAGAAAACCCCTGCGCAAAACACGCGCAAAAGGTAAAGGAAGAGAAAAAATCCACCACAATGTGGAGTGTACAGTGGGTGCACTTATATAGAAGGAATCGCTCTGGTGGGAAAAAACGCGATGGGAAACGGAATACAGCCTATAGCGTGTCACAGGGGTCAGCTGGGGGGAGCGAGATAAAAAAGGGTCACGCGCGATCTGACGGGAAAAAAGAAAAACTGGGTGTCATCTCATGCAGTTAGCGGAAAACTGAACTCCAAAGGGGGGCGGACAAAGGAGAGAACGCAACGCTGGAAAGGAACGGGAACAAAATGGGCAAGGGGTGAATCGAAAGAAAAAGGAGAAAAAAGAAAAACTCGCCAAGTCGTGAGGGGGAAAAGGCGGCGAAGATTGAACGTTAGCGGAAAGTTACAGAGAGGAGCACAAAATCTCAACGTCCGATGCCACTAGAGAAAGTGATACACGAACGAATACTCAGAAGAAGAAAGAAAAGGCAGCACAGTACATAAATGGTAAAATCCTGAAAAAACTGAAAGGGGTAATCGAGCAAAAAACGATAAAAGGACTGACAAGCTGAAACGTATAGGAAAGGGGATGGATCGTCGCAAGGTTACAGACAAGCGGATCTGTCTGGTCTCAAAAAAGGAAAAAAAAAAAGAAGAAAAAATCACACACCACAGAATATCAATAGGTTTCAACAGGGGCGTGCAACACACGGAGGACGGAAAATAGCGGGGGCAGAAACAAACAGAGAAGCGTATCCACAACACCAGTGAGAACGGTGCAGGTGGGGAAGAAAAAGAAGACAATGTATGGGACAAGGGACAGCGAGGGGGGGAGAAAGTATAAAGGACCAAGGAAAAAGCGCATTCGATCAGACACGGAAGTAGTCACGCACAGCGAACTCGGAGAACTAAGGCCTCGGATCGATAGGAGGGTTAAACTAAGAACCAATCGAGTAGTCATATCACTGGGGGCCCCGAGAGAGGCATCGAGGGGGGAGAGACAGCGGAACAAGGGAGAGGCTGGTGGGGAAAGGAGGGAAAGAAAGCAGTACGGCGCTTAGAAAAAGAAGGATAGACCCACAGTGCAAAGTGGGACTAAAGAATGGAGGACAAGGGGGGAAGTCCGCATAGGTGTACGTCGTGCTTGGCACACAGTGTCAAGTGGGTTGCACTGGGGGGGAAAAAACGAAATGGACAACAGAGAGTGTCAAGGTTGAAGTGGCGTCATAATAACAAGAGAGTAGAATCGGGAGAAGGGGAAAATCGCGGTTCTCCGGGTCGGACATAAAAAGAAAAGTTAAAAGTAGAATAGATAAGGTGGGTGAACATGACATGAGTGGGGAAAAGGGAGAAGAAACTACGAGGATGGCTCATAGTTCGTAAGTCGGGAATTGGACAAAACCTGGGGGCAGAGAAACAAGGAGAGTCAGGTGTTCCAGAAAAGCATAGGTGTGCAGGCGATCGACAAGGACAAAAAAGGGAAGCGTGCGGCAAGGGCTGCATGACGGAGAAAGGAAGGAAAAGGAAGACGGAGGGAGTAAGCCATACGTCGACAGAAACAAATGGGGTGCTGGGTCCAGCGTACGAAGCAAAACGGAAAGGAGGTGGGGCGGCGGCCCCAGCCTCGGGGAAATTGTCAACCGGGGGATTCGTGTCTTTTCGGGGAGGAAAATCGAGGGGCCCCTACCCTAATCACCTAGAAGACGAATAGCAAAAACTGGGACCGTCGAGAATCTGGGGGAGGAGCGGCGCTCAATGAGTCATGAGGGAATGACCACTCGAGAAAAGTCATGACCATGACTCAAGACCGAGGACAAAAAAAAAAAAAAAATGGTCCTACAAAGTGGGCGATAGTGGGAGGTTGGGTACCCGCATACTTCGCACAGGAGAAAGATGTCATTCGGTGGGAACGTCGGAGGAAACGAAAATAAGCAAGTGTTTAAGCTCATTAGGCTTGAGGGGAAAAGCACTCGTCGCGGTTAGACCGCTTCAGAGAAGAGAAAAGAAGGTACAAAAAGCCAATCCAGCCAATAGAAGGGAAGGAAGAGGTCGAGCAACGTGGAGACGTGACAAAGTTGGTGGCTCCACGTTATTTGAACCCATCATATAAGGGCCGGTCAAACCGCGATGGGGGGGTACTAGCCGTGAGAACAATCGCGGAACCAATCCTGGGAAAAAAAAAACCAAAAATGTAAACCGTTAGAGCAAAGGACTTCTTAATCTGGACCGAGAGGCACCTTCGAAAACTCTCGCCAATAAGGTGAAAGAAAAGAACGCTTGAGCACAACCAGAGGAAAGGAGTGAGAAGATAATTATTGATTGGCCCCAGCGAGAAGAATAAAAATGTTTTACAAGAAAATGTGGGGGGGGGGGGGGGTGAAAAAATAGGCTTCATCTAAAGAAGAGAAGAAGAATAGCCAGAGAATACAAAGGATAAATGAATATATTATCGTGGTAGGCTTGTCGGGATAAATTTCAAGAGATCTTCCAATAAGAGCGACATGTCAAAAGTATGAATTTTTATGGGGACGAAGATGTCGAAGAAAAGAAAAGACACCTTTCCAGCCACAGCTTATTCTGTATCTGCACTAAAAAAACTTATGAAGGAATGGACACACTTCCAAGAGCCGCATAAGACAAGAACTAAATCCAATTCGCTGGGAGCTGCGTGATTAAAAAAAAATTTAGGGCTATGACCCAGAGATATACTAAGAGATTGGGAAGTGGGAATGAAAAGAAGGAAGATTCTTCCGCGAGTATTAAGAGATTAAGATCACACTCATGTTTTCTGCGGGGGAGAGAGAAAAAGAAAATGCGTTTGCGGAGCCAGAGTGGTATCAATGTGAGACCAGGAAAGGATTGAGCATTTTTTAATAGCAAAAGCTCAGAAGTCAGAGAAGATTCTCAGGTTCTGCGGGAACATAGCTCAGTCGAGAGATCAGTTGACCGGGCGAATCTGAGGGAGGAACTATGAGGAGGCTTAGATCAGACCCGCAGCGCCTAACCAGACAAAAAAAGGGTTCGGGATGAACGCCTTCTCCAGAGGGAAGGGGGGAATAAGGATGATGAACGAGGAGCCTATCTTGTAAATCAAAAGCATGTCATCGCCCTTCACAGATCAAAAAGAGAAGGAGAGAACTCATCGTGACTGCGTGGAGAGAAAAAGAAGAAAAGCCGTCTCCAGTCTTGACGATCAAGGGAAAGCGCAGGAGATTTCTAATTCTTTTGCCCTTCTTCAAGCCTAGAACGGCAGGGTAAAGAGTACTTATCGAAAAGAAAGTCTAGAACCCGTGCGACATCCGCCGAAGGAAAGGAAAGAATTAGCCTAGGAGGTCAAGCAACACCCTACCTTTCTTGCAGAGAAACCAGAGCATGCTGAAAGAGACTCTCACTTTCCAGTCGAAGTCTCAGTACGGTACGCAAACCGGGAGCAAAAGAAAAGAAGAGAGCGGTAGACGCAATCGTGAATAAAGCGGGGGGTGAAAAGTCCAAACATCGGTGTGTTATAAAGTGAGATCGTTTTTTTTTTCGATAAAAAAGAAACTACTAAACCGCATGAGCGGGTAGACGGAGGGGACCTTTATTAGGGGGGGGCTGGGTAAGACATAAAACACGCCGAAAAGAGGAGGCTCTTAGACGCCCAAGCACAGTGAGGGCATCAGTACATTTCTCGGTGGCAAGAAAAGCAAGGGAAGTCAGGATTAGAAGGATCTCCCGGAGAGAATCTCTCGAAACAAAAATTATGATTCAGGAAAGAGAGAGCAAGGTCACAAAAAGAGGAGACATGACGGAGGCAAGTTGAATGACCTGATCTTTCAAAACGACAAGCCTAAGAGGCGAATGGCATATTTAGCGAATGAGCGCGGCGTGTTTAGGAAGGAAACGACCTAACCATGGCCTAAAGGAGAAAAAAGAAAAAAAAGCCACCGGAGGATGAAAAGCCTCCATCTCTGGGGTCGCACCAAAAAAGGGAAAAATCACCGAAGCGGGATGGGTGACAAACCGGACTAGAGGGATTTTGAAAAGCGTTAGTCACGATGCGATCCAAGGGAGGGGAGGGGGAGGATTGTGAGAAGCGGGAAAGAGCGGGACTTACTATTAACGCAAGAGGAAAAAAAAAATTCCTTCCTACAGGGGGGGTGTTAGCGGAAAAGACGAACTTCACTGCTTTGAAAACCGAAGAGTCGTGGAGAAGAAGACGACCTGGACTGCGACGAGCGATTGAGGAAGGGAAAGCCTTCTCTGGGAGCCAAGAGTAAACGAGGGCCCGGCTCAGTGCGGGAGGTACAAGGTGCCTATCGCCCTGGGCCATATGGTCCCCGCGGACGTCGACATACACTACCTTCTCACGGGTCTGGTCGAAAGGAGAAATAGTCGCGAAACGCCATTGGGGGTGTCAAGAGACCAAGGCCTTTCTCAGAGGAATGTGTCCGAAAGGACACAGGATCGAGTCCGTGAGGGAGGGGCAATTCACTTCGGGCATTCATCGGGAAAAAATTATATGTTTCTACTGAGTCAAACAAAAAAAAGAGGGGAGAGAGGAGCGGAGGACATTAGGAAATATCCTCTAAAGCGCGGAAGATCGATATCAGCCGTGGCGCTCTGCAAAACGACCTAGAATATTGAAGAAAGACGAGCTGTGGACAACAAGACGGGGGGGGGCAAAAAGGCTACTCGAAAAACAAACCTGTGACTTGGAGCGGTGAATTGCAACCGCGCGCGCCGGGCCGACAAACCCCCAAAGCGGGGAAAAACGTTCACAGAACAAGTGGCGATGAAATGCGAAAGACTACCTGTCGAGGGAGAGGAAAATAAAGGGTCTGGTCCAGAAAAAACTCGTCAGAAGGATTGAAAATCGAGGTCAAAACAAAGAAGCCAAGATCATCCAGGGGATGACTAACGACTTGGGGCGTTCTGAGAAAGAGAATGCTGCGTCGCGAGGCGGGTGATAAATGGTGAGAAGGGGAAAGTGAGCAGCTAATAATAAGCATTGGAGGGAGGGATGTAGTTACAGTAGCGCTAAAGAACCCTTACGGGAAGAGGTCCTGGCAGACTGTTCATGCTGTGAAGCAAAGAAAAAGTTACAAGGAGTAAAGACGACAACGCTCCTAAAGGGAGGGAGAGTGTGTATTAAATCGGGTGTTCGATATTACCTTCTAAAAGAGCTGGAAAAGTAAAAATTTTGAAAAGCCTGCGGGATCAAAACGAGGCAGGACTGGGGAAGAGAAGGGGAGGAAACATAAAAAGTTTTCATCAATCCGTACTATGCAAGAAAGACTGTCACCAGGGACAAGGAGTCCAAGTCTTTTAAAGGATGGAGGGCGAAGTGGGGTCGTCATAAGAGATGACGAAGTCATTCTAAAGCTTTGGGAAAAGGGTCAAAAAGCTAAAAGTAAAGTTTTCTAATCATAGTCCTCCAATCGGTTGGTGAAGTTGGCATAAGGGAGGGGTTCCAATCAATAGGGAAAAGAAAAGTTCGCCATGAGCAACAAGGGATGTAGTCCACCAGTCAGCCAGAATGTAGCTTGGCGGGGGTCGTATGTGCGCAGGGAGAGGAGTTTGGAAGGAGGATGATGGGAGGACGGGACTTCGATAAAGATAGCGTACAAACTTGCAGATTAAGAAACGCAAAAGGTGGGACATGAGGACGAATGCAAGAGGCGAAGAAAAAAAGCTGCTAATAGAAACCAAGCAAGAAGGAAGGCCCGCAATCTGACAAGACGCTTATGAATGGGTCCGAAGAGGATGATGGGGAAAGGTTAGAAGGGCGGCACGAAGGGGGCGAGGCCTAACTATCACCTCCGAAAAAATTTCTGTCTGCCGGGAGGATTGATGATGCGTCTAGTTCTATAGGGAAGGGGAAAAAAATTGCGGGTAATGAAATAGGAGCAATAAACAAATGCCCCACGCATCAAAACCTTCGGAAAGGAAAAGTCCTATTGTGAAGCACAAAAACTGAAAAGGGGGGGGACTAGGTCCTGAGGGAGGGGGGGGTTTCCAGGAGGGAATACCTCCCCTCCTCAGGGAAAGAAAGTACATATATTGGAAACACGGGAGACGCCACATGCACAATAATAAGACAAAAGAATGCAATAATGCTAAAAAAACCGAACTCTATCAAAGATTCTCCTTAGAAACAAGCATCGCAAACCGTATCAGCACAAACATTCACTGAGAAAAAAAGACAGGCCGAGGGAAGTACCCTCTACCTGAGGCAAAAGGAGAAGTTTCGAGGGGAATAGCTAGGGAAGAAAGAGCCTTCGGGAAAGAAAACCAGCCTTATGTCGATTCATCAAAGCGAGCAGGCGATTGACAAAAACGAATTTATATCAGGGGAGAGGGAACCATCGCACACGAGCAGAAAAAAGACGGGATTTACTCAAGGAACAGGGGGAAAAGTGAACGGAACAACATAAAAGCGAGAAATGAGGGAGTTGGAGATAATTATAGAACTCACGGAGTAAGGAAGAAAAGGGGGGGAAAAAAGCTTGAAACAAACGTACCACGCCATCCTTCTAATAATTATCGAAAAAAAAAGAAGAAAGGGAAGATAGCTATTCTCTTCTCCGACTTAGGGCCAAAGGGAAATCAAGCTTCTGTCTCGATTTAAAAGAGGAAAAGGGGTATTTAAAATGAAACGACTTTTACGAACGAAAAGAGTCAACAAGCTTCGGTTTGGGAGTCCAGGGGGGGTTTTTAAAATTTACCGCCGTCGGAGGAGAAAAAAAAGCTCGTGACAGGATAAAAACTTCGGGGGAATACGAGCGGGGAGCAGAATTACCCGATGCGGGGATTGTCCACCGGAAAGAGATAGGAAATGAAGCTACGACCAAGGGGGTCAATCGAGAAAAAACAAGGGAGTAAAATGTCGTGGTGGCGAATTGGAAAGGTTGGAACAAGAGTAAGACTAGGAAAGAAGATCCAGGAACTTCAACGGCGAATCGTGTGGGAGGGGGGGGGCGGGCAAAGTGATCACTGGTTACAGAGTTTTTGCACGTGGGGGGGGGGCAGGGAAAAGGGACGTTTTGTTGCATTAAATCCGGAAAGGGCTGGCAGAAAATAAGTGTGGGGGGACAGGGATGCATGGAAACGGATCAATCACAGAAAAAGAAAAGAAATCCCTGTGATGCGCGGACTCACACTATGCCGGCGAGGGCATTTGACCAGGTTTAAAGGATCTGGTCGTTAAAGCTGGCGGGGCTCAACCCGCCAAAAAGGGTAGGACTAGAGACGCTCACAAGCAAAAAACCCAAGGAAAAAAATCGGGGGTAGGTGGTATGGAGGAACTCAAGGAGAATACTCCAAGACAGAGAAAAGGGGAACAGCCTAAGAGAGGGACCTCCTCATCCCGCGTATGGAAGGGGGAAAAAAAGTTGGTGGGGTTTTTTCGGGGGGGAAAGAGTTTAAAAAAAATCGCAAGAGGCGAAGATGAGGAGTAACAACAGGAATGGGCGGCGGTGAATGACGAAAGACAACAAGGGGTAGGTTCGGCTCAGAGCCCGAGAAATTCATAGCAAGGCTGCACAATCTCCATAAGTGTGACGAAACAAGCCAAGCACGAAAACAACAAATTTCTGTATCGCCGAAAGGATATAACAGGGGGGGTCAAAAGGGGGGCAAGGGCGCATTGGCCAGCGCGAAAAGGATTGAGAACCGCCTCTAATAATCCAGGCATACAAGGGGGGGGTGAGAACTGAGGGTAGAAAAAAGAGTTCGAAAGCTATGGTGCAAGGGGAGGGAAAAAGCCGGTGCCATCGCGGCGAGTGAACTCCTTCCGCAAATCGGAAAAGAA